>Ga0214542_1008254_pt1 | contig 17381 bp, 7 predicted proteins | sample CNSS1metaG_FD_160096 | JGI IMG/M metagenome (GOLD analysis project Ga0214542, IMG submission 160096) | Root nodule microbial communities from cowpea collected in UCLA plant growth center, Los Angeles, California, USA - CNSS1 | ecosystem: Host-associated > Plants > Roots > Nodule | place: USA... | reverse complement strand
TAACATGTGATGGTATGAGCGGGGAGGTTCATACTCGATTACTCTCCTGTGGGGATACGAGCGAGGTAGGTTCGTATGTTCCGTGCTCACAGTTGAGAGATGCTGCGTGCGGGGAGGTACGTAGCTTAAGGATCACATGTGTTGGACTACGGGTGGGTAGGTCCATACAGTAGGACTACGAGCGGGGAGGTTCGTAGAGGCAGGACCACGAGCGGGCAGGTTCGTGTGAGCATCATGAAATCCTGAGTCCATGGCTAACCTTGTTGTATGTTAGAGGATGAAAAGCCTTGGAGTGTGTTGTGAATGTAACCAAGGTCTATCTATGATAATAAGATTGGGTGTTTTATATTATTTAATTTATGTGATTTCTTATATTGTTGAACTCACCCTTTCTGGTTGTGTTTGGCGATGATCGTGTAACTCGTTACACGGGAGCAGATGATAATACAGATGATGCTGATGGTGCTCGGACTGCGGAGTGAGGGATAGAAGGGCTAGAGCTAGGGATTTTTACTATTGATTTTATGGTTTTTATGGAAATTGTAATAACTTTTGGTTTAATTTTCTTTGAGTATTGTCGCATTGAATATTGAATTTTGTTTTTCCGCGTTTGAGATAATTAATGTTGCGACGTTTAAACTTCTTTTATATCGTTACATTTTAATTAAAGTAATTTTTTTATGGATGTTACAAATTACATTCTATGAACACTATCCCAGTAATCCAATAATAATAATTTTTTTTTATATAACTTTGCTAGTCTATTGGTTTTAGTTTGTACCTTAATTCATCTTATCAGTAATCTATATGTAATCCAACTATCATTAAAACCAATAAGTATTATAATTCAAGTATAAGAGGAAACTTAATTAAAAATATTAGTCTATTATATGCGTGAGAGTCTAATATTGTATTTTGATATTAAAATATAGTGAGTTTCTCATTTTAAATTCTTTTCATTCTTTAATTTTTTTAATAAGACAATTCAAATTTAATAAAATTTAATTTTGTTGTTTGGATGAAGTATTCCATTTATCACCAAATTAAAAAAAATTATTTAAATATCAAATAATTGTTAAGAATTAAAAAAATATCAATATTGATAATCTTTTGTAGTCAATCTTTATTGATTTTTTTTTGTCAAAGTTCTTCAAGATTATTTTATTTTATATATGATAAAATTTTTCTCTATTTATGTTAAATGGGATTATTTTGGTTATGAAGTACTATATCAAGTCAAACAAAAGTAAGATAGCATCGGGTCTAGCTTACGAAAGGTTGAGTCAAGTCAACTTAAGTCAAGTCAAGCCAAATCAAGGTAGATCATGTTTAGTTGAGTGGAGTTAGGTCCATGTCGACTTGGGCTAGGTCCATGTTGAGTCAACTTCAGTCAGGTCCAAATTGAGTCATATCTAGGTCGAGTCAAGGTGGTCTTGTTGGGCCAAGACATCTAGTTGCTGTCATGCCAAACTAAGTTCGATCATCCCACGTGAGATCAAGTTGAGTTGATTCCATTTAAGAGTGAGTTAAGTTTAGATAGGTCAAGTCGAGTCAAATTGATCAATCTCAGATCGTCCAAATTACGAATACCAAAATATAAATTTAAGAAAATAAATAATTTTAAATTATTATTATTTTAGATAAAATTTAAAATTTAAAATTTTTAAATAATCAAGTTACTCTAATAAAATTTGAGAATTTTAATTTCTTTCAAATTTATTACTCAAACAATTTTACCATAAGATATTTGAAATTTTCTAAAATAATATCTACCTTTTAAAATATTCTCTTTAAAAGACTATAAAAGTTAAATACCAAATCAAATAGCCCATGATTGTATTATTATTATTATAGTATATAAATTTATAATATGATCAAAGATATTATTGAATAAATTTAAATATTTAAATTTTCTATTTGTTGATTAATTATAAAAACATATGAGAAATGTACCTACCTGATACTCTATATAACAGCAACATTGATGTATAACTATGAACGAATACTCTCCATCTAGGTTTTTATTAAAATTTCTCTCCATTAAATTGTAATCTTTAAGCATTTGTTTATGTCTTCTTTATTACTTAGTAATGATATGATCATGGAATAAGTGAATTGATTGACAATTTGAAAGACTACGAGAATACTTAACAAAATTAGTTGAAACTAAAAAGTTAGCTTAATTAAATTAAAATTGTATGCTTAAAACTACATAGATTAAACGGACAATCAAAACTCTTTTATTATTACCTAAAATTAAAAAAAAAAATGATACTTCCTAGTCCAGTTAAAAATTAAAAATTTGTAATAAATTTTAATAGAAAGTATTGGAAAGTGTCGCTATTTTTTGTATTCTTGACATAACATTACGGGATAAATTTAATTATTGTTTATTTTTTGTGTATAGATAACATTAAAAAAATTAAAATAAAAGAGAATAATCCTATCACATCATCTATTAAAGGTCATTCTTTTACTCGTCTCTTTCTTCTCCACCATCAACATCTGAGCAGAGTTTGCTGCAATCTGCGTCTGTTCCACAGGTTAGCCTTGCATGCATGATTTCTCTTCGGTTTTTTTTTCTGTGTGGTGTGCAAACAAAGCCATTCCCATTCTTCTCTTTTCTTTGTTCTTTATAATCACAAACTCACCCCAAATAAAAGAAAATGAACTTTTTCTGGTGATAGAAGAGAAGTTTCATTCTAAGTAATGTAAATTGTTCACTTCAGAAGCATTTGAGCAGCGGAATGGTACCTACTCCAAAGAAGCGAAAGGCATTGGTACTGCAGATGCTACCGAGAAACAGAACCTGGGACTGTGAATATGACATATATAGCCACTTGCAAGAGAAGAATAGGGTCCTCAAATGTGGAACTAAAAAGTTCGACTACTTCAATACCCTTTTGCAGTGCTTCATTGTGGAGGATCCTAAGGGTGACCCAGAATTGGTACAGTTCATGGATAGTTTGCACAGCATTGTAAAGTCTCAGATGCTTCATCATCTTGAGCACTCTAACATAGAGAACACCGCTGAGGAAAAGGGTGTGATAGTGGATCCCCAGCATAAGTATTTCATGGATCATGTGAGGCCTCATGGAAAATCTTATGTACTAGATATCCCTGAGGATGGTGTTTGTGTAAAGTATGAACCTGAATCATCATTAAGTCCTGAGAGGATGAAAAACCAATCTATCTGCTCAGAAATATTGGTGATTAAAGATAGTGATGATGATGATGATGCAGCATGTCAAATTGTATGTATCCAAAATCATGAGTTTTTCCTTTTTGCTTATGATGATGCTGTTATAACTTAGTTTTTGTTATATATATTTATGTTATCTGTTGCTTCCTGTTGAAGGTGGAACATTGTTGGCAAGAGCATCATAAAGGCAAGGAAACTACACTTTTCAAAGAAAAACTAATGGAAGAACTTAAGGCTCCTTTCTGTGAGGAAGAGTACACGAGGCTTCTACACAACATTACTGTTCGAAAGCCAGTCCAACGCCACAGAGAATTGCGTGGAGGTTTCAAAATCTATGATGAATCTCGTATTGGAAAGTCTTATCTTGATTGTAATGTTGGTAAGTAAGATATGGCTCTTCTCTTTTACATTCCACTTGCTGTGTTTGCATGATCTTATGGTAATTTGGTGGTTACATCTCCACCACAAATGTTAGACTTTATGATTCTGATATGATGTTAAAAAGTAGATTTTAAATCTAAGTCAATCCTAAAACAATGATTTGTAAAATAAATTTATATTCATTTATATACTACAAACTTGTCTGGGAGACTTCGGATAGTTTTTGTGGTTTGTATCAGTGTTCAATTTGTCACTTGTGCATATTTAGATTTTAGAAGAAGAGCATGTTGACAAAGGACTTTAGCAAGCAGTAAATTAGTTGCTTTCTTGGGTAAGGAAAATCTGCAGGAAGCTGCATACATAATATGTTTTATTCACTTTGAGAATGTCTTAATTATTTGCAACATTATATGTAATTATTTTACCAAACCAAACTAGCAGAATTGTTCTGACACACGGATACGAGTGGATATCATATGACAGAATGCAGACACAGATTTTGTACACTGTTAATGTTAAGATTTTTACGTTGTCGATAAATTAGAAACCATCTCAAATATGAAATTCAAAGTAATTATTATAGAAGTCAATAATTTTAATATAATATATAACAACAATATAGCAAAGTAAAAACCATTTACATTTCTGTTGCATTAAACTTGGTTTCTTGAAGTTGTGTTGCAAGACATGTGTGCTTGTTCTGCAGATCTTGCTGAGAAAATAAAAGCAGCTCATGGTGATCATCCCAGAGTTCTGAATCTCTTGCGTGGATTTTTCTATTGGTTGAAAGTGAGTATCTTATGATATGTCAGCATCTCAACACACATTTTATTTTAATGGCCTCTTTGTGATTTATACATTTTTATGGTGGCAGAATTTGTCACATGAAGGGGCATTCTTGCCATGGAAAGATCCATCGTGGTTGGATGTACTGCCACAACAGTTGGAAGGATAATTTACTTTTTCGTTTATTTGTGTTTAACTTTTTGTTTTGAGTGATGCAGTTAATTCAAACTTCACAGAACAGAGAGGCCATGAAGGAAGCAAGTTTGTGTTTTTGAACTTTATTTTGTCTTATATACATAATGATGATATAGCATTGGAAGATGTATTATTATTCATGTCTAATGTTGGGTTCTTGATAGAGTGATTTAAAGGTTACTTTGTTCTATTGTTAGGCTTCTTCTTCCAATATCTCACAAAAATCTTCCTAAACTTTTTTTTGCTTATTTTGAAATTTTTAATTCCAGATTGATACTCACATAACATATGTCTCTATTTTTATATTTTGGAATGTGTTTTATGAAATGTGTTTTTAATATTTGAAAGGATTGTTCTTATGCAAATTAGTGTGATTTTCAGAATTTCCTTTTGAAAAAAAAAAATAACTACACATGGAATGCATCAAGGAATTCCTTCATTCTGAGAAAGTTTCATATAATTCCAAATCACATTCTAAATTTGATAATTTAGAAACATGAACATATAGATAAATATAATAAAAATAGCAAAAGAAAAATATTGATATGTTGTTTAGAACACAAAAACAGATGTGGCTGCTGGGATTCGAGCCCAGGTCTCCACGGCCACAACGTGGAATTCTTACCACTAAACTACAGCCACTTCTTTGTTGATGAACATTTGACTAAATTATATCACAACAATAATATATCCCTTTTAGATCATAAAACCTGTTTTTACCTTTTGATAACATGATGTTATTCTCTAGATCGAAATCTAATTGTTTGTTTTGTTTACTCGTTTCACCTCCTAAAAAATTAAATGATTTTCTAAATAGTTTTTCAAATATTTTTAAAAAAATTATATATTTCTGATTTTTTTATTTTGAATCAATTATTGTCGAGCTCAAATAACAAAAAATATATTTTTGTTTATTTTTTATATTATTTTCTTATTATTTTTGGGAAAAGTTTAACACCTTGGAAACCATATCAACTTCGCATATTTAATTAAAGGTATCGTCCTCGGGTGGACGTTGCAGAGTGTTAACACCTCCCCTACGTGTAGTCGACTTCCGGACTCAAAATCTAGTTTTTTTGCATACTTGCTTTATCTTTAGGGTTTTCCATAGTTTTTCTATAATAAACTATGGTGGCGACTCCAAAACATCTTTTTAAACTCGTTTACTTTTTGGTTCGTCGTCCCGTCACGATTTTGACTACGATAGATGACAACTCCATTAGGGTGTGTGGGTGTTTGGGAGAAGGAAGATGAAGACGATGGTGGATGGAAATGGCAAAAATCTAGTGTAAATTTGGTGAAGGATGGTGAAGTTTGGGTTGCTGTTTTAGTTTATACGGGTGAAATTTGATGGTGTTTTTGTATAGGCGTGATGGAGGAACTAGCCGTGAATCTGTTGAAAATAGCATGATGGTTAGTTTGGGTGAAAATTCAGCGTGGAGTGTGGATCATTGATGGCCTTAGTGAAATAATGGAAGTGAAGCATTGTGAAGCGTGGGTTGAAGATTATGGTCTGTGTAGGTAGAAAGGTTGTCTTTGAAGTGTTGTATTTTCTTTTTGCAGGTTGAAGTTGTAACATCCCTAAGGAATATTACTAATATTTAAAATTTAAAATCCGAAATAAACATAAATACCACATTTAATATAAAACAATTTCCCAAAAACACGGGAAATTTAAAACTTTAATGTACACGTCATAAAATCAGGAGTCCATAATTTTTATAAAACTAAAACAATATTCACATGGCTCCCAAAGGATTACATATTTATCTCAAAAATCAAAATAATAACATATAAATAAAATCCCAGCTATCCCTCGCTCCGAGTCTAAACATCTCCTAGCCCACCTGTCAAATCATCTGCTCCCGGATAACGAGTCATCCGATCATCGCCACACACACACGGAAAGGGTGAGCTATGCATAATATATATAAACAGATACATGAAATAAATATGCCACCCATCCCAAATAACATAACTAAAATTTCGCGATTGTCAAATTACCCAACCATGACCTCATAGTCCTTTATGAGTCATATGCATGAACTAGGTCTTGGGACTTCACTGTGCTCCCACGAAACTAACTCATTCGTGGTCCAATCCTATGAGCCTATCCCGCTCATAGTCCTGCCCTACAGACTCCTCGTCTGTAGTAAATCATCCAAGTCTTCTCAACTTGGACCCTAACACACACGCGATCACCATACTATGGACTCCTCACCCAATTGTAGTCGACGGGAACATATCAGTTCCTTGCCCATCGTGCGCCCGACACATGTAATCACCATACTAAGGACTCCTCGCCCATTAGTAGCCGACGGGAACACAACCAGTTCCATGCCTATCATGTGTCCAACCATCAAGCACATCCCAAACCCCTATTGGACTTAGTCCTTCAAGCCCAAATACCACACCACATGCATATACTTCCTATACTTAGGAAAAAGTAGCCAAACTAACACACACAAGCACACACAAACATAGTAATTCGCATAAACTCGCTTAAGCCAGGGACTCTCGCCCAAGTTAAGCCTTCAACTTCGCTTAGGCTAGCTCACCTCGCTTGAGCGAGCTTAAAACAGTGGCCGCATCACGTTATCTCGCTTAGGCGAGATCATCTCTCGCCCAAACACCCAATTCAGTCTCGCCTGAGCTACAATGTAAGCAACACATCCAACATGATCGCGACATCTCGCTTAGGCGAGACCGTCTCGTCTGAGCGAGACCCTGGTTCGCTCAAACCCACCAAACTCCTCACTTGGACGAGGTTTCGCACTCAAAACAATCCAGGTTTCCTCGCGACCTCGCTTAGGCGAGTGTCTCTCGCCTGAGCGAGATACTAAGTCACTCAACCCCATCCAAGGTCGCCTGGGCGAGTAACGCGGACCAGGACCAAAAACGAGACTCTGCAACTCTCGCTTAGGCGAGATGGCGTCGCTTGGGCGAGACTTGCAGGGTTTCGAGTCTGATCAAGCGCACAATGCACCAAACCAATACCAAAACTCTACTCAATCATTAACAAGACAATGATGGCAAACAACCATCAAAATCATGCATTATCTCCCATTAAGCTACCAAAACACAAAATTTAGGCTTCCACCACCCTTCCTTTACCAAAAACCCTCATTCCCAAAAATATAATGCATTACAGGCTTATGCGCACAACATTAATCAATTAAGCTTTCTATCACCACACATATTGTACGAATTTCATGCCAACAGAAATCAATTGAAAACAGAATTGACCCAAAACCATAACGCCATTCTGCTAGGTTCTCCCTACCTTTCCACATTCATTCCAAGCTAAATTCAGTAAAAATAAAGGTTAAGTTTTGTCTACCAAGGTTTGAACTCGTGACCCTCCATTCATAATGCCAAAGCACATCCACTATGCCAATTCACATTTGGTGATACACCCCAATCAAGATAAGTTTACATTACCAATTCCATAATCATACATATTATTAAAAATCAATAATAAAACAACAACACATAATTGGCATACATAGGACTCGAACCCAAGTCCTCTCACAATCAAAGTACTCTCAACCATTTGAGCTAACACTTTTCCACGTCACATCAAACAATAATTAATTCCATAAGGGCGCTTTCTACCCGCATTTATTAATTAATTAATTATTTAATTAATTAATTTTCACGGGTCTTACAGAAGTGGTGTCATGATGTTGAGGGAAGATATAGATGAAATAATGGTGAAAATGGGTTCTGAAAATGGCCATGACTTTAGGTGCTTTGGGTGCGTGGGTGTTTAGGTGTAAATGAGGGAAATGAATGGGAGACAGATGATGAAGTATGAATATGGTAGGGATAGATGGAGGGAATCTGTGGTTGTGGGCTTTGTGAGGCTTGTAATGTGGTTAAGGGCTGAAAGGTACTGAACGAGAGGATATAAAGGCCCAAATGAATGTTTGGCGGTTATTATTTTTTGAAACAAGGGTTACCATCCAGGCATTACATCATTTATTTGTCATCTCTTCTAACACTTTATTTTTTTTTCTCATATTTCATTTTGTATTCTTTTCATCACTTTGTGATTTATTTTGGCTTCTTTTTCCTTCAAATTCTTTTCATTTGATCATTGAGTGTTTTTTGTGTGCATCTCAAGCTGACTTCTAGTGTGATGATAATCATTGTTTAGGAACAATTTTAAAAGGAAACTTTATTTTTGGCTTAAAGGGGTAGTAATGGATATTATTTACTTTTTCAGATAAAGAAAGACGGTCACACATCATTTTAAATCTTGATTGCTTTATTTTCAAAATATAAACTCTACAATAGAACTCAATGACCTCAACATGAATCTTTTTTCTTTTCTTTCTTTCAATTTATCCTTTTTGCCTAGATTGTCTCTTGGGTTTTCAATCTAGTATATTTTTCTCTTTTCTTTTCCTTTTTTGGAAATTATTTTTATTTGTCGTAAAGGATTCAAGGATCTCCCCAACAAGCACAAGCAAGGGCAACATTGGCAAATATGCCCTAGTGAAAATTCAACTTTATCATCCATGCAATAATAATTTTATTAGGGCAAATCCTTTTATTTTGGGAGAGTGAAAAAGTGGAAGCAATGCTTGCGCGAACATCTTAAAAGAAAAAGTCAGCTTATTATTCTAGATTAAAACATTTGACCACATAATAATATGACATTCTTTGTTATTCTTTTCTTTTTTTCATTTTTTTTAAATCACAAATTTGACGATTTGCAAGAAAATAAATGACTAAAAACATGACAATCTTGCTTTATTTCTTTTTGCTTTCTTTTATTTTTTTCGAGACACCCTTTAGGACTTGTTCTAGATGAAAGATCAAATATCTCATATGCTTGAAATTCATGAAGGAGAATGATTCAACTAAGTAGAATCGTCATAACAATATGAAAGGAAAGCCTTACAACTATCATAATATGAAAAACATGAAATTGTCAATGTTTACAAATTCATGAAGTTCTTCATGCGGGGGTGTTTTTGTGCCTTGGTAGAGGATTCCCTTCAACATCAGATTGTCCTTCATCAAGTGCCAACCTTCCTGAATCAATCAAAGATTACAGCTTGTGCTTTAGAGCCTCACATGCTTCTGTTGAATGTCCTGATGCTCCTTTGTGATAATCACATCTTGCATTTGCGTTATAATTCTTCAGGTATGGAGGTTGTACAAGCCTGGTAGGACAAACCTCTATAAGGTTATTATAAAGGAGATCTGGTAATAGCTCTGAGTAAATCATGGGGATAAGAGTGAAATTCACAACCTTCTTGTCCCGATTGTAATTTCATTTCCCAGTGGCCTGATTGAATTTAACGGACTTAGACATTTGAGGATAGACAATGAAATGTGGATTAGCTCTTTGTCTTTTATTATTCCCATATTCAAAACCATACTCATTCAAATTTGCTACCAGATTCAGGCCTAGTGCAATTTTTCCACTTTTTATGTCGCCTTCAATCTTCTCTCTAATTATCACCATATCAGCAAAGCTCGAGCAGACATTGGTTATCATGTATTCATAAAATGGTGATTATAGAATATTTAGGAATATGGTAACCATCTCCTTGTCACTCAAAAGAGGCTCTACTTGAGCAATAATCTCTCTCTACCTTTGGGCATATTCTTTGAATGATTCAGACTCCTTCTTCGCCATGTTCTGCAATTGTAACCTGTCAAGCGCCATATCCATGTTATATTTGTACTACTTCATGAAAGCATCTACCAGATCCTTCCAAGACTGGATGCGTGAAGGCTAAAGATGAACATACTAGTTTAGCACAATGTCAGCCAAACTATCTTGGAAGAAATGGATTAACAACTTTTCATTGTGTGCATGCATAACCATTTTCTTGCCATACATCATGATGTGACTCTTAGGACAAAGTGGTCCCTCTATATTTTTCAAACTTAGGTAATTTAAACTTTGGAGGTATCACCACATTCGAGACTAAGCCCACCCCTGCAACATTTTCAAACTCAAAGCTTCCTCCACCTTCTATGGCCATCAGCCTCTCCTCCAACATTTCTAACTTATTATTGGTGGCTTCAACATCCATTGATATGGCAGCATATTGTGGGGGCTTCATCTCGGGTTGCTTTGTCGGGGTAACATGCACGACTTTTGGTTGGACAATTCCTAAAAGTTATGTAAGCGTTGCCCTCTCTTTCTCCCGCTCATGTTTTTCTCTTCTCTTTCTCTATTCTGTTGTTGCCTTCTCTGTTATGTTGTATGTGTATTTTAAACTGTAAATTTTTTTCACGAGGAGTGGACTATCAACTTGTGCTAGGAAGTTATGTCTTTTTTATTTTATTTTTTTTAATTCTTGAGCCATGTGAACATAAGTCCCCAACAAAAAAGGCGATTGCTTCCGCCATGCTATTACTCTCTTCAACTTAGCCACTCTATCTCTTGTTCATCAGTCCAATTAAAACGCAATTTCCATTTTCGTAAACAAAGAAATAAAGAAAGGGTAGGAAAGGTTGGATGGTGTGTGGGTACCTTTAACCTCTTTCAAAATCACTTCTACCAATTAACTTTTATATATATATATATATATATAACAAAGAATAAGATAAAAATAAACTAAAATGAAAATAAAATAAAGTAAAATAAACTAAACCAAAATAAAACCAGACAAATAAAATAAAACACAGCATGATAAAATAAAATCAAAATCAAAATAAAAACGTAAATAAAAAAAGACGTATTTTTTCTCAAATTAACAAACACATTTTTTTTATTTTGTATTTTTTCTTTTTATTTTTCAATTAAACTTTAATATTTGTTTATTATTATTTATTATTCTTTTTATCATTGCCATCCGGACGGAATTTAGTGTTGACAATAATTACACACATAATAAATCTTATATATTTCTAATAAATCTTATATATTTCTAATAAATCTAAACTATATGAAAACAATCACCTCTGAAAAATACTAAAATACCTTATTTCTAATCATTGACACCTGTACATTTTACATGTTTTTCCGTCAATTACGTTGTTTTAAAGGTGTTTTCTCCATCTTTGATTTGTGATCAGTAAAATACTACTTTAACCATTTTGTCAACTTCCTTTCTTCCGTTTGAGCATTTGAGTTAAATAGTCATTTCAACTTTCCCGCTTCTGAGATTGGTGGAAGGAGAAATACTCTGAGTTGAGTTTATGGATGTTACATCCAATAAAGAACCTTACGTCACTTGCATATGTGCACCAATTTTGAGTGCCAACCTTTATTTTGAATGACCATGATGGAATAATTGTGGGAAAAATCAAATCTTTCTGGTCAGCTACCCACCAACATGAAGTTGGCCATTTCTATAGATCTCACTTTCCAACACTGAAGAAATAATTGAACTCCATACAACCATGTGAAGATCCTTCCTGGTGGAGCAACCATGATGGTTTTTTTTCCTGTTAAGCTTTATTTTACTTATAGGTTTTTTAGGTTTTGTTTTCCTATTTGAATTTATTTCATGTTTTTTTAGGTTTTTTTTAGGAAGTTCTGCATATAAAAAAGAACTATGATATCTAATGAGGATGACGACGACATGACTGACTCTGGCTCCGGTGGTGATGAGTTTTCATGTAAAGGGGTATTTTCTTAGAATATGTTGTGTGTTGTAGAGTTTTCTAATGTTTTTTTATTTTTCCCTCTATTCTTTCATGTTTTGTTGTTCTATTGAAGGTTTGTTTAAATTTAGTTTTTTTTTTCTTTTTTACTTTCTTTCCGTTTAAACCTTTTTTGAACTTTCTTCCCATTTCCTTTCTCTAAGGTCCTGATTTTATAGCTTTGCCCCATTTTTTTTTCTGTGTTTTAACAATAGCATCTGTTGGATTATAAGTCATTTTGTTTTTACTGCTTCTGGGATTGTGGGATGAAGGGAACACTATATAATGTCTTGATGGTGTATTGAAAATTTCTTCAACAAGTTATATTTCTTTGCTACCTTCCTCCCCAAATCTTCACTGGATGGAGAACAAAGATGAAATCAACGACCGGTATGTCGTTCTAACTTTTTTTTCACTTGAAAAAGGTGTTGATGGGTAATATTCCTTGATTAGGGTAATATTTCATGCTCTGAGTTCCTATTTTCATTAAGATGTGTATTAATGTTTAATCTCTGGACTAGCATGTTAAAGTTTTTTTCATTTTCTTCTTCTTCTTTAATTACCAGTTTCACCGGCAACGAAGCTCCTCAATTGAAGAAAGAATTGGGCTAAACCAGAGTTATCTAAAAATCTCTATGACTCTGTTCCAATAGATAAAAGGACTTCAGATTTATCCAACTTAACTGAATGCCATGCGTGTGGCTTAAGGTTGATGTCTCTTTGTTTTTCTATTTTTTGCCTTTAGTTATGTTTTATGATTCCATGCTTTTATGTTGTTGGATTATGGTTGTGATTTTTCCTGATGTTGTTATGTTTCATTTTAAATTATTATTTGTTTAAGGTAGTGGATGCAGGGTTGATACGAGTGAAGCTACTATAATTTTACTTCCTTCAAATATTACAGTTTTTACCCTGGATTTCTTAGAATGATTGTAGGCATCGTAGGATAACTATATGCAGCTTAGTTGTTGAACAAGTTGTCTTTGTTAAAATGGCAAGAGAAAGCTATAAAGTTGGCCCTTGATGATACATGTGAAAAAATGGACGAGTTACAAGGGAATGTCGTCACTCTAGAAGAAAATCTCAAGAAAGAAAGGTAAATTTGGATTACATAGGGTACTTTAATTGTTTCTTTATTGTTGAATTTGTATTCTTGTCTCATGAAGGACTTCGTGATATCATATTCCAGGGATAAAATCCAAGAAATTAAACAAACTCTCAAAGAGCTTGAAACTAAGCACAACAACTATACGACAAGACAAGAGGTTTGGATGACATGGGTTTTGTAATTGAATTAGTTTTCATAGTTATATTGTTGTGCATTTATTCTTAATACTAAGCTTTTGAGGTGGTAAGTATCGGGAAGATTCCATTGCAATTGAAACTTTGTTCAAGAGACATCTAATTCTTTTATTTCTTCTTTGTATGTCAGGATTCATCCAAAATTGAAGCCTTTATGAAATAAAGGAAGGAATGAACTGATTTGATACCAAAACTCGAGGACAATATTCCAAAACTGCAAAAGTTGTTGCTTGATGAGGAGAAGATCTTGGATGAAATCACATAGAGTTCTAAAGGTGGACTTTTATCATTTTTATTAATTTATTTCCAATATATTGGAAAGTGCTTTTAATTAAATTTGATTTGCATAAGTGCTTTTAATTAAATTTTATTCTTAAGCATACTTCCTTGCAAGTTGCTACATTTTATTTTTCATTCTATTTTAACATTAAAAAATTTGTTTTAGTTAGGTTCCTTATTCTAATGCCTAATAGATATATAGTCATGGTTGTCTTCTGCGTCTTGATATTATGAAAAACTATTAGAGTGAACACACTCTAAATATACTTAATTGACATATTTGAATAGATTTCTAAATATACTCTGCTACTTTTGTTGGACTAAGATGCATATAGTTATCCCGCGAGGTCTATTTTTGATAGGTGAGTTTTTCATCCATGCCATTGAATAGGCATGGCATAAGGTTTTTCATTACCCTAAGAATATTGATTAAGGACCGGGGTCTTTGTATTTTTTACCGGAGAAAGAAAGTTTCATATATTGTTCTTTTTGCATTGTCATTACGGTGGTGGCTTTAATAAGTACTTTTTAGAGATGTGGATAAACCATACAGGGCATTAGGAGGCCACAATGAGATTGTCATTTTGGATACTATTATCTGTGAGAGGTCTGAGGCACATAATTTAAGTCATTTTTTTAGTTGACGAATCCTTTTTTTCACTCAAATTAGCTTTCTGATTTCTCTATGCAATTTGTTGGCTGAACATTTCTCTAAATATTTAAATACCACTAGTTATATTTATATACCATTTTCTTGGCTTACTCTATATTTATACACCTCCTCCCTCTCTTTCTTTGTATGTTTCTTTACTAGTTTGGCTTTGTCACGTTGAGGTTGATTGGGTCTGATTTGGTGATATAAACTAAACAGAGATAGTCTGATGAGGAACGTAAAAGGTGAATGACACCTGGAAAGCCCTGGATATAAACACTAATGTGGATGCTATTGTGAGACTGACTAGGGAGAATAAAAACCTGGATATAAACCTGGATATAAAGTGAACTTACATAACTCAACAAGTGATTATTGTTAGTTGTTCCGGTGGCTAAAGAAACTCAAGCCAAAATCATGTTAACAATGTTATTAAGTTGTATTTGGTCAAACAAAATAAAAGAAATAAAGTAGTTCTATCTTTACTGTCATATTTTTTCAAGTCCACAATTTTTTTTAGCATGTGCTTTCCATATAGTTTTGTACTTATTTATTTGTTAAATGAAAAGTTTTCTTTTTCATCGCTAAGTTGACATGTTCCGACGAGAGTAGATGTTTTGGCACCTCAAAAGGTTGGTGGCTGAAGGAGCATTTCTTATTTGTCTTTTCAAAGTCTTAAATAGATGCCAAAGTTGTATTATATGATTCATCCACCGAAGAAGAAATTTTGTCAAGCCAACCTGACACTTTGTATAGGATTGTATTGATGTATTGATAACATTGATACAAAGGTTCTGCTTGACTATATAGTTACAAGTTCATGTTGCCATTGTATCATATAAAATAGTTATCTCTCAATTCGCTGTTGTGAGAGGTGTTATGATTAGGCCCTGATGGTTGTTTTATATTTTTAGTCTTTTACTTTTCATTCCTTTATAATTCTTTAGCTTCTAAGCTGTGTAATTCAAACATTCAGGGATCCATACAGGAATGTAGTCTGATGGATATTTATATTAGTACATATATGCCAATATGACTTGGTTTGAAAGGCTTCTTCCATACATGCAAACCTATGTTATATATGTAGCTGGATTTTTTTTTCTTCCTCCTATGCGAAAAAAACGTGTGTATTAAGTTTGAAATTTTTTTGTAGGTTCATTTACACTTTTTATCAATTTTTACCCTTATATTGTAAGAATTACATATAGGTAATTTTAACATTTTAATTATAATAATATTATAATTACATAATTTTATTATATTAAGGAAATTACATAAAAATTGTTGTCATATTAAAAAATCCGGAGATACTTCTATTATTTCAAATTTAGTCTAATTTAAAATTAAGAAAGATATATTTAAATAGTAATTATATGAAGATTTATTTGTTTATTATATATACTTTTGTATAAAAATGGATTAATATTGTATGGTATAAATTAAGAATTTAAATAAATTTATAAGTTATATTAGGTCTTCAGCTGAAAAATGAACTCGGACTCTAACGAATATTAACAATGGGTTGAGTGTTATATTACGGTTTATGAGTTAACACTATCTTCTAAATCAAAAGTTAACAATGTAGCATAATTGTATTTTTTGTCGGTCATTTTTTCTTTTTATTATTAATAGTATTGTTATTATAATTATTATCATTATTAGTAGTATTATTAACAACTTTAATATTTTTTTATTTTATACGGAACCAAAGTTTACAATATACTTTTATCTTATTTTAATAACGATATGTACAATATATTTACATTTTCCTTTATCAATGATTCAAATATAATTTCACTTTAATATGATATATAACTTAAAAATTTAATAATAAATTTTAACTATATAATATTATTATTTTTCTATACATTAATTATTATATCAATCTAAAACATATGAAAACAATCACCTCTAGAAATTATCCAAATACCCCAACTTCAATCATTGACACCTATCTATTTTACAGGTTTTTCGGTAAATTCTCATCTTTTAAACATGCTTTCCGTGTCTTTGAATATGTGATCGACATTTTTACAACTTTAACCTTGCTTTGAATCTAGAGTACATTTTGAAGTGTTTGGGTTAAAAGTCATTTTGGCTTTTTTCGTCTTTGGAATTTGTGGAATTGGTAGATTGAGGGAGTACTGTACATTGAGTTGAAGGATGTTGCATCCATTAATAAAAGTTACAAAATTGATTTAAATAAAAAAGATATAAAGTCACAAAATTATCAAAATTATTGATTTGAGAATTTTTCCTTTCCAAATGCAGATCTAGGTGGAATGCAGACTTAAATGAGTGCGGACTTAAATGAATGTTTACTAAATATCAATTTTATAATTTAAACAAAAGCATATTCATTTTTTAATCTTAATCATTCAATAAAAGTAATAATAATATCTCTGACTCCATATCTCATATCTTTCGATATATATATTTGTCTGTTTATATATGCATGTGTTACTATTTACAAATTTTAACATTAACGTGTTATTTTTATTTTGTACATATCTTATAATATGTCTATATTTTACTTTAAAAAAGAGCATACATAGGCATTTTATTTTAATATACACATCACCAATAAATTATTACATCAATTTTATAATTTAACACAAACAAATTTATATCTAATATTATTGGGTAATCTTAATATTACCATTTTAAACAAAAAAATAAATTGTTTGTACGCATCAAGAATTAGCTATTATAAATTCAATGTCTACATTGATAACAACAACTGCATGTATTTTTGTTTAAAATTTTTAACATCAATTCATGTTACTCTAATTTTTTTAAAATAGGGACCATATCTCACAATCTATTTGCATTTTTTCGTTTTTGATGAAGGATTATCTTGTTCCTTTTTAAAATTATTGAATATGGTGTGAGTTGATTAAGAAAGCTAAGTGAAATCCCCACTAGACATTAAGATAGCAAGCTATCTAGATGTGAAGGTTCCTTTCACAA
>Ga0214542_1008251_pt1 | contig 17384 bp, 5 predicted proteins | sample CNSS1metaG_FD_160096 | JGI IMG/M metagenome (GOLD analysis project Ga0214542, IMG submission 160096) | Root nodule microbial communities from cowpea collected in UCLA plant growth center, Los Angeles, California, USA - CNSS1 | ecosystem: Host-associated > Plants > Roots > Nodule | place: USA... | reverse complement strand
CCGACGCTGGGTGCTCTCTCGCACTCACCCAAAGAATCCATCATCATCTTCTCCATGGAGGAGTTATCAGACACCTTGAACACGCTCTTCAGCTCCTCAATCTTTGAAGAAGAGAAGGGCAATTTCACCAGAATAGAACGGGGAAGAAATGACCTTTGGGGCATTTTATCTCTTATGTCTGGCATGGCCATTACGGTTCCTTCCTTCAGCATGCTCTCGCGAAAGAACTTACCCGGTTCAACCCACCTTTTCACCAAACTGCCACCAACAGTGGAAGGAGAGGAAGAGGTGTTGTAAGAAGCGAAGGAAACACCCTCTTTGGCGTAATCCTTAAACGTAGCGTTGGTGTTAACGCCGTAGCCGGTGAAGCCAACCTTGTGATCGCCTTCTGCTCCTTTGGCGTAGCCTTTGAAAGTGTCGGAACCTGGGTTGGCGGAGTTGCCGTAGTTTTTGAAGTCCACTTGGGTCCCTTCTTTGGTGTTCTTAGCATAGGATTGGAAGGAGTCATCACCAACGTTGGACTGGTCCCTGTAGTTGGCAAAACTCTCACTGCCACCGTGCGTTCCGTCTGCATAACTCTTGAAGGTTATTTCAGGGACGTTCATATCCACGCCATAGTTGGTGAAGGTGTCGTTGGGAATGGCGCCTCCCTTGCCGTAGTTCGTGAAACCAGACGAGGCAGTGTTGGAGTTTGTTCCGTAGCCAGTAAAGTCGTTCCCAGCGCCGGCGGAATTCTTGCCATAGCTCTGGAATGTCTGCCCGCCCGTGTTTCCGTCTTCGCTGTATCTAGAGAACGACTGTGTCCTCCCAGCGGTGAAGTCGGAGTAGGTGGTGAATCGCAGGTTGGGGACGTTTGAATTGCTGGAGTAATTTTTGAACTCGCCGGAGCCTCCGGCGGTGCTGGTGCCGTACGTGCTGAAGCTCTGGTCGGCGACGTTGGTGCCACTGGCGTAGGCGGTGAAGGTTTCTTGGCGGCCAGCGGCTCCGCGGCTGTATCGGCGGAAATCGTTGACCGGAGTGCTGAAGAGATCGTTGGAGTAGTTTTTGAACGTGTCGATTCCACCTGCTCTATTCGTTCCGTAGTTAGTGAAATTCTGGCCGTCGTCGTAAGTTTGAAAATTCTCGTCTTTGGTGTGTTTCTCGAGGCTTGGACGGACCTCCGGGAAGCAGAGAAGGTGCGCGGCGGAGCAGAAGTCCGGCAAGCGAGTGGAGAGGGTGTTGGTGGCGGCGAGGTTGGTGAAGGAGGCAGTGTCGGTGGCGGTGAGTGGAGAGGCTTTGGAGAGAAGGAAGGATGGTTTTGGGAGGGTGTTGCGAACGTGTCTGTCCCAATAACGTGAGACGTAAGCCTTTGGCGTGAAGGGGTTTTGATCTGCTGAGTTCCCCCCACCATAAGCAACCTGCATTTGCGGTGTTAGACGTTAAAGATGATGATCATGATGGTGATGGGATGAAGCAGTGAGAGTGAAGGAGAAGTATATATTCTTACAGTGAGCGTTGAAAGGAGGATGAAGAGAAAGAGAGTACTCATGTTATCACTCTGCTTCTTCTTCATAATCGTTGCTACAATTTGAAGGACACAGTTGAATGAAGAAGGAAGAAAGATGTGAAGTTTAATGCTATCACATTCTCACCCGACCAATTTGTCGTCAATGCTTGCTTCTGCATGAACAAAGCGGTTTTCTTTACGATTTATAGGCTCTGAAAACTGTCTTTTATTATTTTGGATGGGCCGAGAAAACTAGGAGCGCCTAACGGCCCAGCCCATCCTACTAGCTTTAACGGGAACAACAAGGAGAATATTACCTTTATTTATTTATTGTAAGAATTTTGTGGTAAGATTTGGACTTTAAAAGTGATTTGATTTTTAAGGCAGTTTTATTACGTAGCCAACTTTACTGAGCACAATAAGATTTTGTGATTGGTGTTGTAAGAATATTTGGATAACCTTAATTAATTTGGTGAAGTTTCTTAAACTCTGAGTGCAGCAACCAAAAGTCCCCTGTGGGGCTACAGAGATACATGACAAATAATGCAAACGTTATTCCATTGCACGTTCAATTCAATGTGGAGAACTGAAACATTCCGTTCGACACGGTTAATCCTGAGAATCCAAATTGTCCTCAGTGGACAAAAAACAGCAAAATAATTATAGTAAAACTATTATTATTAAGTATTTTAACAATATTAACCTGAATTTCACTTATTATTTATCCAGGAATTAATTTTAGATGTGTTTACTTTTTCAGCAAAGAGTACCTCTTTTATTAGTAAATAAAATTAGTTATTTTGTTATATAAATTTAGTTTGATAAGTTTTTTTTTACTAGATAAATTCTTGTTTATACTTAAATAATTTATTGAAGAATAATATACAACATTTTAATTTTTCAGTAATAGTATGATATTAGATTAATTTCTCTATCTTTTTCTTTTATCTTTCATTGGTTTGAGGCTTTCACAACCTCACTCATTGTCTGTAATCTTTGTCCTGGGAAAATTTTAGGGTTGTTTCTTCAGCTCTTAACAACTAAAATAAAATTATAAAACATGATTTATTTTCAACAATAAAACCAAGTTTATTAACAAACATTCTTGAAACTACATAAAACAATGTTTATACGATTTTTTAGTGCAGTGTAATAATATAGTTGTTCTTAAATCATCCGGTAAGTTTTACAGAAAAAAATTCATAATTTTTGCAGAAGCTATAATATAGGACTTTGTTACCCAAAATAAGGCAAAATTACAACTACAAAAATTGTCTCTCAACTAATCTCCATAAACATGATCATAGCTATACTCATAAATAGGTTGATAATATATCCCTTAATCAATAATAAGAAACTCGAACATAAAAATCTTGAATGCTTAATTTGTAAATAAAAAATTCGAATTGTTTTTCCCAGAGCCTTTGTAAAAATATCTCTTAGTTGTATTATATATGGTAGGGACATACAAGGGATAAATGATGTCAGTTGTTATATCATTACGGTTAAAATAACAATCAATTTCAAATCTTTTATGAAAAATAAGATTTTGAGTTTTATATATTTATATATTGATTAACTATTACAATACAATCATATTCCTTTAAAATCAATAACCTCAAATCACTGAATAATTATTTGAGCCATTTTAACTTATGTATTCATCCTCATAGAGTGATATTCAGTCTCTACAAAGGAGTATAGATCATTAATTGTTTCTTAATCTTTCAAAATATCATAGAATAACCAAGAAACATCACTCAATTAATCAAAAATGTCTTGTAAGTAAACGGTTCGTCCAATCCAAATCGCATCACCCTACAATTCCAATTTATTATCAGATCACATTAAGATATATCTTGTCCGGATGTTAGATCAAATATCATATAACCCTTATGCATGCATTCACATTAAAGATCGATTGACCTATTAATGATGCGGGAGTGAATTAGGTAAGATTGAGGAAATTAGGTGAGTCCTACTAGTATCACTTATTTTCATTTTCATGATCTACTTTTCTTGTACTATTAAGACTCACTTATATAATATATGAAATGTATTAAAAAATATACTTTTATATGTATTTAAATAAAAAGTTTTATTGAGTGTACCTCTTAAATTTGAGCTAATTAAAAGCAAGCCATGAGTGCAAGGTCCCCAATATGCTTTGGAGCAGAAAATTATTCGCATGCGCAGGACATAATAGGAGAACGTACTCTCAACAGTTAAGCACAATAAATATCCGTATCATAAAAATTGAATTCATATTAAATAAATGGAAGGTCCCCATTTAGCTTAGAAACAACCTTAAATATGAGTATCTGGTTGGAAGTGAGGTCAGAAAATGCTCCCCACTGTTATGTATTTTCTCAGCATTTTCTGCTGCGTCTCTCTTCAATTATGGCATTTTTGATTATGAAATTATGACGATGCATGCATCCAGACAAAGAAGTTAGGGTAAAATAAAGTTACGATGCAGATGAATGCGTTTGTGTTTTCCTGATGAAAGAAAAAGATGAAGGTTTATGCAACTTACCTCCTCCATCAAAAATTCCTTCCCTCCAGTTTAGAGTAGAAAACCCGACGAGAAAGAAAACTTTGTTTTGTCATAACGCAATGGCAAAGGATTTTGCATGATAGTGCGTTGGACCACATAACATGGCTGCATAGCATAGAGTGATGAATTTAGTTCCCTAAGTAATGATCGATTAGAGGAAACAAAAGGGATACTCTTTGGAAGGATTGGTTGTTTTCTAACCTTTCTTGGCCTTTTCTTTTGGCTATGATGAAGCAGTACGTCTTCATCTGCTGCACATGCATATGTTATTCTTTTGGTTAAAATTCAACACAACCGGTTTCTATCAACTTTTCTGATCCAATGTTGCATTATCACTTTCACTAATAGTGTAAATATTATCTTGTTAATTAATTTTGTAAGGTTAAGTTAATATCATTTTTTAACTTATTACTAACCAAGCAAATTTGCAAATAAAAATCAAGTTTATTTGTCTATGGTTGAGGACTAGAGAAGTAGGAAAAATTATTGAAAATATTGAGAGTCAATATGGGATTGAGTGCTGATAGAAGTATGTTTTGCAGATCATTCGTCAAGTCTTATGTCGTTCAATCGATCGAAAGCCAAATTTTATGAAAAAGAATCACAATGCATAATATTTTACTGAAATAGTGTAAGTGAATAATGCCATAAGACACCTGTGACTCGTTAGAAACCGACTATTTAACCTCGATCAGGTGATCTAAGCAGATTATTTACCCCTATTAAAACATCGACCGAGAAAAAAATAATAGAAATAAAGGGTCGAAGCAAATTTAGAATGAGAGCAAAACAACAACCGTTATGCAAGTGTGATGGGTACTAACCGTTAAGATATGTGGACTTCAAACCCTTAATGGTAGTTTATAGGATAATTATAGAAAGAGTTGGTATGTAACTTTTTTAAATTTCAAATTCAAAATTTTGTAACTGTCTGATAAATGCTAGAAAATATAAATAGATTTATTTTGTATTTTACAAAAGTGACAAATTGTGGAATAATTCAATGTTGGTCGTTGTAATTTGGGTCACTACTCTCATTTCTTTACTTTCCTTAGACAATTTATTTTGTTGTTCTTTCCATTTGATTGCAACTTGTGTAATTCTCCTCATACCACCACACATACCATTTTAGATTTTACTATCTTTACATTACACTTCATCCATTGTTAGTATGTTCCCATTTCCATTTTACCAAAAAACAAAAAAGAAACAAAAATATAGATTGTATTGTGCAAGAAATTCTCATTAAGGTCCAAGTAAAAAAATATCGAATTCGTTGTGTGTGTGGATGAGATTAGTTCAGGAAATTATTAATTTTTACATTAAATTAATTTTTTTTCGTCGACACTTAAACACAAGATACTATAGTTAGATCGAAAAACAATCGTCCACTAAAATAAAAAAATTTACATTAAGAAAAAATTTGCATCGAGTTGATTTAGTTCTAAATAATAATAAGATATCAGTAGAAACTAAATTATGAAGAAACACCTGTTATTTGTATGAACGTGGCATGGCAGAGGTGGGGAATAATAGGAACCAAATGATTTATCCCTTACTGAAAAGTAACTTCTATGTTGATCATAGATCTATTTTTAACTATCAAATGTGCAGTTATTTCTTTCACATTATTTATCACTCCTTTTATGTTTTCAGTGACGGGAAGAAATTGAAATATGGCATCAGAGAAAAAAAAATTCAAATAATTATTTCATCGAATGAAAGCAGAAATACTGTACACTCAATTCTCAATTCAGGGTCTCTTGTTGATTTTATATTTTCACAATACTTAATTTTAATATAATAAAATTTTTAATATATTTTGAAATATAAGAATTCGCACGTGTATTTCGAAAACAGATCACATAAAAAAAAAATTGAAGGAAAGATGAAAGAGGAGGTTACTAACATTCAAGAATTATAAAGTTGATTTGTTAAATTTAAAAAGAAGGGCGAGAAAAGTTATAGTTTTAATTCACATACTAATAACTAATATTTTTGTCAATAAAAAAATAAAAATCTACTACCATTTTATACTTTTAATATTTTTCTTTTTCCGTTACAAGCATACTGGAATAGTAGCTGGTAGTGTCTTGCACGTAAAAGAAAGGTGTAAGAATAAATATATTCTTTAAACTTGATTTTCATTTGTTTTTATCACAACATAATCTTTAAAATACTGACATTAGAAGTATAAACCACAAATGCTTCTTTTGTCTTGATTTAGTAGGTGTAGAGATTTGAGACTAAATCTTTTGGTACTAGGGTTTTCATACTAACAACTTTTCAGCATCTATATGGCAAAAGATATATATAATAGTAATAACATTAAGATGTGAGTCTTACGATACCTTTTTAATTGGAACATGCTAACATAATATACAAAAATAAGGTTCAAAGTCAGATTATAAAAATAAATAAAAAATTATTTTTTATCTTAAAAATATATGTTTCTGCCAATAACTAAATAAAATATTAATGACGTGAGTATTACAAAATTCTTGTATTTGAATAAATGTTGTAAAAGAAAATCTTAAGAATGAAGTCACATAATATAGAAAAAACTGCTTGATCGGAGATATTAAAATATTTTGAATCTAGTTTTGTACAAAAGTCATCCAAAATAGTGCTTTTAGTTACGTATTCGTTTAATAATTAATTATTTAATTAATTGGTTTATAAGTAAGCACTTTCTAAATATTACATGAAAATAGCAATTGAACCATTTTTAGACTCCTCTATACTTCGTGAATCACGGTAAATTCAGAGCTTTAGCATTATATTCGTCTCCGATGTTCAAAATAAATAAATGTTATTAAAAAAATAACCTTGAGCTAATGGTCATTAAAAATCTTTATTAGATGATTTAAAAGTTTTTTTATTGGTCAAATTTAGTGGTAAAATTAACATTCACATTTATAAGGATAATAGAGAAAACAAAAAGAAAATTTCATGCTCCACTCATAAAGTAGATGCATCATGATCTCGCGGGTACTAATTCAAGCACGATAAACATAATTGATGAGTGACCATTTCAAAAAGAAAAAGAAAAAGGAAAAGAAAAGAAAGAAAAAGAAAAAGTGGATAGAGACGAGGAGGGTTATTTACTCCCTGCTTTGTTACTTAATATTTGATATGCTGGTTAAAATATTCTGTATTTTAATTTGTATATATATTGTAAAACTTATGATTTCATAATAACAAGTTATATCTTCCCTTAATTATATAGTACTGCAGTGATGCATAATGAAAAATACTGATATAAAACTGTAGCATATTTTCTGGTTTAATTAGCAAAAAAAAAAATCATTGAAAGTAGAATATTTGGAGTATTCAAACCACAAATTATATAATTGTTTATTTGAATAAATAGCTAGTTATATGAATGCAGATTCGTTTCATAAGCACTTATATCAGTATGAGTAACTAGTTAATAAATTTTGTGGTAACTATGTGTTATCTATATGTTGATAAATATTTCAATAAGCATTCCAAGAAAAGAAAAGAAATTAAGTTTCTTCAACAAATTAAAGTTATCTTATTATAACCTAAAAACAAACTCTTGAATCGGTTAAAGGGGAGAGTTTTATATTTTCATTACAAACAAAATTGAATTTATTAATTCGTTTTTTATTTTCTTTTTCTAAGTAGTCTAAAAGACATTCACGAAGAATTAATCTTCAATTTAGCTTGATAGCCGGGAGATAAATGAGTTTGAATTTTCTATTAATTTTTTTCTGTTGTTTTTCTTATGTCTCTTTAAAATACACATCGATGATCATGATTTTAAAATTTTAAAATATATTAAAATTATCTTTAAAGTATAAAAAAAAATATGTTTTTAATACTCAACAGAAAATAATACAACAAAATTCAACAAAATAATTAAAAATTCAGTAGAAAAATTGCACTCAGAGTTAAATATGGATTTTCGTTAGGAGAAATCCTGGCTTTTGCATTAGGATTATTTAACACACTTAATCATATTTCCTTAAAATACATTCTTTTGTTCTCAGCTAATTTTATTATAAGTTTCAAAATTATAAATAAAACATTAAATAAAAAAATACAATTTCTCTTTACGTTATTATTATATATATCATCACTACAAAACATTAATTAGATTTAAAATAAAAATCAAAATGAACAAGAAAACCTCTTAAATTTAAAAGCTTTTTCATTATTTGTCGGTCCTAGTGAGTTCCACAGCATTCGATGTTAGATCTAAGCCATAAATAGTAAAACTACTTATGTTTTATCCTGTTTGTCACTAATTAATGAAGCATAAAAAGTTGCGAACTTTAAGAAAGTTATACCAATTCTAAGTTCTAATAACAATATCTCACCGACACTATACCAACTTTTAATACGTATAATAATTCTGACGACGTTTATCAATAGTAATCTTTGAACCTCTCTTTTTCAAATATGTAATTCTCTCTTTTCACTTTACTTTCGCTTACAAAATTCACTTTACAATAAATATCGTAATTATGTGTTTAAAGCATAATTAACTAATCCAATACATGATTATGGGAGTTGAGTGTGACTTAAACAAAGACAATATGTATATGCATGACATCATAGCCACCCCATGTTCCACTGATCTGTGATTCATGAAGCCACTTGGTAGTAAAAAGTATGTGCAAATGTTTGAGTTATGATTTGTTCTTGGACTCAGCATGGTGATGATGATATTGTTGAGAACCATGTAGTGGAGGCTCCCATGTTATTAATTATAACATGTTTAGTGTATATATATATATATATATATATATATATATATTATTAATTATTTTAATAATAATTATATCTATTGGTAATTAATTAAAAGCTATCACTACAGAATGTTTTTTTCGAAAACACTTGTCTATGTGTGGAGTTGACTTTTTAGCTTCTGTTACTCATTGTAACAATATAACTAATTAAATTCCACAACTTAGATTTGAATTTGATGGACATGACGCTAGATATATGTCAGTTATTGATGGAGAAAATAAATTGAATTAAATTTTATTGATTTTAAATAATTAAAAATTAAACTATATAATGATTTAGATAGTCTTCTTAAATTATTTAAAAATAATTCGGTTTTTGAAAACTAAATTAATGATTTTGTTGAATTGGAATATTAGTTTAACTTCAGTGTCATAAGTTCATACTAATTAATGTTTAACATAAATTCTATAAAAAATTACATTAATATAATAATTTAGTGTGATATATTCTTTTAATAATTTAGTCTTTTGGAATAATTAAGATGAAATCATTACAATAACAGAAGAATGATAATAAATTCTGTTTTCTGTACTTAAACTATCACGCAAAAGTTAATTAAATTTTTTCTCTGTTTTAAACTCTGAATTAGTTTGATTTTTAAACTTTAAAAATAAAAATAAATTTATTCTTTATCAACAAATGGTATTAAATATTGTTTGATGTGTTTGTCCACGTGTTTACACGTTTATGTCAACGTCTGTGTCCCTCTCTTATTTTCATTTTCCTTCCTTCTTCTTTCTCACTTGAAATATATATATATATATATATATATATATATATATATATATATATATATATATATATTTATATATATATATATATAATTATTAGATTTAAACACTTAAGTTTTTTTAAGGTTATTCTATGGTTGTAATGGAGAAATTGTGACTGTCCCCATACTAGAATTCCCCAACCAGATATGTTGTTTTGCATGTAAGAAAATAAATGTGAAGGGTTTGGTTAGTTGTGTTTTGAGTTTATAGTTGTTACCTTTGAGCTGAATATTTCTCATACTCAACATTAATATACTTCTTTTTGTTTATAGAAATAGTTACATAGTAATTAATGATTATGACATGAGGTAGCTGCAACTTTAGTCAAAGCTGACACCAAAGTAAAAATTCTCACAAAATTGACTATATATAACAGCTTTCTGTTTCTGGTGTTGCTCAATGAAAGAGCACAAAAAATTTTGGAGCTCTTCTATGACAAAAGATTGGGTTATAGAAACTGTACGTACTTTTCCTTTTCTCTCTTTTATCACACTCTCTGCTTTTTCTTTACTACTATACGTACTAATAATTTCTTCTTTAGTTACATCCAATTCAGAAACGGGACTGTGATTTATTAAATATGTGTTTTCTATACAACGTAAGCATGAAAACTCATTCCAAATTTCACCTTTATCCATAATATATATAGCTTTATCCAAGGACAAACTTTATTTTTTTCAGACTTTTTATAAGTTTTTAAATATAAACTTTGCTAAAAGTAGCATCTCATGGCATTCCAACAATCCTTCTTATCCTCCATAAACTAATGATTTTTGAACGAGGGAAACTTCCCTCAATTAACTAAGTTAACATAGTTCAGAATCTCCAACTGTTTTTTTAATTTCAACTCTTTTGAAAATTGAAGAATGAGTCTTAGTCTCATGTTCAATAAAAATAAGAATGTTAACATTTATATAATGTTGGGCCGATGAAAATAATGTTTTGAAAAGTCTCACATATCCTAGAACAATTAAGGAAATGATTGTTAGTGACTATATAATGGACTCTAAGTCTATGATGTTTTTTGTCCTGAGTCAAAGATACTTCAAGCTTATATTTGACTCTTCTTATTTTTTAATACTCTTGTAATAAAAGCGTTGTGAGCTTTTGGTTAAATTACTACTTTGGAGAGTATGGATGTACTTGGAACCAAAGAGCATGGTGTGTTGTGTATGTGTTTCTTTGTGTTTATTTTATTTCTATATTAATAAAGTGATTTTGGGAGTGTTTTTCAATAATAAAGATCATAAATCTATTATTTTAAGATTTTTAGGTAAAAATGATGTCAATTCTTTATAGATAAATTTTATTATTGTTGTCTCTTAACAAAACAAGTAGCCCTATCATTAAAGAATTATGCATTAGATATGTATTAATGAAGTTTCTTAACAACCATACCGCCATCAATAACAAGATATGATACAGTTTCTAGTTAAAAATGCAAGTTTCTTGACAGAAAACTTTTATATGAGTATTGTGGAAACGAAAAAAACTGTTTATAATATTATTGTGTAAGATACCCACTTAAGGTATCACCATTATAAATGTGCTTAGAAGTCAATACACAAGTAGTTTGTAAATTGGTAATTATCTCTATAACGGGTATGAACATAAACAAATATTCAACATTTATAGGTTTGGTACTGTTTCGGGTATAGGGACCAAGAGTCTACTAAAAGCCTCTTCGATCTTACTCCTTCTCTCCAAATCTCCTTTTCTCACTACTGCAATAACTTCTTCTCCAAGAAATCCACTCCTTCGCTCGATCGGCAGGGCTGACGATCGGGGTACCTGTCTAAAAGGCTCCGATGCTTAAGTCAGTTAAAGGGCCGATCGGTGTATCAGTGTAACTGCCGTAATAAATGCGAATTAAAGATCCTCACCAACCTACCTTTGGGCCCTATTTATAGTTTCCGGTGTGGGCCTGTGATCAGGGTTCCTTAATCACGGCCCAATGATCCTTTAATCAAAATTACTGACTTGTTTAATGTTAATTAATCTGATCGACTGGTGTTGTTTGGCCGTGCGACCGATGGCCGCCTGACTAGGCTAGTTATATCCTGATTTTAACAAGTGAATAATTCGTTTATAGCCGATCGACCGATGGACGTATATAAAGCGCTACACGATCCTCAGGAGATTGACCGACCGATGGACAATTGATCAAATGATTGTCCTTTATTAAGTTAAGGTGTTGTTCGTGTAGGACCGAGGGATCGGTGTCCCGTCGCAGATTAAAGCGTGATTGATATGCAGGCCGATCGACCGTCTCAGAATGTCACTCGTTTGTGTTATCGATGGACCGATGGCCCTTAACATGGTTCGATTGCGAGACCGATCGACTGATGTTTTCTTACGACGTAAATACGTGATTTATTTGTAGAACCGATTGACCGATGGTCTTATACAGTTCATTCGTGAGGTCGTTCGACCGGTGGATATGTTTTATACATTAGCTTTCCCAGCCTTGTCCGATGGACCTGAGGACTGGCCCTGGCCGATAGACCGATGGGACATACAAGACAGGTACCATAATATAGTTTAATTATTTTAAAATGCATGATAATAGATGAAACATTAATAGATGGAAAAGAGTACTGAAATTGTGGTCAATTACCCTTTATAGGTTCCACCCAAAGGAAACACAAAAGGACTATTCTCAAGCGCAATTGTGGACCTGACTTTGATATCATAATTTTGGACAATGTAACTTTAGAACCAAATTTTTTTCATCTATTTGGCATAATTTTTACTATTTTTTTCTTTTTTTTAAAGTATAAAAATTTACTTTTTTGCTAAGACCATGAAGGATTGTCAAAATATTAGTAACGGATGTCAATAACTTTAATGTTTTGATACCACCAATTTTTTGTGGTCCCAAATGTATGCAATTTCACATTAATGCTGATACCATCATTTCTTATAATATATACTTATTTTTTTGGTGAAATAACTTTTTCACTTAATGAGTTATTACATTTCACCTGTTGAAAAGCGGTTCTACATTTTGTAGTCCCCACATACTTTATTATTTGTTTCAAATTGATCAACGTTATATTTGTTTTGACAAGTCCATCAATATTTAAGTTATAAATCTTGAATATTTATTTTAATAATTTAGTTTTTTTCTTTCGATTTAGTTTAGACATTAGTAAATTCTAATAGGAAGAGTACTCTATTTTATTTTATAATTCGATTTTATTTTATAATGTTATGATTTTTTGTTATATTTATTTTGAACTGTCCATAAATATTGATGCATAAACATATTTAAGTTATAAATCTTGAATAGTCGCTTTAATAGTTTGTTCTTTTTCTTCCAGCTCACTTTAAACATTTGTAAACCCCACATAAGAAGAGCGCTCGATTTTATCTTATAACATTGTGATTTTTTGTTATATTTGTTCTGAACTGTCCATAAATATTGATGAATGCAAAACATGTTTAAGTTATAAATCTTGAATACCTGCTTTAATAGTTTGGTCTTTTTCTTCCAGCTCACTTTAGACATTAGTAAACCCCACATAGGAAGAGTGCTCGATTTTATCTTATAGCATTGTGATTTGTTGTTATATTTGTTCTGAACTGTCCATAAATATTGATGCATGCAAAACATGTCTAAGTTATAAATCTTGAATACTCGCTTTAATAGTTTGGTCTTTTTCTTCCAGCTCACTTTAGACATTAGTAAACCCCACAAAGGAAGAGTGCTCGATTTTATCTTATAACATTGTGATTTTTTTATCGGTAAATGAAAGATATATTAGTGATAAAGCACTTGGAGTGCTTTAACCCTTTTACAGAGAAAAAACTAGTTTATCAACTACCAAGATCATTTTTTATCTTCCTATAAATTTTCACAGAGTTATGTATATTATCCTATACACACAAGTAAAGTGAATACATGAGGGTATTTGATACGATCCTATCCAGGAAAGAGATCATTATCCCTCCTAGGCGTGTGGTTCCCAAACGCCTCTCGTCTTTGACCTCTACTACTTGGTCTAAAAATGTGGCTCCTCTAAGAATGATCTAAATAATCATGTCTCCTTCTTCTTCTCTCCACCCCCTATAATCTCACACTCACATCTTCATTAGATTTTTGGAGCCTTTCGAACTGTTGTTGATTGTGTTGTTGCATTTGATTCATTTGTAATGTGAGCTTATCAAGTGCAACATAATTGTTGCAATCTTAAGTGAAGGAGGACCATTATTCTAGGAAGAAGCTAGGTCCTACAAGAAAATGTTAGTAATAATAATTTTTTTTGGACCTCATCATTCTTCTAAGTGTTTCACTCAATTTTTCACTCGTGTATCTCACTTATAGGTTCTTTCTTGAATGTGCTTTCTTGCCTTTTACCACTAAAATCCCCTCTTTAGGGTTTGGCAAAGATTGCAATAGCTTAAGCAAAAAGTGAACAAACAATGTGAAAAGCGTTGCGAGATCTAAATCTTGACTTAAGAGGTCAAAGAAAATACAAAACTCTAGACTAGAGATGTCAAAAAAATCCGTACCCGCGGGTATCCGCAGATAAAACCCGCAACGAATAGGAAATGGATATTAAAAATGGATACCCGCTACCCGTGGGTACGGGTATTTTTGATACCCGCATGTTAACGGGGCGGGTACGGGTATCATAGTATCCGTACCTGTGGATACCCGTACTCGCTAAACTTTAATTCACAAAAGTACCCTTATTTATATATATATATATATATATATATATATATATATATATATATATATATATATATATAAAAAATTTTTTTTTTTTTTTTTTTTATTTTTTTTTTTTTTTTTTTTTTTTATATATATATATATATATAAAAGGACTTTATGACTGTAACGTTTCTATTTTCAATAAACTGTATTATTTTCTTTTTAGAAAAACAACTTAGAAAATTACTTATTTTTATTAATATTTTTATTTTATTATGATGTAGTTTAAACATTAAAAGTATATTTTATCATGATATAGTTTTTACTTATTAAAAATAAAAAAATAAAACAAAACTAATAAAATATGTATATATATATATATATATATATATATTAAAAAAATATTAGATAAAAATATATTAATTAAAATATTATTAAATAGGTGTGTATTAAAAAATAATCTTCTAAAGAGATAAGAAGATAAAGAGAGAAGATAAGAAAGAAAAAAATAGAAAAAAAGAAAAAGAAGATAAGGTAAAAGAGATAAACATTATCTCTTTATTAAGGTATTAAGGTAAGTAATGATGATTTTGAAAATGAACACATGGATAGACTTACATATATAGATAAGAGAAGAAGTTGTTACTTAAGAAAAAGTGAGAAGGAAAGAAAGAAAGAAAGAAGAGAAAGAAAGAGACGAGAAGGAAGGAGAAAGAAAATGAGAGAGAGAAAGAGAAAGAAAAGAGAGAAAAAGTTTAGACTAAAGATTCAAAAATATCTTAGTTTTTTATAAGTGTGTCCTTTAATCAATAAGGTAAGGAGGGAGTGAGGTTAAGTTCTTTTATATTAATCTTGATAAACTCATGTGTTTTATATTAATACTTTATTTATTTTTGAATCATATATTATTCTATTTACTTCCATTCAATTTATTCTCATTTATTATCCTCTTATATTTATTTAATTTATCTTTATCTAGTTATGCATCGATCCTAATATTGTTCCTTATTTGATTTAATCTCCCCAATTATGCATTGGTCCTATTAATTTATTTTATTTTATTTATCTCCAGTTATACATTGGTCCTATTTATTTATTTAATTTAATTTATTTCTAGTTATGCATTGGTCCTGTTTATTTATTTTATTTAATTTATCTTCCGTTATGCACTGGTTATATTTATTTATTTAATTTAATTTATCTCCAGTTATGCACTGGTCTTATTTATTTATTTTTTTTTATCTCCAATTATGTGATGGTTTTATTTATTTATTTTATTTTATTTATCTCTAGTTATGCATTGGTCCTGTTTATTTATTTTATTTAATCTCTAGTTATGTACTGGTCCTATTTATTTATTTTATTTAATTTATTTCCAGTTATGCACTAGTCCTGTTTAATTATTTCATTTAATATATCTCCAGTCACACACTAGTCACGTTACTTATTTCATTTAACATATTTCTAGTCACGCACTAGTATTGATGAATTTATATTTTTATTATTATATTTATTTATAACATTCTAATCCTTATCTTGTTATTTATTTAAAGTTTTCGCTTTGATTCTTATTTTATCATTTTTTTTATAATTAATAAATAAATAACTAAATGTAAAGTAAAAATAAATATTATTTTATTCAGTGAGCTTGGATAGAAGAAAATTACATGTAAATTTTATTTTATATTCTTTGTGTATAGTTTATACAATGATTTGATAGTCATCACATTTTATGACCTTTGAAAATATCCAAGAGTATGTCAATTAAGTCTGGTTTCAATAAGTTGAGATTAAACCAGTGTCAAAGTGTTTGTATTTCGGAAGTCATAGTTCGGTACACTGCGGGATGAAAGGCAGGGACCATGATGGGGTCTTACTAAGTAGGTGAATATCTGGATAGTAGAATAGCGCACTGGACTAGGATATTCATAAGCCAAACTTAGGACTATCTAATACCTGCTCGGCATCACCAAGGTTAGGTAGTGAGTATATATCTCTTTTATGGACCGATAAATGGCTAATATTCTCGAGAAAGAAATAATTATGATTGTACCAATGTTTTATGAGAAATACTCAACTACCTAATCACTTCCCAAAGTAACTTTTGATGTTCATAATGGATCATTAGAAGTGGAATATGGATCCATATGTCTGGTAAAACAAGATCAAGTTTTGTGATTGTAGGTCCAAATCTAGGCCCCTAATGTTTGTATTGTTTGTTGAGTTTATTAAGATTGATATTTAAGGCTTATAAAGACCTTACTTCTTTCATATTTTTCTTTCATATGTATCTGTTGCATGAGCAGAAGAGAAACCTGATCAGTGAGATTTGTTCAAGATATTATTGGTGGATCTTCTGAAGATTGACTCATGGATAATTTCTATTAATATCTTTAGGAGATATTAAAAATATAGATAATCTTATATTCTTATGTAGGACTCTTAGTAATATACAAATATAAAGTTTTGTAATCTTTCATAAATAATTACAAAGATGTAAACTATATATATATATATATATATATATATGAATAGGAAGTTATGTTATTATTAATGTTCTCTTAAGGAAAATCTTATTGTACAAAAAAAATTAATTCCATATCTTTTTATCAAATAATAATTATTTAATATAGTAGTCGGTGCGTCACATTTAGTAGTATCAGAGCAGTTCCTTCTGTCAAGACCTTGGGTATGGTGTTTTCCATGTTTGTAGTCTCTACTAATAAGTAGAGGTACAAGTTGTTTGTTCTTACATTTTTCTTAGAAAAGAGAAATGCAAGATAAGTAGACTTATAAAAGTAAGTAATAACAACAAGTAATACTTGTAGTAAGGATAAGTTTTAACAATAGTTAAAAAAAATTCTAAAGAAAACTAAGGAAATTGTTCATTCTTTCAGGAAAAGATGGATAACGAACCAAACATTACCAATGAATTATTGGAAAGAATGACAATTGTCCTGGAAAATATGAGCCAAAAACAAAATGTTGAACTCATGGAAAATCAAGAATTAGAAACCTTTTGCAAGAACAATCCACAAAAATTTAAAGGAGGATTTAATCCTGAAGGTGCTCAATCATGGATAGCAGAAATTGAGAAAATTTTCATCGCAATGACGTGTGCAGATGCAA
>Ga0214542_1008247_pt1 | contig 17387 bp, 11 predicted proteins | sample CNSS1metaG_FD_160096 | JGI IMG/M metagenome (GOLD analysis project Ga0214542, IMG submission 160096) | Root nodule microbial communities from cowpea collected in UCLA plant growth center, Los Angeles, California, USA - CNSS1 | ecosystem: Host-associated > Plants > Roots > Nodule | place: USA... | reverse complement strand
TTTGTTGTGGAACTAAAAAGATTCAAGAAGATCTTGTCATATTTAAAAAGATTTGGTAGTTATTATCTTTCAATATTTTATGATATAATTAAATAAGATAATTATTTAAAAATATCAAATAAAATATTTAAAGATATATTTTTCCCAAATTATCTTCTATCATAAAGATAAAGAAAACCACAAGGTCCAATTTTTTTTGTTCCTCTCTTCTTGGTTTAGCCAAACTTATTCACTTTTTCAAGCTTTTCTTGCCGACTTCATGCAATGCTTGGATTGGATTTTTGTGCTTTTGGTAATTTCTTATTTTTGGATTTATCTTTAAGGTGTCATGAAGCTTTAATCAATTTATTTCCACACCTCCATGAGCTCAACTTAGCTGCAGCTGCACTAACACACCTCAAATTATCCAAAGAACATTTATGCAGCTAAAAAGCTATTTTTAACATGTTTTTGTATCTCATGTTCAATAAATCCAATTATAGGAAATCCCAATTAAATCAATCTTTAAGCACAAAAATTCAATTAAATACCTAGAATTAAACATTAAATGAGGGCAAAAATACGCACTCATCACCTAGTAAGATATGTGTGACTTCCACGAGAAAAACATCACATAGCACCTCATCTTTGTAGCTTCATATAGAGAAGTTAATTAGGACTTGTTTATTGACATCTATTTCTCCCTCTTTACTTATCCAAGCTAGCTTGTAGGGATTAGCATGAGGAATGGTCTCTAAGCTAAGCTAAGCTTTTCCACCAACCTTGTGCTAGTTACATTGGTACTACTTCCTTCATCAATAATTAGAGAGCAAACCCATTTGTTAATTTTGCATCTAGATTGAAAAATGTTTTCTCTTTGAGTTGGCTCAAGCTCACTTTGATCTTGACCTATCATATGTAACATCCCTAAGAAATATTATATGAAAATAAATAAATAAAAACAGAAATACACTAAAGTCCACATTTAATACAAACCATTTCCCAAAACCACAGGAAATTTAAAACTTAAAAATTCAAATCCATAAATCCAGGAGTTCATAATTAATAAAACCGAATTAAAAAATTCAAAAACTCCCAAAGGGATTACATAATTTTCTCAAAGCTAAAAAATGTACAATTATATACATATACAATATTATTTCCCGGCTAGCCCTCGCTTCGCGTCTAAGTGTCACCTGGCCCACCTGTCACATCATCTGCTCCCGAATAACAAGTTATCTGATCATCGCCACACACACACAGAAAGGGTGAGCTATGCACAACATACATATATAAAACATGATATAAATATGTTTCCCAACCTAAAATAACATAACTAGATTTATAATTTTCAAATCACCCAACCATGACCTCATAGTCCTTCATGAGTCATATGCATGAACTAGGTCTTGGGACTTCCCTATGCTCCCACGAAACTAACTCATTCGTGGTCCAACCCTATGAGCCTATCCCGCTTATAGTCTTGCCATACAGACTCCTCGCCTGTAGTATAAACATTCAAGTCTCACACTTGGACCCTGGCACGCACACAATCACCACACTATGGACTCGTTGCCCGATAGTAGCCGACGGAAACCTCACAGTTCCTTGCCTATCGTGTGCCCGACACATTCAATCACCATACTAAGGACACCTCGCCCATTAGTAGCCAACGAGAAGTCAACCAGTTCCATGCCCATCATGTGTCCGACCATCGAGCACATCCCAGACCCCTAATGGACTTAGTCCTTCAAGCCCACACACCACAACACATGCATATACAACTTAACCATGGTATAAAAACCAAACCCACTCACAAGCACATAGAAACATAGTAAATAGTATAAACTCGCTTAAGCTATGGACCTCTTGCCCAAGCTAAGCCCCCAGCCTCGCTTAGGCTAGCCCACCTCGCCTGAGCGAGCTTAAAACAACAACCACATCAAGTTATCTCTACCCTTCCACATTCACTCCAATCCAAGTTTAATAAAAATAAAGGTTAAGTTCTGTCAACCAAGGTTTGAACCCGTGACCTTCCACCCACAAGTACGAAGCATACCCACTATGCCAAACTACATTTGGTGATATACCTAATCAACATAAGTTTACAATACCAATCACCTACTCATACATATTCTTAAAAATTAATAATAAAACAACAACACATAATTGGCATACATAGGACTCGAACCCAAGTCCTCTCACACAATCAAAGTACTCTCAACCATTTGAGCTGATATTTTTCCACACCACAATAAACAACAATTAATACCATAAAGGCGCCTTCTACCCGCATTTATTAATTAATTAATTATTTAATTAATTAATTTTCCCGGGTCTTACATCATACGCCTTAATAACATAGGGTCTTTCTAAAAAAATTTAGTTTTACTAAAGGAAGAAGCTTCTTTTGAAAGAGAATAGGGAGATGAGTGTTCACTTTCAACATCACTACTCTTCTTTAAGATCATGGTACTCTTGGTTGGGCAATTTAAAGCAATGTGATTATAACCCAAACATTTAAAACATTTAATGGAACTTGATCTTGGAGAAGTGGAATGGTGAATGTGATCACTTGGTGACTTACTTTTACTTAGTGGTTCTTGATGAGAGTTAGATGGGAACTTATCATGTGTCTTTTTAACCTTTCCCTTCCATGAGTGACTAAAGTAGTAGTTGGGTAAGTAACTCTTCTTTGCCCTTTTTTTTTCTTTTCAATTGAATTTCAATTCTAAGGGCAAGTGTGAAAATATTTTCAAGAGTGGAGTACTCATACAACTCTACTTGGTCTTGTATGTCTCTCCTAAGACCACTCACAAATCTTTTTATTTTCTCTTTGTTAGTTTCTTTTATTTAAACCCTACGCATTTGAGACTCTAATTCTTTAAAGTACTCACTCACACTCATAGAACCTTGGTGAAGCCTTTGGAGCTTCAAAAGAAGTTCCTTCCTATAGGAGGGAGGAACAAATCTAGCGCGCATAAGAGTTTTAATGTCCATCCAAGAAGCCGCGGGTGACCATTGGTCATAATTCTTACAAACTTTATGCCTTATGCCACCAAGTATTGGCATACTCCAAAAATCCTAAAACTACTAGATCAACTTGTCCGTGATCCTTCACATGATTTTCCTTGAAAATTTGCTCAACTTTAGCTTCCCAATCAAGGAAAATTTTAGGATCATTTCCACCATAGAAGTTAGGAATCTTTGGAGTTTGCTTCTCTTGTGATGCGTTGCACCTAAAATGTCCTCTTTTCCTAGCCTCTATATCTTGCTCTTTAACTTCAAGCCTTTGAATGTGCCCTTGGATTCTTAGGTTACTTTGCTCCTTGTCTTTTCTCAATTGTTCAAAGGAATCCTTCCTAGACAACTCCAAATCCCGAAGCAATCTCATTAATGTATTGTTTTTATTTGGAGTAGGTGCATATGGTGAACTTGCCATGATTCCTACAACAAAACGCTCAAAGTCGAGACAAAATAAATGAATTAGCACTAGTGTAGTAAGGGTTTTTGGCTCCGGTTATTTTTTGTATTCTGCCTCGGTTCTAGAACGGAGGCATATTGGGGCAAGGCCAAAAGGGGTGGCTTTTAGCCTCGGGTCTCTGGAACTGAAGCCATAGATTCATTTTTCTGCCTCGGGTCTCTAGAACCGAAGCCATAGAGCAACATAGTCCCACCTGTTCCTTCTGTCATTGTGACACCACCGTCGAAATCAGCGGCAACCATATTGGCGACCACCGTAAACACACAACCAAAATCGCCAGGAACAGTGTGCACCACCTACCAGGAATAGTCGCCTCCACCGTCACGAGAAGACGCAACCACCACTACGAATCCTTTACCTGCAAATGAAACCAGAATCAGAAGATGTAACACGAAGTGAGACTTGCAAAACCCAAACCAGAGGTTGTCTGCATTGCGAAACCAGGCCGCCCCAACGAACCACCATGTTGCAAAGCAGACATCGCTGGTCACCACCCTCATTGAAGCTGCTGCCATGAACGAAGAAGAGGGAGGTCGCAAACCGAAGTAGTGGCTGCAGAGGAGTTCGCAGAAGTAGAGGTCGTCGTCCTCGAGAGAGAGAGAGAGAGAGAGAAATTTGCGCAGAGAAAAGAGAGTTGGGGAGACGATGAATAGTGATTAGGGCTCATGAATTGGGAATTCTTTATGGCCTCGGTTCAGTTAATAACCGAGGCCAAAATCCCATTTATTGCCTCGATCCTTCAAGATCCGAAGCCAAAAGCCTGATGCTTGTGGCATTTTTGAAAATTTGAAAGCTGATACTGCCTTTATGGCCTCGGTTCAGTTAATAACCGAGGCCAAAAGCCAATTTATTTCCTCGGTCCTTAAAGACCCGAGCCAAAAGCCATTTGTGAAAATTTGAAAGCTGACACTGCCTTATATGCTTCGGTTCAGTTGTAACCGGTGCCAAAAGTCCATTTACTGCACCGGTTTATAGAGACCTTAGGCAATATAGTTGGACAAAATTGCAAAAATGGCACCGCCTCCTTATAGGCTTCGGTTCAGCTGCAACCGAGGCCTATAAAGTAAAATGTCAAATCTACACTAGTGTAGGGGTTAGACAACATGAAAATCGAGACCAATTCCAACCCAAATGTTTAGATCACACTCCCAAAGTAACAAGGCAAGGCTAGCACTCAAAATCGACCAAAGGAGTGAAGAAAACACTTTTAAAAATTTGTGTGAAACCTTTCAAATGCAAGACAAGTGATTCGAACACAACACTCCAAGAGTTTGAAGAAAATAAAACTATTAACACAAAACAAAGAACACCTACTAACAAACAAGAAAAGCACAAGAACAAGGAAAGCTAAACTCTAGAGAAGAAAATTTTGAGACAACTTTTAACAAGACTAAAACAAGAAAAACACATGTTAAAGACTTTATGGAAAGCACTTGACAAGCATCTTCAAGTCTTAAATCATGCATACACCAAGAAAGATCATAACCAAGTTAAAGCATGGAAGTAATTAGCCAATATCACCCAATTCTCAAGTAAGAAAACTAGTAGCATAACACCTAGTGAAAAACACATTTTTAGTTCATCAAGGAGCAAGGTTGCTCTTGGTTTTTAGGCAAAAAATTGGTGCAAAATTTTCTTCTTTCCACAACTAGTTTCATAAAATGGTGAGAAAGAGTTTTAGGTGGCTTGGACACTTAGTTCCTCAAGTTTTAGGCCATAATCAATTTCATGGAGCATACCTTAAGCAAGACATAAAGTGAATGCTAGATTCAAATACTTGGAATAACAAGAAAAAATAAAACTTCAAGTTAACATATGACTCAAGCAAAAGTTAGGCACATTTAAAGACTCAACATGACATACAAAAAGATACAAACATGTAGCTATCATGCATTTAAACTCATGGATTTGAGGCTCAAAGACTAAGCATCCAAAGACATGTTATCCAACCACATTTAGGGGCTTAAAGAGGTGCAAAAAACGTAGCTAAACTACCACAACATAATCTGAAAACACTGATTCCCGTATTCTTGGCAGATCTAACCCTTGCTCACTCATTTGATCATAACTCTGTCCACAGAACTCCAAATGCATTGGTTCTTTTTTTGCTGGAAAATAGACTCAAAGAAATTTCTTTTGACACCCAAAACGTAATTTTTGGACCACTGAGACGGTGCAGTTTAATGTTTTAAAATCGTCACGTTTTTTGCCAACACTGTTTTTGTGTGTAAGGGAAGTGGATTTGAACCATACCAAGATAGCTACAACAAGCCAAGGTTAGCACATGAAAAACACCATATTCAAGATAACCTAGGCTCTAGATACCAAATGATGAAGGATTATCTTGTTTCCTTTTAAGATTATTGAATATGGTGTGAGTTGATTAAGAAAGCTAAGTGAAATCACCACTGGACATTAAGATAGCAAGTTATCTAGATGTGAATGTTCCTTTCCCAAAGCACGCCACTACAAGGCTAAGCTAGAAGCCATGACAACCTTGAAGATGAGTGGATGTGTGCCACTACTTGCTATGCAAGATAAGGCTTAAAAGTATTCACTCCCAAGGGAGGAAACTCTCACAAATGGTTAAGACACAAGAGTGTTTTTACTTCTAAATGTTCAACCTTTTTACATGTCTAGGAGCACCCCTTATATAGAAGAGTTTAGGGGCCTCTAAGCAAATAAAAGATACCTAAGGATGTCTGTACAAAAACCTAACCCTAGCTTCTAGAAATTAGGTCAAATAAGGTTACAAAAATGAGAGACAAAAAAGCTAACTATGGTGTGTGCAAGGCTAATTTAGTTCTAGCACAAAGGGAGACAAGGAATGTGTCTCATATGTCTCCAAAAAGTGGACAAAGTATGCTTTAAACAAAGAAGACCAAAGGTACATAGGTACACTTGCTTTTTGCCTTTTACTTTATGCTTTATGCCTTTGCTTTACTCTCTCCTCCACATCATTTTTGTTCCCCAATCACCGTGCGCGACCTAGCATTGCTTTCTTACTCCTAATTAACCTATAAAGCAAATAAACATAGATTAGCATGTTGGCTTAAGTCAAGTCAACTATAGTCAACAAGTCAAACAAAGTCAAAGGTCAACAAGTCAACTAAAGTTGATTCAACTAAGTCAACTAAAGTTAATTCAACTAAGTCAACTTAAGGAATAAAAAGTAACAAACACAAATGAAAGGGATGAAGGATTAGTGAACTTCCTTTCTAAACATGCTTAGTCTTCTTAAGCATGTGCCTTTATCCTTGATTGGGGTTAATCCTTCATCACATAACACCCAAAAATTCTTACATGAGAATATTAGGTCATTGACAAAAAACCAACTGCATGATAAATTATTTGTGATAACTTGTTGGCTTGATCCGAATCAATATTGCAACATGCAAAATTGCATATCCCCAAGTAGCCATTTGAATATTAGGTCTCAAAAGTAATGGTCTTGCAACCAATTTTAGATGTTTTAGTAAAGATTCCACAATTCCAATTGATATACAATACTCATGAAAAGCATAAGATATAATTTCACCAGTATTATCAAAACAGATATTCTTAATCGTATAATCTGGGAAATGAGCTTTTAAATGTACTAATAATTTTGCAAATATTTGATTGTGAGTTGATAATAAACAAATATGTGACCATCTAGTTGATGCATCAATTAAAACCATGAAATATCTAAATGATCAACATGGGTGTATTAGACCATAAATATGACCCTGTATTCGTTTTGTAAATGAGATTGACTCATTTCTAATTTTTCTAGTGATGGTCTTAATATCAACTTTCCTTTGTGAACGTATAATACAGAGAACTCATTGGTCTGAAGAAGTTCTTTTTTTTTACTCTTAAGTAGATGTCCACATGAATTTTCAACTATTTTTCGCATCATGATATATCTAAGATGACCCAACCGATCCAAACAAAAAATTCATTTCTATTTGTAAGCTTATGGCTTACAATGACATGGGTCTCAATTGCATAATATATGTGTAGTACAAGCCATAAGGGAAGGCTGATAATTTCTCTAATACACATTTTTTGTTCGACTCAATTCAAGTGATATAAAAATATTCAATATCTCTTTCATTGTTTGTCTTAATATGATATCCATTTAGACGAATATGCTTAAAATTTAATTTTTTTTATTAGACTTAGGAGAATAAAATGCATTTTTAATATGCAATCTTGTACCTTTTGGTAGGAGTACAGTAGCTCTTCCGAAGCCTTTCAATTATATTTTTAGTATCAGAAATAGTACTAACATTGACTTCTCGCATTACCAAACAAGAGAAAAATGTATTACTCTTGAGAATTATATGAGTTGTTGCACTATCAATAAGACACATATCCTTATCATTGGTGCTAATGTCAACATTCACTCTTCATATAAACATAAATATCAATATTGGATATTACTATCTTAGAGGAGAAGAAAAAAGAAATATTTAGAGAATTTTATTCATTAAGAAAAACTTATATATAAGCAACATGAAACATGAAACAAATATAAAGCAATGTCTTAAAATGAAGAACATAATATGAGAAAATCTATTTTTTTAACACTTTCATCACCAATGAGGTGATCAATGCTTCCATTTGATTCAGAAAAAAAATGACAATATCAAGATGAGTATCATCCATATGATCATAATCAGAATCACCATCTTTATAAGCAAAGTGTGTTTCTATGTTCTTCTCCTTATATTTTAAGATGCTTTGATGTACGACAAGTACAACTCAAATGACCTTTACCACCATAATGATAATTTATATTCTTATTTTGCACCCACTTATATACTATAAAATTTCCTTATCTCTACTCAATCAATTAGGACTTCCAACACATCTCCCTCATGCGGAGGTATACACATCTTGTGCGTGGGACTAGACATTAATGGATGGTTCAATAGCGGCCCGATAGCGGATGGAATTATATGTTCAACAAACAAAAATCTAGCTAGGATAGGCTTTAAACAATGGCTCTAATACCATGTTAAGGACTTTAAGCCTAACTCATCCTCACAAAATTGGCTTGTAAGGTGAGGTTTACACCACATTTTTATTTTCCTCTTTTCACTTTATTGTTCTACTTATGGTGATAAAATGTGTCTTTAAAATTTCCTTTATAACCATGTCCATAATCACTATCACGACCATGAAAATATAAATCAAATGTTGTTGCATCCACTTCTAGGAATGGAGCAGAACCAATTGGATAGGTTTCATAATTTTCTATCAAAAGCTTATTGCTTTGTTCAGTCACAGGAAGGCATCAAATAAATTCAAAATATTTGTGAACTTTCTTTTCACAGTATTGCTATTGTAGGAGAAAATTAGTTGTTAAAATGCATTATTTCTTTCTTTAATGGTATCACCAAGACCCATTGCATCTAAATGTATTTCAAACCATTCATATGACAAAAATAATAATGTAAGATAGAATTATAAATGAAGAAAGGATTAGGAAGAGTCTGAATTAAGACATGCAAAACATTATCCTTGGGGAGAAAAAAGCTTCCATAAGCCCTCAGTTGGTTGGAGCATGGTGTTGATAACGTGTTATAAAATAAAGCTAATAATAGAGAGAAAGCGTAAAAGAAGAATAGAGAATGAGAGAATGAGGAGAAACTTTTCTATGTGTTTTATTATTGATAGGAAGAGTCCTGTTTATAGATACAACATGTAACTCATAAAGGATACAAATCAAATAATTAATACCAAATATTTACATAGAGTAATGAATGATATGAGTATCAGTCATATCAATCATATGAGTTACTGTATGAAATCAATGGACAACCATTAATTCATAAGAGACTTAATCGTCATTCAACAATAAAATGCATGTCTATTAAAATTTTCCTTGCCATTGTATAATCAATTCTTTTAGAATCAATCATAATAAGTTGCTAATTGTAACCAGAAAAAAAAGAGTTGCATGTTACACTAATATTCTTAATAATTAGCTTAGTGAAATGTATTTTTTTCTATTCTAAATATTCTTAATTAATCCCCTTCTCATATTTTATAACATTACTCTAAAGGCCTTCATCGATTTTTAGAGAAATCATTGACAGAAGAATGCCAAGATAATTTGGACGTCAAATGTTTGATCTATTCACCATTACAACAGCCACTAACAAATTTTTTGATCACAATAAGATTGGCCAAGGCGGTTTTGGACCTGTATACAAGGTAATAGTTCTGATCCTAGTAACTAAATAATGAACATCAACTCACCATAATTGTTATATATACAGGGATTATTAGCATATAGGCAAGAGATTGTTGTAAAGACTCTATCAAGGAGCTCATGGCAAGGAATGACAGAGTTCATAAATGAAGTCAAATTGATTGCAAAGCTTCAGCATCAAAATCTTGTTAAACTTCTTGGTTGTTGCATTGAAGGACAAGAAAAAATGCTAGTTTATGAATACATGGCAAATGGCAGCCTAGACTCCTTTATATTTGGTATGTGTAATCAACAAAGCATAGATTTGGTTCTCAATGATATAAGCACATTATTGACATTGAAGATTCCATGTTTAATAACTTTTTTGCTTGAATAAAACAGATGATAGAAAAAGTAATTTGCAGTGGCCTCAACGCTTCCAAATAATCAGTGGAGTTGCAAGAGGGCTTATGTATCTTCATCAAGATTCGCGCTTGAGGATTATCCATAGAGATCTCAAAGCAAGTAATGTTCTTCTTGATGAAAATTTATGCCCAAAAATCTCAGATTTTGGATTGGCCAGAATATTTGGACCCGACTAGATTGAAGGAAACACAAGTAGAGTAGTTGGAACCTAGTGAGTTTTCCCTTAACCAACTATCTTTTTACTTTTTGCAAATGTTTTTGAAAGTGTCTCATGCAATTTATGTTTTGCAGTGGGTACATGGCACCAGAGTATGCAGTTGATGGGTTGTTCTCTGAAATCTGATGTTTTCAGCTTTGGCATTTTAGTGTTGGAGATTATATGTGGCAAGAAAAATAGAAGACTTTATAACACCAATAGGAATCTTAAACTCGTTGGTCATGTAAGAGCTTCATTTGTTTTCAATTTGTGTATGTCTAATCAAAATGTAAACGCAACTATTTTTATTAATATTATTTTTATGTTACAGGCACGAAGAATATGGAAAGAGGGTAGAGCACTAGAGTTAGTTGATTCAAAGATAAAAGAGTTATGCATTGAATCAGAGGTATCGCGTTGCCTCCATATTAGTCTTTTGTGTGTTCAACAAAACCCAGAAGATAGGCCCACAATGGCTTCGGTAATTCTAATGTTCGAGAGTCATATGGAACATTTATTACGAAATATGTTTTAGATGAAGAACATTTATACTCATATCAGAAAGACACAAGCACAACCAACTATGTAACCATGTCCATGTTGGAAGCTCGATGACTTATAAAAGGTTAATTTGATATGCACTAAATATAGATATGTATATAGATATTTGTAAGAATTTATATATTAAGTTATCTGAACGAGTTAATATCATTCTAATATTTTCTTTTTTTAACTACGATAACGATAGTAAATTGAATTGCAGTGGGTATCCATACAATAAACATATGTAAAAAGCTTTACCAAAAAGCTATTAATAGATTTTTCTAATATTTTTCAAAGACTTGATCAGAAATTAAACTTTTTATTTACAATTTAAAGAAATAAGAAGAGTAAAATGTGGCAATAAAGAGATTGTACAATATATTTAGACTCATTTTGAATCTTCCTAACTTTACATATGAACCACTCCATCTTAGAATGAATGTTTCTGCTATTCAAAACTTGTTTTACTATTACAAAATCTTCATATTACATCTCCTTGTAATAATTTACTTTGTTTTTACATACTTTTATTCATAGTAGAAAATTAACATGTGATACTTTTCTTTATAAAAATATGTTTGTTTGCGTTGAATGTTTTTTTTCTTCTACTTTTAAAGTATTCATAGTGCAAAAATCAATTTTTATAATAACTTTTTATATTGGTTATAATTCACCTGATATAACCTACAAAAAAAATGGATATTTGTTAAGGTTAAAATTATAAGTTTTAGTTGCATCTGCACATTTGTTTATCATTTCACAGATTTGTGTCCCGCCTTGCAACAGGCAACGACTTCTGCACCTTCTAGTACTCCTCAAGCCTATGTTGCCAACATTTTCAACAATAGGCTAACCCAACAACACTAGCAGAACCATGATTTGTTCACTAACATATACAATCTAGGTTGGAGAATCATCCCAATTTGAGATGGGGCAACCAACAATAGCAGTAAAACCAATAGGTTCAAAATGTGTAGCCACCTCCTCACCAACAATAAAGAGCTACACTTGCACAAGTTGCCCCAGTTCCACCTGGTCCTGCTGCCACTACAGCTTCTGCTGCACCTTTATCTTCTACTTCATTAGAGGTGTTAGTGAGGATGATGACCCTTCAAAATATGAAATTCCAGCAGGAGACTAGAGCTTCAAATCAAAATCAAATGGGGCATATGGCCACTCAACTAAACCAAGCACAAGTTCAGAATTCTGATAAGTTGCCATCACAAACAATGGAGAATCCGAGAAATGTGAGTTCTATCATATTGAGATCTAGGAAGAAGATTGAAGTTCCCACTCTTCAGCCTACACCTCAAATGGAAGTTGATCCTACCACACTTCAAAGAAAGCATGATGCTCATACAACTGGTCCTTCCACATCTAGTGTGCCTTCTACACCTTCCACCTCTACTATTCCACCTCCCACCCCCTTCCTTTCCCTCCAAAAGCCATTCCAAGCAATAAGATGGAAGAGGTTGACAGAGAGATTCTAGAAACTTTTAGGAAGGTGGAGGTGAGCATACCTTTATTGGATGCCATTAAATAGATTCCCATATATGCCAAATTCTTGAAGGATCTGTGCACACACATAAGAGGAGGCTAAAGGGAAACGAGAAAATCAGCATGGAAAGGAATGTGTCAACGCTGATATGTAAATATGTTCCTTAGATTCCTGAGGAGTGCAAAGACCCAAGTACATTTTTGGGTACCTTGAATCATTTGTAACAATAAATTTGAAAATGCAATCCTTGATCTTAGTGCTTCAATTAATGTTATGCCTTTGTCTATTTTCAAATTTCTTTCTCTTGGACCCTACAACCTACGAGTGTGGTGATTCAGTTGGCAAATAGAAGTGTTTCCTACCCTACAAGTTTTGTTGATGATGTTTTGGTTCATGTTGGTGAATTAATTTTCCCTGCTGATTTTTATATTCTCGATATGGAAGAGGGATTTTCACATGTTTTTGCACCAACCATTTTAGGCAGACCATTTTTAAAAATTGCATGAACCAAGATTGATGTCCATATTTCTTCTTTTTAATGATGCATTTTAATTCAGGTTTGATTGTTGATTCGAATTCCATGAGCAACTAATTTTCGTATGCATTGATTCCTTGCAAAGAATGAAATGAAACCTTGAGATTAGTGTTTTGTTCAGTTGGTTTTTTTTATTTCTTTGTCTTGAATTTGCATTTGTGTTTTAATTGCATAATCAAATTTGTTTATGCTTAATTTTTAGAATGGGTAATTCACTTTCGTTGATTGTGTTCATGCTTAATGAGTTGTGACAAATTCATAAACGTGTGCACTCTTTAATTTCATATTGAAGTTGTGGTTAACCTTCGCTTAGTTGGTTAATAGCGAGTTTCATGAGGAATAACAGAACCAACTTAGTTTGTAATCTAGGATGGTTGAAGTTTCATTTGAAGCAAGCAATCAATGTCGTTTTTGCTATTATTTATTCAAATTTGCAATTACATTTTATTCTTGTGTTGAGTTTCCAAAACTCTACCAACCCCCCCCCCCTTTTCCGTGTTGAATTGCATCTGGAAAGCTTTGAATGAAAGGTTTGGTAACTGAGAGACGACCTTGGTTTAACTACTAAGTATTACATTTAACTGTTTTATTTGGTCGGGTACGACCTCGATCACTTGGTGCATTCATTCCATGTTAGATATAGTAAATATTACATTCTTACTTTGTGTATTTCTAGTTTCATAGGGCATAGTGGTGGGACTATGGGCAGTCTAGAGTGGAAAAAGGAAGAAAAACTCCCATTCAAAATTGGAGTAAGTTAAGATCATGCATGAGAAGAACATTCATTCCCTATTCCTTTGATATAGATCATGAGATAAAGAAAAAGAAAATTGAGATAGCAAGAAGGAAGGAGGAGAAAATCACAATACTCCTCAAAGAGAGGAGGGAGTAAGTGGAAAAAGAAAAAAGAAAAAAGAAGAATCCAAAGAAGAGAATAGAAAGAAAGAGAGAAATTTGAGAAAGAAATGAGAAATAAGAGGAACGAGAGATAGAGGAGAAGCTAAGAAAAGAGAAGGGAAAAGAGAGAAAAGAATATGAAGAAAAAGATAGAGTAAGACAAGAGGAAAAGTTAAAAAGAAAAGAGGAAGAGATTGAGAGAAAAGAAGGAAAGAAAGTTATGTTTAGGAAAGTAGAGATACAATATCCTACAATTCCTTGCATAGATATGGATATTGAACTTCTCAAGGTAGGGATCTCATCTTTAAATTCTCCTTCATTTTTCATCAAATCTTTTGTCTTAATTCTTTGTAAAACTATTTTTCCACCTTCACCAATTATTTTAAACTCCTCAAAAAAATTTCCTAAACAAACCTTTGACTTAGAGTTATCTTTTAGGTCTCAATTAAGTCAAAGTGAAAATTAGTATTTTTGTGAAGTGGGCCGTGTATAAGATTATTCAAAAATCAATAGCTCATCTAAACTTGTTTCAATTAAATATATTTTGCATGGTCCCCAAAATTTTAATAAAAATTTATTTGATGATTTTTGTAGATGTATTTTTTATCCTGGTGGAATTAAGCTTCCAATGTTGTGGGCCTTAAAGAACCCTCTTGATCTCAGGACATATCCTCTTCAAGAGGGAGGGGATGATGGGAATCATCCTAAAGGGCTTTCTGCATGGTGTAAGACCCTTGGAAATTAATTAATTAAATAAGTAATTAATTAATAAATGTGGGAGAAAAGGGGACTTAATGACATTAAATGTTAATTGGTATGACATGGAAAAGTAGTAGCTTAAGTGGTTGAGAGTACTTTGGCTGTGTTAAAGGACTTGGGTTCAAGTCCTATGTATGCTTTTTATGTGTTATTTGATTTAATTGTATTTTGATAATATAATTATGACTGGTGAGTAATATTATAATCATAGGATTATAATGGTTATCACTAAACATGAATTAACATAGTGGTTGTGCTTTGGCATTATGAGTGGAGGGTCATAGGTTCAAACCTTACCGGAATTAACCTTTATTTTTGCCAAATTTAGCTTGGAATGAATGTGAAAAGGTAGAGAGAACTCTAGCTGGGGCAGCCAAGAGGGGCTGAAAAACACCTTGTAATTACCATTGAATAGGGCATTAAACCCACAATAAAGCCCAATTTCGTTTCAACTCTTTAACCCAACATTAAGGCACCTATAAAAGGCAAATTCTAGGTGGATAGAAGGGTTGGCTGATTGGGAGGGGGTCTGAAGCAAAACAGTGGTGTACAAAGGAACATCCTTCTTTTTCCCAATTTGAACCAAGAAGTCCAGGTTAAGGGTGTTGAATTTATGTGTATTCCAATATTGCTTGTGTTTCTACGTTTTTTTCCTCAATTGGATTCTATGTGGTGTGATATTTGGTATGGTATGCACTGCAATTGAGAATTGGTGGATGGAATGTTGGGTACAAAGCCTTTTTGGGGTTTTATAAGAATTGGGTGAGGGTTTTGGTACTGTTGTTGTTGTTTTTGGCCAAACTTGAAGTTTTGGGGATTCAAACAGGTTTAAAACTTGTCCTTGTAATTAGATTGATGAAATAGAATGCATGAGAATGATTGCATTGTAAATTGGCAAACATTTGGTGTTTTTGGTGCATGAACAGTGGCGAAACTCTGCAAGTTCCGCCCAAGTGAGTCCCTCTCGCCTAGGCGAGAGTTGTAGAATTTCATTCAGGGTTTTGGTTCAAGCTTCTCGCTTAGGCGATGAAGTTTGGATTTGAGCGACACTGTGCTAAGCGAGGTCGCGATGAAACCTGTACAATTTGAGCATGACTTCTCGTCCAATGTATTATTTTATTTTTAATTATTCGTCTATATTTATTTAAAAGTAATATTCCTTAGGGATGTTACACATGGGCCAATGACCTGGCCCAATTTTTTTTTCTATGTTTTTTTTAATTACTTGTATAGGTTTAATGTTTAAGTGGTGTAAGTATCATTTTCATTTTGGGATTGTATTCCACCCATGCTTTTTATTGTTTTTGTTTAGGCCAATGAGCTTTCCATCCGCCCACATACGTTAGTGAGATAATCACGTATGATACTACAATGATAACAACAAAAAAGAAAAAATTACTTTCCAATTTGTGAAAATCACATATCAAACCACCAACACTACCACACAAAATAAGAATTTATTCACAACCATGTGCACAACCAGAGAGATATCAATATAAGCTTGGAACTACCATTCAGAAACCCAAGAATAACCAAGGTTAGCTCTTCTTACCTTGAGTCCTTGATCAAAAGTTCTTATTCCACATAAATTTGTTTCTCTACCAAGATATCCTATCTTCCTTCCTTGCTCCTATCCCACCATCTAAGAACCTCTGACCACTATTTCACTCAACCCACGTGCCTTCCTCTCAATCACAATGTGTCTTTAAAAATTCAGTAGTTGTCTCTTATTCTCCCTCTAAATTCATGTTAGTCTCCTCTTCCCCTAAGGTTTCCACTCTTAAAAAAAAGTATGACCTAGCCCATCTACTATTTTCTGCATCCCATTAATTTTTAATAAATTAAATAAATAAATTAAACTATTATTTCAAAAAATATTCTGCTTTAAGTCTATTAATTTTGCCCATAACTCTAGTGCATGCATCTAGGTTGAATGAATCTTGCTTTAAGTATATTAATTTTGCCCATAACTCTAGTGCATGCATCTAAGTTGAATGAATCTACCCTCCTTCCTTCACATCTTTGAGCATACCAACAAGTTAACACATATTTCTTGTCAACCACAATCTCAAACAAGCATTACAATACCAATCCACACATAAGCATATTTTTAAATTAACTATTTAAAATAAAATCCATAAAATGCACAAGATAGGAATTCAACACATGACCCTCAACCTTATCCTAAGGCTTTTAACCAATTGCATTATATTCCACTTACATTTTACTTTATAAAATATTTCCTTTTTTTTGTTTTTTAAACCAATTCCATGTTCTACCATTAAGCTTGCAAAGATTCTAACTATTTTCCTCTTGAGTGTTACAGAATCTAGGGTTGAGGAGAAAGCCTTGCACAACACTGTGTCGTTGGTTCAATATAGGCTAATTTGATTCGTCTACACGAACATGTAGTCATCAGGATCTACAGTGCCATAATAGTTCACTGTCGGCGACTTCCATTGCTTGGGAAGCGGGGTTTCCGTAATTCCATCAATGGAGGGATGGTGATGGCTGTTATTGGTGGCAAAGGAGTTATAGGTCACTCCTTTGGTTCTCTTGGTTGAGTTGTATTGACTCTCTTCTTTAGTCTCGCGGACTGTGGCTTTAGGTCCTGCGTGCCGTACTAGTCAACTCCCTTTCCCTTGACGGTCTCAACCTTTTTCTTCAACCTAGCATTCTCCTCTCTCAAGGTATTTTTCTCTTCAACATTCCTTTTACTATAGTCAAGTATGGCTTTCACTGCTCTTTCTTCACAGAATATTTATCAGCCCCACGGTGGACGCCATTTGTTCTTACAAGGACAATATATATATATATATATATATATATATATATATATATATATATATATATATATATATATATATATATTTTTTAAAGTATATA
>Ga0214542_1008246_pt1 | contig 17388 bp, 10 predicted proteins | sample CNSS1metaG_FD_160096 | JGI IMG/M metagenome (GOLD analysis project Ga0214542, IMG submission 160096) | Root nodule microbial communities from cowpea collected in UCLA plant growth center, Los Angeles, California, USA - CNSS1 | ecosystem: Host-associated > Plants > Roots > Nodule | place: USA... | reverse complement strand
TTTTTTCGTCAAGGGTATTTTGGTAACTTTCTAATTCTATCTATTTTTACAATTTATTTTATTTATCACATCAATCAAATCTTTCACTAACTTTCATAAAATTTATCTCCAAATCTACTCACTTTAACCTCTAAATCCACTCAAAAAAACACAAAAATTCATCCACCCAAATCTACACAAATTCATCTTCACACTTTCCCCCATATCCATCCTATGAAAGGAACACACCCTTACTGTTATTTTTTTTTTTAAAATATAGAGTATCACCTTTTTTCAGTACTCTTGATTTGTCACTCAATCATGTACTTGTTTTATTTGAATAGTATTTTAAATTATAACATAATTTATAGTAAAAGCTAAAAATAGAAAGTAGCATAAAATACAAAAACATCTAATAAAACTAAGTATGTATATCTTTTATTCCAATATGTTTTTATTATTATATGTAATTAATTTAATTTTACAACAAGCTTGTGTTTGCTTGCTACCTGTAAACCAATAGAAAATGTTGTCTTATTAGAAACTCAAAATCTAAAGATAAAAGTTTCTCTTTATTGAAATTTAGGTGCTTTCTCTAGGTCAGCTGTTACTTGTTAACAACAACACAGGTGCAAAAGAAACAATCGTGTCAAATGCACTGATTAGTCTCATTGATTAGTTTAAGAGAGTTGATAGAAAATGGATATAAATGGTAGTTTCCTAAACTAAAATAAGTTGGTAATATACATATAATACCAGTTTGTATATGCATTCTTTGTTTAAAAATATGTTCACTTATGTTTGATGCATTCTTTGTTAAACAGTAAATAATTAACTTATTTCTGAATATAGTTTGGTTTTTGTTATTCCAGATGTGGTTAGTGCAATGCTCATTTGTGCTACTGGTGAAAAATTCCAGGTGGCATACAATTCAAGCTTACAATTACTTGGCCTTTGTGATTTGTCAGAGAATTCAGGTCGTTAGCATGTGCTTCCAGTATGATCTTCTGTTCAAATTTCATATGATTATGGTTGTTTATGCTTCTCCCATTTTTATTTGTTATTTTAAAGTGATGTATAAAACTGGTGTATAAGATAAAGATATATTGTACAATCAAAGAGAGAAATTTTATTATGTGCATGTTGCATTATAAGAAAATTGTAACATGGTACTTGATGAAGATTACTGCTAGTATTAACCATTAGATATGCAAGGGGTGTCCCTTTTGACTCTTTGGTTGCTTTTCTTCCCTCTTTTGGGATAGTGTGTTAAATGTGAAAAGAAAACGTAGGAAATGAAACACCTTGTCGATCATCACATGTTAGTGAGGTTTTTGTGAACCAGGAAGGTATATGTTGTCTCCTGAGTTAGATTAGATAATTGATGTATTTCATGGATATAATCATTCTTACATAGTGTCCAATATAGTAAGGAGGAGCACAATGGATATTCCAATCATCCTATTCACATGTTAAATTTATCTACTAGTATAATTCTAATTAGGAATGTAATCATCATCAGTATTATTATTTAAAATGTTCTTAAGTCGATTTATCATTAGTAAGTTTGATAATCCATACGATCTTAAGAACTATATGGATCTCTTGTGTCATTTTTTGAAGCTTTTTTTATAACCTCAGAGTCATGCTATGTTTTCAGGCTTTAACTCCCTATATGCATTCTCTAGTTGGGGACTCTTCAAATAAATATATTGGGAAGCTAATGCAACCTATTATGGGTGATCACAATCAAGGAAATTTTTTCATCAATCTTTGGAGAAATGGTTTTAAGACGCCTTTCACTTACACTTGAATTTTATGTAATTTTTTAACAGGTGATGGGTAAAGAAGGTGCTGAAATTTGATCATCCACCCCAATGTTTGATAATGTCAGCTTCTACTCTAAAGCATTTGCTTAATAAATGGGCTCAAGGTCTGAATGTATGAATTTTTTTACCTGTTTTTTTTATCCAATAGTTTTAAAACAATAGTTTTAAAACATTGCTTGAAAACTCCTCTCTTCAACAGGCCTATACCACTGAACTTCTTCATGAAGAACACCAAGCTTTTGGACTCTCAATAGTAAGCATCAACAACTCTTTTACATTGTTAATTTGAGACAAGCTCCAACTTCTCACTACCATCACGAGTTGATCATAGTGGCTACCAATTATGGACATGGTGCATCTAGGAGAAGAAGAACTAGAGTTCACAAACCAAGGTACCCCATATTTGTTTTGAAGATTTACAAAGTGTATTCATACGCCATCATAGCTAAGGCTTCTTGTTGAAGTAATGGATTAATGTTATGATGATAATAAACATTTGTAAAATGATTACCATGGTATCTACACAACTCGTGGATAAAATGTTTGAGAATCTTATCATTATATCTATTTGAAATTCTAAATTCTTGCTACCTTGAATCATTCTTATTTTTATTTTCTTCTAATATCTTGACTTTTTTGCCTAGTTATGCTATATTTGAGAGATTGTATGGACTTTTGGTTCTTTCAAACATCAGAATGTTACAAAGGAAGATAGGGGATATGCTTCATACTTTTCTCGAGTTCATGACTCGTTGTTGAATAAGGTCTTTAAAGGGGAGAAATATTTGAAGCTCTATAACTATCATTACTTGATTAATGGATTTGTTGTGCTGGTTACCCAACAACAAGTATGTTATTAACAATGTTATGCTTATACTTTTCAATATCTTGATTTTGTTTTATTCTGTAACGAAACATGTGCTTGTTTGTATTTCTTATTTCCATTTATTCATGGTTTGACATTTGTATATATGAAGATAGTTAACATCATCCTCTCTCCTAACTACAAAGTCCAAAGTGATGCAAGTAGATCAAGGGACAAGAAGGTTTTAGATTGGCTAACCATATATAGAATAGTTACAGGAGGAGCAAGAGGAATATCATATCTTCGTTGATTGCATCCCTCACATTATTCACATAGATGTCAAATCAAGTAACATTTGGTTAGATTGAAAACATCCCTATTTGTAAAACGTTTTGATTGTGTCTATCTATGTAAAATGATCTATATTTGTAAAATGTTATTTGATTTTCGTTATGTCTAATTTTATGATTGTATTGTAATAATTCATTATTTTACCTTGAAGATGTAAATTCTTTTATTCCATTAATGAATGTATGAATGTTATATTCACATGTTATATTTATTGTTTACCTTGAATAGACAAAGTTTCTTGTTTTTATAAATGTTATATCTAATTATAAATCAATATCAAAATTTTAGAATTTTTGCTTTTTATTTGATATGTTTAAGGAATTATGTGGATTAAAAAAGTGCAATAAATAAAATTAAAAGGGATTTGAAACACCAAGCAAAAACATATGTAAATAATGAGTTGTATTCCAAGGGTGAAAAAACCAACCAAGGATTTAAAAACGTTGAAATTGATTGTAATTGAAAACTAATAGAGTTTTGAAAAACATCCAAAAAGTACTAGGGGTTCCAGAACAAGTAGAGGGTTCCAAAATCACCGATAAGTAGTAGGGGTTCAAAATCGCTGGTAAGTAGCGGGGGTTCTAGAACCGTCGGTAAATAGTAGGGGTTCCAGAACCGACAGCAAGTACAGGGGTTCCAGAACCACCGGTAATTAGTGGGGGTTTAGAACCATCAGTAATTAGTGGGGGTTTAAAAATGCTGGTAATTAGCGGGGTTTTAGACCTGCCGGTAATTAGTGGGGGTTTAGAACCGCCGGTAAATAGCAGGGGTTTCAAAATCGCCGATAAGTGTTTCTTTACCAAAGGTTACTCAAAATCGTCGGTAATTCGTTAACGACGCTGGTTTTTCTAGGAGAAAACTAAACCGCGGGTAACACCTTTAGCGGGGGTTAAAATCGCCGGGAATGCCAAAAATAACCCCTGCTAAAAATTATTTCTCTTGTAGTGTTGGAGGTGAAAGTGAATAGATATGGAGGTAAGATTTGTGAAAGTTTGTGATGATTTGATAGATGTGATAGATAAAAGAAAAAGTTTTAATAAATAAAAATTACAAATTACAAATTTTGACCTTATAATTAAAAATAATATAAAATAAAAATTTGATGACTGTAAATTAATTTAAAAAAGGTGTTGATGAATAGTTTTTAAATAAAAGTTTAATAGGTGTAATAAATAAAAAAATATGAAGAATAGTTACTATGTATGATGTGATGTAGTTTTTTATTTTATCTAATATATATAGTGAAGCGTATGAAGAAGGATCGGTTCTAGTGTTTTTAGAACCGAATCCAATCTTATACAATTTCATTTACCATCAATTCCAAAATTGGGGTAATAACGTAAACTCATTTTTTCTACCTTCAAATCTTCTCTTTTCAGCGGCATGGATTAATATGTTAATCCTGCAAATCATTGCTCTCTTTTCTACACAAATCATTAGATACGAACACATCATTTACTCGTAAATTCATCTCTCCTTATCTCTTTTTGTACCACACCTAGCCGGTTCTGCTAGCATACCAACACAACCAACACATATCACCCTTGACCGACAACTCCCATCGGACAAAGCTGGGGGACTGGTGTACCACACCTAGCCTGACTCGACCAAATAAGTAAACAATGCATGTATCAAGGCAGCCAAGCATTCAGTCTAGGTCGAGTCAGCCTAACTTGTATCGGTTCTAACCTATACATATCGTCAAGGAAGGTAGCCGGCCTAGGCCGGCTACTCCAACAAACCCGATAAGATTAAAGCCCGGGCCGACAACTCCAATAAACTTAGTGAAATAGAAGCCCCCGCGTCCAATAGGTCTTAAGGGCCTAGGTTAGGGCCTAGGCCCACTCATAGCCCAAGCTAGAGCCCAAGTCAAGGCCTGGCCCATGAGATGATCATACATCATTAATGCTCTATAAATATGCGTGGACCCCATTAATTAAAGGTACACATTCATTAATCACTGATTTGACTCTCTGAGAGCTTTGACTTACTTGAGCTTCGGAGACTCTTCTACAGGTAACCCCTCCTGGATTCAAGCTGACATGTATCAACCGGGAAGATGCCAACTGAAGAGATAACGGACTACATGGTAAGGTGACACTTGTGCCTAACTTATCTTATTTGTTCTCTGCAGGAACACTTTTAATAGTAATTCATTTCAAACGAACAGAGCCTTAAGGAATGGCACTGGATACAATGTCAAAGGGTGTAATTAGTATTTTATTTATTTTTATAAAAATAATTCAATGTAAGATTAAGGAAAATAATTATTTTTAAAATGATAATTTGAGAAGAGAGTACTATTTAAATTAATAAATAATGATTTAGATAGAGGGATATAGTAGCTTAGTAGTTAGATTTTTGTCATATGTAAGTTAGATTTGTGTCATATGTTGATGGTCATGGGTTTAATTCTTGATATATGTATTTGGAGTGTTTAAATTTAAATATGGTTTTTAAAATTAATTTGGAGATGATTATTTGTGTCTTTGTTGTAACTTATGTATCATTCATTTTACGCAAAAAATGCACCAGTTACACTAGTTTAGATAGAGAAGATCATTTAGAGTTTAATTTTTTTAATATAATTTAATATTTAAAATTTATGGGTGGGTTGGTGAGCCAACCTGACTTACTATGGGTTCAATCCGGGTGAGCCGGGTTCTTAGTGGGTCGGGTCCATTTTTGCCCCATACCGAATTTTACAATTTTTTTAACCCAACCCAGCCCGAACTTGTAATCGGCCAGGTTGGTTTGCGGGTTATAAACCAATTTTACACCTCTAATTTATAGTTTATTTTGGCATGTTTTTTTGTGTGAAATATTATTCTAATGTTGTGTATGTTGTATGACACGATAAATGTGATAGTTGATATAGTTTGGAGTGTTTGTTTGGAAATTAGAGGTAGTTATTTCAAACCTTGGGCAAAGCAAAAATGCATACATATTGATTTTCTTTTAGGTATTTTTGTGTGTTTTCTCTTTTTAACAATAGGTAATATATTAGGAGTAGTAACGGTTAATGAGACATGCGGATCATATTGGAATTGGGATCCAAAGGAAACTTGGGCTTTTAATACCTAGACTATTTTCACAATTTATTTACATACTAGAAAAAAATAAAAAATTGGAATATATAAATTCTTCAATAGTGGCCTCTATGGACTTTCTTATAATTTGGATATGTTATTTAGGGTTTAGAGATGTATTTGGTCACAGGAAGGGATTAAATTGTTGTTTAATTGGAAATTTAGTGGGATTAAGTAAGGGGAGCTAACTCCTTTTCTTCATTCTTTTATTTTTTTGGTGGTCATGTATGGATGATTGTGTTCTTGGGACATGGAATAGTAAGAGAAGCAAAGATTTTATATATTATCATCTTATGGATGGAAAATTTGTTGTTAATGACGGGTTTATATGTTGAGTTTTATGGATTCACCATTGGGTGGCATTGGGATAATTGAGCTTCATCTCATTTATGCGTGATTTGGTTGTGGTTAGAGCAACGGGTGTATATGGTTTTCCTTGGAATGTTAATTACTGTTCGAAGATGAGTATGCTTGGGCAATAGGTTTATGGATGAACGTATGGCGGAAAGATGTTTTAATGTGGGTGACATGTTTGCTTGGGCCAATTGTGCATCTTTTTTTTTCATATTTCATTTTTCTTTCTACCCATAGCATAGGTCGGCTTCGTGCAGATAGATGTTTGCCGGGGGGGATTGGTGCTCCTGAGGTATGCCCTTCCGGTGGGTTGTTATATTTATTATTATTTGTCTATTCCATCCAGTGCCCGCACTGCTTCATAAAATCTTCGTCTTCGATCTCTCTTTGCAACGCAAGAAGTCTAACAGTTTCACTATTAAGCCTACGCCCGTCCATTCCTTTCAAGCTTGATCCCGCCCTTAGACTCGTTACGCTATTCGTCCACTTAAAGACTCGTTGGCTCCGCGCTCTATTCGGTCGGAACCCGGTTTGAGAACTTTCTCTCATAGATTCCTTTCACCAAGTCATCGCCAACAATCAACTGTTATCCCTTGGTGTGGTGTCAAAGGGCGAATTCTAAGGAGTATTGATGCAAAGGGGAAAATTTGGGCATGTTATGGTTTGGTGGAAATTTTTGGTGTTCATAGAAAATTGGGTTGGGCGGAATTTCTAATCCTTATGATGTTCATATTTGTCGTGTTAAATCCTACTTGGAGGGTGAGCAAAAATCTTATATTTGTTGTGCATGTTAGTGGTGTGAGACGTTCATGGTTGGTGTAATTTGTATGAATAATATTTTAATTGTGGTTATGCAACATTCTTGGTGGTGGGTTTATATTTTGTTCGATAGCCAAGGTTGGTGTATGGCAAACTGATGGACTATTTTGCTTGTGAAGAAGTAAGTGATTTCATTATAGTCCATGTTCATGTGCAAAGAAGATTGCGGTATTGCTCCTAGGTGTGTGTATGTTGTAGTTGTTTCGTGTTGTAAGAATGAAATTTTATGCTATGAACATGAAGTTAGAAGGTGAAAATTTGTGTTTGTATGTGCCAAAGTGGTAAGTAAAGAATGTGTATGTTGGATCATGATGAAATTCATAATAGAACCTTAGTTTAAGGCACTGGGCGCCACTGATTTTTTTCTAGTTTGCGTAGTTTTGGAAAAATTGAGTTTCTTGGTTTGTTAACCGTTGGATTGAGCTAAAATTTTGACAGTTGACTGATAACATGTATTTCTACATTTTGGCCGATGTGATCTCTATTTAGAGGTATGTAGTTGGAGATATATTCCACTCACGATAGTTATTTTTCTTTTGTTGTGATAAATTGTGATAGGTGTTGTAGTATACTGGATGTTCAAACATGATGAGTTGATTTATGATTTATTATGTGATATGATATGATATGCATGTGTGTACATATGTGAGGGAAAAAAGGGTTTCTTTTAGCCATAAGTATTTGATATAAGCTTTGCAAGAGTGCTCTTACCCAAGGCTCTGTTGAGCGGGTGGAGTTGTTGGTTTTAAGTTTATGGAAAGAACAGGAAGGGACTTTTTCAAGAGGCGCCCTTGTGTAGGAAAGGTAGAGTGGTTGGGTTTGAGAGAATGTCATACCGTTGATATTACTTATGGTAATATGTTGATGATTGCATGTTGTGGTTTGGGAACATGTGATGATTTGCTATCTTGGTTGAAGTAATGAATATATTATGTGATAATGCTAGGTGAGTTGTGTATTGATACACACACACACACACACACACACACACACACACATATATATATATATATATATATATATATATATATATATCATTATGTGATGTGGTACATTGTGATACGATGTGTTAAATTTTTTTTCTAAATCAAATAAAAAGTGATGATTTTACATGCTAGCTAATTAATGAACTGTTAAAATCTATATGCATGCTAATCATATGAGTTGAAGAGTTTTTAAATCTAATTGAGACTTTACTTTGATTTTATTTAGAAACTTTTATGTGATTATGATAACGTTGTCATCAAGCGATCAAATTAATACTACTTATCTATAAGAACTTTAGTATTGTTAAGAAAGTAGTCAACAAAATAGAAAGGGTAAAGTAACCCAAAGTCGTCTCCCAACGAACATGGAATTGATTTTTAACAAATTAGTTCTTATAAAACTATACAAAAGAGTTAATCAAATAAAATAATAAAAATATGAGAGATAAAGATAAAAAGATAAAATAAAATAAAAATAATAGTAAAGAAAAATAGGTCGATTCCACTACTTTTTCAAAATAGGATTCATCATTGGTTTCTTAAAGATGTATTGTTATTGATTTCTTTTTTAAGACTTCAAATTAATCAATGTAGCTTCTCAGTTATTTTTTTGGCGTCCTTACTTTCAACCAAAGTAACTTCTTAATCAAAAGCAAGAACTTTGTAAATTAATCTTAGTAAATTTAACCAAAGTAACTTCTCAATTAAATAGTACTAATCCTAATCATGTCCATTCTTTTACGTCTTATATATAGTAAAAAGTTAATTAACCAAAGTAACTTCTTGATTAATTCTAATCTAAGTTTTCACCTTGAATCAAAGTAACTTCTCAATTATTAGCAAAAACTCATGCAATCATATAAAAGTTTCTAAAATTAATCAAAGTAACTTCTCAATTAAAATTTAAAAACCCTTGGACTCATACAATTGTTATCTTATGTAGATTTAACACTGTGCTAACTTGCTACAATGTAAAAATCATTACTTTTACTAAATTAAAAACCAAAAGACATAGATGAAAATAAATCTCAATAAGAATCAAAAGAACAAACAAATTTATTCAAACCTCATAATCCAATTAAGAAATTACAGTGGAACTAACCGTTGAAGCTTAGCCTTCCATGGAATGCAAAATAAAATAAAAATAATAGAAGAATGGAGAGAGAAAAAGGAGACGAAATTAGGCCCCCTAAGGGTTTCAAAACTTCGAAGTCCCGAGCTTGTTCCTTTTCTGCTTCTCCCTTGGTCACTTTATATAGGACTTGGATTGGGCTTTTCGGTAGCTAAAACCTATCAAATATCTTTTAAAATAAAGATAAAGATAAATATTAAAAAATATTTGGAGAGATATAGACTATTTGACAAATATAGTTGGTTGATAATATCAATATCTAATATAATTAAATAAATTAATTACTTAAAGATATTTGATAAATTATCACAAACTAATATTTGTATTAATTTTCCAAATCAGTACTTTTGAAATTTGATAGTCCAAATTTGCAGAGACATCCAAAAATATCAAAATTTTCAATTCAACCCCTCTTATTTGACCAGTCTTTGCCCAGAGTTGACTGTTTGACCAATTTTGACTCTTTGACTGTCCATTGATAAGTTGCCACATGTCATAGTACTCTCTCTCCAAACTAGGGTTTCTGCCTCCATGGTTTCTTCCTCCTTTGGCTACGCGGAGGTATGGCTGCTAGTTTCCAGTGCAGTTGTGTGGTGGCAGCGTGAGGAGAAAAAAGGCTGGCCGGCATGGAGGATGGTGGTGGCGTGAACGGTGATCGTCTTCTCCAGCGCTGACGAGGTGCAAGGATTCATGGTGATAATGGCCTGTTGGTGCGTGACACATGGTGATGCAGTGTAGTTAGTGGCCGGAACGGTGTTGCTCGTGTTTTCTGCAGGTGTGTCACGAGGTGGTGGTTCTGCGTGGCTATGATTGGCAACAACGTGAATGGTTCCTGCGCGACACAGTTTCAGGCGCACTACAATGGTGGTTTCGTGGTGACGCCGCTGTTTCATGTAGTTCGTGAATGGTGCACAGTGGTCGTGTTTTGCTTTGACGAGATGTTGCAGGTGGAATGCAGCTGCAATGGTTTATGCGTGGAGATGATGACGAAACTGTGGTGGCTGAATGCTGCTGTGGTGGCTGAACGCTGCTGTGGTGGCCGTGACTTGTGTAGTTGTTGCCGACGGTGGGCCTTATGGAGGTTGCTAGGGTTTCTAGGAGAAGAAGCTAGGGTTGAAGATGACGTGGCAACCTTCTATTAATATGGTTTTGTTTGATAGGATAGTGAAACATGGCAACAGATGGTTAGACAGATTTGAAACTTGAGGATTGCTACATGGCAACATCTAAGTGAATTGAGTTTAAGTGACAAGAGGGGTGTAACTTAGTAGAAACTAGGGGTGCATAAGTAAGTTTTCTGTAACCCATTTGAAAAGAGGAGAGTGTATATGTAATTTAAAGGGTGCAAAAGTGATTTTTCCAAAACTTGCTAATTTCAGCCTTATTTAAATGTGGTTTGTAACTTCAATCAATTTATTTTTCCATTTTAAATGAGCCTAATCTTAACTTCAACTGCATCAACAAACGTTAAAATATCCAAAAATATTTATGCAACTAAAAATCACTTTTTTAAGACATTTTTATCACACAAGCTCAAATAGCCTAATTATCAGAACTGTCAATTAAATCACTTTTTAAGCGCACAAATTCAATTAAATACCAAGAATTAAACATTAAATGAGGGCAAAAATATGCACTCATCATATTACATGAGTTTTTACCTATAACTGAGACTTTAATTTGGTTAAAGGTTTTGTAACTCAAATTAGTCAAGACTTTAATTCAATTAATTAAGCTTTTTATTTGGTGAGGAGATAAAAGAATAAAAATGATTAGAAATAGTAAAATTTGATTGAGACTATACTTTGATTGAATTTCTTATGAATACTCTAAAAGTTCTCACTTTTAATGAGATTACACTTTGGTTAAAAGTGAGAACGTCAAAAAATTAATTGAGACTTTACATTGAATAATTTGCGATCTACAACAATAATTAATTGAGCAATAATCTTTAGATAACTGATGATGAATCTATTTTGAAAAAGTAGTGGAATGAATATATTTTCTTTCTCATTATTTTTATATCTTTCTATCTTTATCTTCTATTACTTTTCTTATTTTATTTGACTAACCCATTTTATATAGCTTTTATAAGAACTAATTTGTCAAGAATCAATTATGTGTTTGTTGGGAGACGACTTAGTGTTGACTTTACCCTTTAAATTTTGTTAACTATTATCTCAGCAATGTTGAAGTTAATATAGTTTGGTAGTATTAATTTGATCGCATCAACGATAGCGTTATCAATGCACCAGATGCAAATTTACATATAGTATTTTATCAAATGTAAATTTATGTCTCGCACAATTACTTTTGACATACATTGGATATAAATAGCGTAAAATATTAGACGTAAAAAGTCTTTTCTGTGTTAGTGAGTTAAATAGATTAACCCATATGAGTGTGGATATTATGTTATGCAATCGATGACAACCATTGTTCGAGACACTATTCTAAATGGTTTTCAAAATGGTTGCAACTAGGTAATGATCTATCTAATTCATAACTAAAGAATGTTTGTTTATTTTATGTACTACTTGAAGTTACTGTGTTTTTTCCAATACTTTGACGATGCTCAACCATTAGATTAAGAATCAATGAACTCGGTCAGAAATAGTAGGAAAACATTTTATAGAATTATAAAACACATTAGGCTAGATGACTTGTAATTTTCTTTTTTATTTAAATTCACATTCTTGACAAGTGTAAAGTCCATGATATATGTGTAATTGTTCATTATTTCTTATTCTGGCTGTTTTTTGTTCTATTTATGGTTTGATTTCTGGATTTTTTTTTTGTCAAGGTTGTTTAATTTGGTGGAGAGAAACTAAAACGAAAAAAATATTGAAAATTATCCCAAAAGGACTATGGTTAAGTGTGAAATTGTAGCCTATACATCATCATACACTACTATTCATACAGGAATCTTAGTCTATTTGAAGGCTAATGCACTGCTGTTATTCTCTAAGCTGTCATTTATTTGTAGATTTATACGTATGAGTCATATTTTATTAAATTTTATAACACTTTAGAATAGATGATATATTATATTATTTTTCTCACTTCATTAACATATATTATTATACTTTGTTATTACGTTGGATTAATTTATGGTTGATCTCGATTAATTTATAAATTATAATAGATTTCTAGCTTATTAGATTCATGAATGATTTCGAATAAGTTTAGGGTTTTAATGATGAGTTGGAATTGACTTTGAATATACTTAAATTTATTACATATATTAATCGTAAGTGTTGAAGAATTCTTTTTCATATTCTTCTTTGCCATTTGCCACATGTAGTATTGAATGTTAGAATCGCGCACTGAAATATTTTTGTTTGGACAAAATCAAGAAGGGATGAATTGGTTTGTTAATAAAATTGTGCTTTTAAAAAGTTCTCCTTTTAAAAACCTGACTCAACAAATGATTAGTTCTTTTAATTTAATCAACAAATAATAAAAGAGAGTAGGGTAGGAGAAAATTGCACAGGTATTTTTATATTGGTTCGGATCAAAAGACCCTATGTCCAGTTGTTAATTTCTCTACAAAGGGATTAACTCAACAGTAAAAGTAAACTGAAATTGCAATCACAAAAAGAAAGAGTTTAAGATTTAGAGAACAATTCTCTAGAGGACACAAGAGATGAAAGCCACCTTCCTTGAATCACACAAGGAATGAACAACTTCTCCAAGTAACAACAACAACACTCAATCACCCAAGAATCCACTTGGTGAAAGTTATCACTCTACCCACACTATAAGTGCATTAGCATATTTAGCATGGGAGAGGAAAATGGAAGAGTTGCATACATTCTTTTCTAGGATTAGTAAATATCGTATGCTTAGCTTTTGTATTTCTAGATTTGGAGGTGCAGAAGAAATATTGGGAGTGAAGGAAGAAAACCCTTTTGTTTCAGCCTCCTCCTACGTGGTTAAAGTCAACCAACATGATGCAACCCAATTGTATGCCGGGGGTTTCTTCCTGCACCCGCAATATTTCTTCTGCACCCCCAAATAATTTTCAATTTCCAAAAATATCCCTTGACCATTTGACCAGCAATAAATTAAAAAAAAAAATTAAACTCACATTGTCTCTCTTATTTAATGAAAACTAACTCACTCATATCTCACCCTAACCCTAAAAGCACAACGGCAACACTCTCCTCCCACCCCCTATGAAGCTCACATTGTGGTCCTTGTATTGCTTTGTCTCTCCTTGCATGTTCACACCATAGACATTTACATAGGTAATATCCTCTTTGAATCATTGATGTAAATTATTTTTAATGATTTACGAATAGGGTAGAGTAGAAGTGTTCTGTTTTGATGTTTTGATTTTGTAAAACCATTAACCAAAAGTGAAAGCCACAGATCTGAAACGCGAACTCGAAAATGACAACCGAAAGTCCACTTCCGGTGAAGCAATCGTCTTCCAGTCAAGGAACACGACTTCTAGTGAAGGAAAACAAAATTAAAAATGATCACTACAAGTCCACTTCCGTAGGATAGAAACACGTATCAGAAGTCGACTTCCGTAAGTGAAAAATTGTTAAAATTGAAAATGACCATCGGAAGTCCACTTCCGTAAGATAGAAACAAGTAACGAAGTCGACTTCCGTAAGTGAAAAATGATGTTGAAAAACCATCACCAGAAGTCAACTTCCGTAAGTAAAAAATGGTTTTGAAAAACCATCACCAGAAGCGGACTTCCGTAACTTTATCATGGGTCCTGGATGTGAAGAGATTTTTGGAAGTGGGTGAAATTCGAAATCTGATTTCCGGAAGTCGACTTCCGATTAAGTGAAATTCTGAAAATTGACTTTCGTAAGCTTATTATAGTTTTCAAAAGTGAAATATCAGAGATGTTACTTCCGGGAGTCAACTTTTAGTTAAGGGTGTTTCAGGAAGTCGACTTCCGATTCTTTGAGTTTAAATTTTGTATTCATTATTTGAAATTTTATTATTTTTATTAAATTTCTTAAATATTAAATGTATATTTTATATTTAAGTTTTTATATTATTTTTTATTGTTTTTATTTTGTAATTTAAAATTTTAAATAATTTTAATTTGAATATGTTTTTGAATTTTTTTATTATAAAATATAAAAATAATAAAACAATAAAAAATATAAAAAGAAAATAATAATATTCATGCAACAATAAATTAAATATAAAATATAAATAAATAAAAATAGAATAAAGCGTAAGTAAATAAAAAAGAAATAAAACGTAAATAAATTAAATCAAAATAAAGCATAAACAAATAAAAATAAAATAAAGAATAAATGAATAAAAATAAATTAAAGCATAAATAAATAAAAATAAAATAAAGCATAAATAAATAAAAATAAAATAAAGCATAAATAAATAAATAAATAAATAAATATTAAGCATAAATAAATAAAATAAAATAAAGAATAAATAAGTAAAAGAAAAAGCATAAATAAATCAAAATAAAATAAAGCATAAGTAAATAATAATAGAATAAAGCATATAACAAAATAAAAATATAATAAAGCACAAATATACAATAAACCTTAGAAATTATAAAAATTTTAGGGGGACCAAATTATATTTGTTATATATAAATTATTATTTTTAATTAAAAAAAAATTATTTCTTTACATCATTTTTTTATTCAAATATCTAATTAGAATTCAATGAAAATAAACTCAATTACCTGTAATAATGAAAATATGAACTAGGTCGTCCGCTTGGTTTTTTACTAAAAAGATAGCACAGTAAGCAATATGCAACATCTTTTAATGGCGAATACTCTAACCATGAAGAAAATAAGCTAAACCATGTGTACTGAAATCTTCTTGGATGATTATCTTTACCAAACAACGGATAATTTTCTAGATGCGTTTGATATGGACACCATTTTAGATAAGCCCTTCGTACCTCATCAATTTGATTTGATAGGTATTGCCAAATTTGAAGACGCTTTTACGAATCACATTCTAAAGTATTTTCAAATTCATTATATGTAATTTTAGAAACCTTAGAGAGTTGTTTTTTGTTTTCTTCAATATTTGTATTCTCATGAAGTTTCTCAATTTTAGATCACGTAGATGCATTTTTTTCATCTTCATCACAAGCTTTCCTCTTGAAAAAAGAATCAATTATTTTACTCTTTATCATAATTTTTCTAATATAAATTTGTCACCTCTCACCTATTTACAAAAAAATAAAATCATAAATACCCCAAATTAAATCTTAAAAGCAAGACTCAATATTTTAAGAAAACTAAAAACTTCTAAATGATTAGCTTCTCTTACCTTAAAGTAAATTCCTAATCTTGTTATTTTCTTACACAACTTCAAAGCCTAAAATAGCTCTATCTACACAAAGAAGAGTTTGATCAACAATTAAAGCATGATTTTATGATCTCTAACCGATAGAGATATGCCTAGAGCATAGAAAAGTCACATACCAAAAGGGAAACAAATTGCTTCAAAAAAAAAGGGAAAAAATGAACTTACTCAAAAGAAGAAATTGTTCGGTCCAAAATGTTCATTAACTCTTCAATTTTGTCGTAGTGCAATTTGATTTTGAAAATAATAAGGAATTGACGGTAAAAATTGAGATGAAAATAAAACGAGAGAAAGAGATAGAGGCACGGAAGAGAAAAACTAAATAAAGAAGTATAAGAAATTATAATAGAAAAAAAAACAGTTTTTAAATTTAAAAAAAAAATCAAACTAAATTAATATAAATAAGATAATAATATATAAATAAAACAATAATATATAAATAAAGTAATAATATATAAATATAATTTTTTAAATATATAGAAAATAAAATAAAATAAAAATTAATTAATATAAATAAAATAATAATATATAAATATTATTTTTTAAATAAATAAAAAATAAAATAAAAAAAATGGTTGAGGGAGCCGTGGCTCCCCTCTGTCACAACGTTCTTCCGCCACTGTTTACAAGTCTTACTTAACTAGAAGTGGACTTCCGGAACTATTATAATTCCACTTTTGTCAGCAAATGTACCATATCCATAAATATATTAAAATCGGAAGTCGACATTCAGTCAATTGCATTTTGGATATTCACTTCCGGAAGTGTGTGAATATGATTAACATGACTTCCAGGAGAATTGAACACTAGAAGTTGACTTCCAGTTTCGTGTGAAAGTGAAAGGCAAATTTGGGGGTGTAGGAAGAAAATACCATCACTTATGATGTTTGTTCAGGCAGCCCACCTACGTAACTTCATAATTACTTTTACCTAATTCACTTTTTAATTTTCATTTAAGTTTTGAAGGGCATAAATGGAATAGCACAAAACTTTGGGGTGCAGAAGAAATATTGCGGGTGTAGGAAGAAAACCCCTTGTATGTGTGATCTAAGAGGCCCTTTTTGTCGATCTACACATCTGGGAACAAAGCATGCCTATAAACGTTTAGTGATTAGCAACGTCCCAAGCTTAATTAGCATTTCATTCCCTTCAAGTTGCACAGACCAGGAGAAACTCTCGAAGGGTTTGTTCTTTCTTGAGAGAGGCACATCTAGGTAGGGTTTTTTCCCTTAGATTCGCTAGCGTTTTCTTCTTCGTAGGGTTTCCATCTTTTCTAAAGGACAACTGCCTTCTTTTGGCCGTTAGGGTTCACACATTCCTTGTTCTATAGGAGAGGCTATTTCTCCTTCTTTATATAGAGGTAGCCACCGAGTGTAGACACAACTTTGATGAATATATGAGTGAGGTTCACGTTTTCATCTTCTTCACTCTCTTCAGACTTCAATTTTTCTCTAAGAGTTCAACCTAGGGCTGCCTCATCCAGTGGCGAAACTTGGACAAAAATTTTAGGGGAGTCAAATTTTTTTTATATATATAAATTATTTTTATAACTAAAAAAGTTTTCATTTTCTGATATCATTTTCTTTATTCAAAACAAGCACATATGATAATATAATTCAAAACATATGACAATAATATATATATATATATATATATATATATATATATATATATATATATATATATATATGTAAAATAAAAAATATTATATAAACAAAGATATA
>Ga0214542_1008245_pt1 | contig 17388 bp, 8 predicted proteins | sample CNSS1metaG_FD_160096 | JGI IMG/M metagenome (GOLD analysis project Ga0214542, IMG submission 160096) | Root nodule microbial communities from cowpea collected in UCLA plant growth center, Los Angeles, California, USA - CNSS1 | ecosystem: Host-associated > Plants > Roots > Nodule | place: USA... | reverse complement strand
TATTGCTGGAGATGATTTTTCAATGGATGATAATGGAATTCTTGATATTGCTAGCCTATCTCTCGATGAACCAGAATTAGAAGTTGTATTTTTTGATGAAGATTAACATATATAAGACTCAAACATTTTGATATTTTAAATGTTTTTTTTTATTATGAAATAAAATTATTAGATTTTAATATGTATATTGTCGTGTCCGTGTCTTATACTTTTTCAATTTTGTCGTATCTCCGTATCCATGTCCGTGTCGTGTCCGTATCCGGGCATCATAGGTCACGAGTACCCCTTACTTGTACCACTGTTCACAAAACCTTCGATACCACTGTTGATTCTTTCAAGAGAGATCACAGGGGAGATACAACACCAATGAGACATAAGCTTAATCCACACATAAGGGATTGACATCACCTTTAATCCAAAACCTTGAGACAATGTGTTTATAGGTCTTCATCCTTATATGGTGCTCAACTTCCTCATTTTTACTCAATGTGGAACTTAGACTCATACTTGAATTCCCAACACAACTTGCATTGTTTATCTTCAAAGAAAAAATTTCTAAATCCAAGCAGGAAAGTTACTTAAAGCCTAGATACCTTGAACAAAGTATCCAAACATAACAACATATAGAAACCAAAGTTGACTAACTAAATCATCTTCATCTTGATCATTTATCCTACAGTTCCATCAAAATAAAAAATAACTTTTCTTACCGTTTAACTTCAAAACAAAATTCTCAATTTAAGGAGTAAAGCTACTTAAACCTTAAAGACCAATTTTAGTTATCAAAAACATGTTTAGAGACCAATTTTCTGATTTAAGACTAATCTAAAAATCAATTCTTTTGATAGTCAAAACCTTGGTAATTGATGTTAGTGACCAATTTAGATATTAATTCATAGTAGAAACTATTGAAGTTATCAATTTAGATACCAATTATAATATTTTGAAACTATTTTAGATATTAATAATCTTTAATTTATAAATTGGTCACTATAATGATTAATTATTTGTTGAGTTACTAAAATTGATCATTATTCAAGAATTTTCTTGGAGTAATTACTTTTCTTAACTGACCTCACAAATATTGATGACAAACTCATAAAGAAAATAAAAGAAAAAAGACATTACAAGAAAAAAAATTAATGACCAATTTTAATGACAAAAAATAATTGATCACTACACTGACCAATTTAGGTATAAATTTATAAACTAAAAATTATTAGTAACTAAAATATTTTATAAATTGGTCACTATAGTGAATTGGTCTTTAAATTAGTCATTAATATTAGCTACCAAAATTTTAGCTATCAAAACAATTAGTCTCTAAATTTGTATATAAGTTACTCACTAATGGAGCAAATTTAGTAATTAATTTTTTTAGTAGCTAAAACTAAAAACTTGGTAGTTAATGTTAGTAATCAATTTAAAGATCAATCTAGTGTATGATTAATTTAGACATTAATTTAAAAACTATTTTACTTATTAATAATTTTTAATTTATAAATTAGTATAAATTGATTATTATAATAATTAATTATTTTTATCTAAGATAATCTATAAACTAAATAAAAACTTATTTCATTTAAACATTTGTTCAAATAAAAGTGTTTCTTGTTCTCTCAACTGCTATGAAATACAATATTCTGAAGGAGATAAAGATTAAAAAGGTGAAATTAAAGAGAAGAGAAAATAATTTCTTTTTTCGTTTCTATAGAGAAAGAGGGGGACGGAGAGCTTTATATTCATTCATGTTCATTTAATATAATTAAGGAGAATTAATAGAATACTTTCAAAAAAAATTTAATACCCTATTAATTAGAAGTTAAAATTTATTCAAAAACTAAAAAAATTAATAAATCCCATTAAATAAGAAATTAAACATATCGAAATATGTGTATTTTTATTAGGCGGTTTGTCCAAAAGAATGTATTACTAACAATTTCCAGAGAAATTAATATAAATTTGAAATATTTGTACTTAATTAAATTTGGTTTGTCAAACTAAATTAAATGAAAATTGTATTTCTCAATATTTTAGTTAATGTTCGTTTAATTTTACATTTTTAAGGGATTTAATGGGTTTTATTGGATATGATATAATCCTACTTTTATGTAGCACTTTCATGCATGTTTTTCCTTGTAGGCAAGGGCATTTCTAGAAGCAATTGTTACATTTGGAATCAAAGGAATGTTTGGAGTTCTAACAAACTTTCTGGTTAGCATTTAATTATGTTTAGAAACTTTTGATAAGGGTTTCAGTTGTTATATCGGTTCTGTAATGAATATGTCAGCAAATATATTTCATAATTTAGACCATTTTTTTAAGCTTTTGACAACTTAGAAAATAATTAAACATATTATTTTCCAAAGTACAATGGATTAAAAACAATAAATGTACATTTAAAAAATTGATTTTTCTTTTCATTTTTTTCTTAATTAAAGTTCAGGTATTTAATAAATTGACTATTTCCATTTGAAATTTTATTAAAGATATTTGTTCTATTAAACATTTATAATATTTTTTTTATCTAAATATTTTGTCATTGAATTTTCTCGAAAGATGACGTAATAGGGTAGTTGTTAGTAATATTCAAATTTATAGGAAGTTAAAAATTTAATTAAATTATTTTTTAAATTTAAAAAATTTATTTGGATTGGAAAAAAATAGTAAAATAAGTAAACATCACTTATTTAAAGTAAGTGCTACATATTTAAAGTTAATAAACATATATATTATGGTTTGATGATATGTTAGTTATAATATATTCATATTTATTAAAAGAAAATAATGAATTTGTATGATAAACTTTAAGTATGATGAGACTATGCAATTAGTTTATAAATATCAAAGAAAATTGAAATTGTGTAGTAACAATAATTATATAAAAAATAATTCATATATTTAACATTTTTTATCATGAAATATTTAAATTTTAAAAAATAGTTTAAGCATTTTTGTGGAAAAAGTGTTATAAGTTTTTTTTAATGAAAATTATTTAAATTTTTTCCTTAAAAATATTTTAACAATTTTATGATAAAAAATTACAAAAATAAATCTAAACTAAATAATAAAATATTAGTTTTCATATTTTGTTTGATAATTATTTGACAAAAAAAAAATCAAATTTCAAATATCCCTACTAAAAAAATAATTTACAAAAGTTTTTGTAGGAAAAATATGCACTTATTTTTAGAAGGAAAGGAAATATAAATATAGATAAAATGGGAAGAGTGATTTATGTCCGGATGAAGAAACCTTCTCTCTAAATTACTATAAAAGTGAGGGAAAGGTTCTTAATCATTTTATTGGTATTTTCAATATAAATAAATTGGTTATAATAATTAAATATCTTATGAAAAAAGTAAAAAAAATAGTGTAATTTTTTGAGTTCTATTGGATTTTAATGAATATAAAAAATTTATATAGAATTTATTTAATTTCCAACTCAGCCAAATGAAGAGAAATTTATTTAATTTCACTTTTCTTATTTTTATCATGAAATTAAGATATTTTTAGTTCTATTTTTCATTTATTTATATTTTCTTCTTTTATTATTTTTTTTATAATAATATTTTGACAATTTTTTATTTAAATTTTTAGTGACATCTGTTAATTGATTTTGATTTTGAAATATGAAAAAAATGAATAAATAAAAAAATGAGAATATATTTAAAAAATTCACTCAAATTATAAGAAATAGTTGTCATTAGTTATTAAATAATCATTGTTTTCCTATTTTGAAACAGAGATACAAAAGAAAATTACAGAAGAAAATTACAGGATAAAACAAATAACCATAGGAAAAAATACTAGCTGATAAAGAAAATAAAAAATAGGAAAAATACTAAGCAGTGCATTTATTGTAAATTATAAAAAAAATTGATCTCATTAAAATTGCTATAAATACTTCACATTTACCTTTCTGGAATAATTTAGTGAAATAAATATAATTCTTTCTTTGCAGTTTGCAAGGCTCTGTGTATATTTATTGAAGTTGGTGAGTGTTTGAACTCATTAGCAGGGAAGGCCAATAGCAGCATGTGCACGTTTTAAGTTTTTTCTTCCTTCTGAGCTGCAAGTCAAACTGGGGCTATCACTCTCATTTCAGCTACTAACCTAACAAAAACAACATTTTCCATGCTGCTTCACTTACAGTTTCAGACCAAAGTTCTTCTTTTCAATTTCTGAAAACCGAACACAGACATGTTCTTTTTCTGGCCTCATCATATCATTACATGGATTTGAACTTGTCCTTGTCTGCTCCAATCATTGTTGGACAGGTGTATTTTTAGCTCAACATCTCAACATCTTATATCTCTCACCACTTCTTTTTGTAATAAAAAGTGCCCCTTTTCCTTGGATTTTATTGATTCAATAATGCCATGTTTCTTCCTTTCTTTTCCTGGACTGTGTTTAGGTCCTCCCATGGGACAACTGAATAAAACTAGTTGATCTTTGCAAATCTGGTCTTTTTTGGAGGATTTTTCAAGGCTGAAACTTGTTTAGGAGGTGAATTGTGCAAGGTTGTAATGTACTGTAATTTGTAGTACAAGTTGTAAGCTTTTGGGGTGGCAAAGTTGCTGCAATTATGGGTGGTAATGGGAGAAAGAAGCGCCATTTCAGCAGAATCCATGCATTCTCTTGTGGGAAAGCTTCATTCAAAGGGGAGCATTCACTTATAGGGGGTCCTGGATTCTCAAGGATAGTGTACTGCAACGAGGCAGAACGTGGCGAGGGGAGTTTTGTGAGTTATGGTGACAATTATGTGAGTACTACCAAGTATACAGTGGCTACTTTCCTACCCAAGTCCTTGTTTGAGCAATTCAGGAGAGTGGCAAATTTTTACTTCCTTGTCTGTGCAATTCTGTCTTTTTTCCCGGTTTCTCCTTACTCCGCTGTCAGCAATGTTGTTCCTCTTGTTGTTGTGGTTGCTGCTACAATGGGGAAAGAGGCTGTTGAGGATTGGAGGAGGAACAAGCAGGTAATGTTCTGATGACTGTGTCTGCTTTTGGTTCAGAATTGTGGTTAAGATACTGTTCTGTAATTGCTCTGTTCTCTGTGCAAATTGAATATAGTTGATTTTGCCGACAGATATTATTTATTATTTTTAAGAATTGGTTTTCGGATCTGGTGAGGTTTACTGTAGTGAGGGAATTGTGAGGGGCAAAGTGCCTTATCTGCTGAGTACATGCCCATTCTGATGAGAATTATTTTAGGAATATCTACATGTGACTGGATGAATGCAAAAATTTGGTACTTTTGATTCTTCAAGGTACATATATTCGCGACTCAGACACATTTTTTGCATCTCAGCAGATGCTGAAATTCTGGTATAAATGCTTCCGAGGAGCTTCTTTTTTTGGCTGAAATTTATTTGTACTAAATTAAATGATTACTTGAGTCCTAGTATATTTCGGTCAATATGTGGGTTAATATAACTTGAAAGAGTATTTTTCATTTTGTGAAAGAGAGAAGAGATAATGGTAATATTGTGTTGGTTATTGTCAACTTTTACTTTGTGGACAATTCTTTTGATTTCTTTCTTTTCACGCTCCTATTAAATATTGTTAGGCCTGTAATGTAGTCTTGTGATTTCATCAGGATATAGATATGAATAACAGAAAGGTTAAAATGCACCATGGAGATGGTGTTTTTGACTATTCTAAATGGAAGGATTTGAAAGTTGGAGACATAGTAAAGGTTGAAAAGGATGAATTTTTCCCTGCTGATTTAATCTTACTTTCATCAAGCTATGATGATGCAATTTGCTATGTTGAGACCATGAATCTTGATGGGGAAACAAATCTAAAAGTTAAACAAGCACTTGAAGAAACATCAAAGCTGCAAGAAGACTCAAGCTATCAAAATTTCAAGGCTATCATAAAATGCGAAGATCCAAATGCAAATTTGTACTCCTTTGTAGGCAATTTGGAGCTTGAAGATCAATTGTATCCACTAGCACCTCAGCAGCTTCTGCTCAGGGACTCAAAGCTAAGGAACACTGAGTTTATCTATGGTGCGGTAATCTTCACAGGCCATGATACAAAGGTTATGCAGAATTCAACAGAACCTCCTTCCAAGAGAAGCACAGTTGAGAAACGGATGGATAAAATCATTTACTTTCTCTTCTTTGTCTTATTTTTAATATCTTTTGTTGGTTCAATTTTCTTCGGGATTGCAACTAGGGAAGACTTTGAAAATGGAGTTATGAAGCGATGGTACCTCAGACCAGATGATACCACAATATACTTTGATCCAAAGAAAGCACCAGTTGCAGCAATGCTGCATTTCTTGACTGCACTCATGTTGTACAGTTACTTGATTCCAATTTCTTTGTACGTTTCCATTGAAATTGTGAAAGTTCTTCAAAGCATTTTCATCAACCAGGATTTGCATATGTATTATGAGGAAACTGACAGGCCGGCTCATGCTCGTACCTCAAATTTGAATGAAGAACTTGGCCAAGTTGACACTATACTTTCTGATAAAACAGGAACTTTGACTTGCAACTCCATGGAATTCGTCAAGTGTTCTATTGCGGGCACTGCCTATGGCCAAGGAGTTACAGAAGTTGAGAGGGCTCTAGCCAAGCGAAAAGGATTACCTATAGATGAAGAGTTGGTAGAAGATGGCTGTGTTCCAAACACTTCTGAAGTAAAGTCTTCCATTAAAGGTTTTAACTTTATGGATGAAAGGATCACAAATGGAAATTGGATCAATGAACCTCATGCCGATGTAATCCACAGATTTCTGCAGTTGTTGGCTATATGCCATACTGCAATACCTGAAGTTGATGAAGAAAATGGTAGAGTTTCATATGAAGCTGAGTCACCTGATGAGGCAGCTTTTGTGGTTGCAGCCAGAGAACTTGGGTTTGAGTTTTATGAAAGGACACAGACAACCATCTCACTGCGTGAGTTCAATCCCAAATCAGGCAAAACAACTGAAAGGTGAGGCTTTTGTCCTTAAATGTGTGTGCTCGATTTCCTATATCTAACCTTTATCTGCAACATTAATCTTGGAGATTAGGTTGTTGATAAAAGAACACAATTTCACTTTTGCAGGTCCTACAAACTTTTGAATATACTAGAGTTTAGCAGTACAAGAAAACGGATGTCTGTAATTGTAAGAGATGAGGAGGGGAAATTGCTACTATTTAGCAAAGGAGCAGACAGGTTTGTGATCTTGTTCATTATTTTTAATTCCTTTTGTGATCTTGAGTTGGATAAGCTATTTGATGAGGCTATCCCATCTAATGGACTAGTCATTTCATTTTAGGTTACCCACTTTTTCAAACAAAGCATAACCTACTTTCTTTTGAAGTATGAATACAAATAGGGGATGGCTATCTTAAACTAGTTGAGTATCATTTGCATTGTCTTTCAGGACTTCAAAATCTTAAATTTATTTTGTTTGTGGCTTTTACATGCAGTGTCATGTTTGATCTGCTCGGAAGGAATGGAAGGGAGTTTGAAGAGAAGACTAAGCAGCACATTGGTGAATATGCTGATGCTGGTTTGAGGACCTTGATACTTGCATATCGGGAACTTGATGAAGAAGAGTACAATATATTCAATAAAGAATTTATGGAGGCCAACAACTTAGTAAGTGCAGATAGGGAGCAAATTGTGGAGGAAGTATCAGAAATGATCGAGAAGGATTTAATTCTTCTTGGTGCTACTGCGGTTGAAGACAAACTTCAAAATGGGGTATGTTAAGGAATGTTTCTCTTTCAGACATTAGACCGCAGCTATTGCCAAATTTCTTTTCTTTTAATTTGACACTGAAACTGCTTGAGTATTCAGCAGAGTTAGTGGCTTTCAATTTTTCTACTTAATATGCGTGCTTTAAAACTTGTAGTTACTTTTTGTGCTATGTCCTTATGAATCTGTTTGTGCCACAGGTTCCTGAATGCATTGACAAGCTAGCTCAGGCAGGAATTAAGCTATGGGTTCTGACTGGTGATAAAATGGAGACAGCAATCAATGTTGGGTAAGTTCAAATTATATCAATAGATTCTTACTTCCTTTGTGATAATGGGACCTCACTGATTGAATAACTTTATGTGGCTGCAGTTTTGCATGTAGTTTGCTCAGACAAGGGATGAAGCAAATTATAATCAGTTCAGACACTCCAGAAATCAAATCATTGGAGAAATTGGAGGACAAGTCTGCTGCAGCAGCGGTAAACCACAACTCTAATTTCTTCATGTTATATGATTGAAAGAAAGCAGAACGTATAACAGTTTTATCCCATGCACAAGACATTTATTTAATTCAAGGCACATGCATTAGAAAGTTCTTTATGTTCTGCTCCAAGTTTGTGGCCTATATTGTAAGCCATAACACTATACAGCAAACATTGAACATCAGGGTATTAGATGCATGATTTTGATGGAAGCTTTATGATTCTTTAGGCAATCAAGGCAATTGTTATTCTTCAACTAAAGAAAGGAAAGGAATTACTTGCTGAATATGATGAAAACTCTGAGGCATTAGCTCTTATCATTGATGGGAAGTCTCTTACTTATGCACTAGAAGATGATGTGAAGGACTTGTTTCTTGCACTTGCTGTTGGCTGTGCATCTGTCATATGCTGTCGTTCATCTCCCAAGCAGAAAGCACTTGTAAGTTTTTCATGCACTTCATAGTCTTTGCAGTTGCTCTTCCTGTTAAGGTCTTACTATTATGATACTACAGGTTACTAGACTGGTAAAGATTAAAACTTGTAGCACTACTCTAGCAATTGGTGATGGAGCAAATGATGTTGGAATGCTTCAGGAAGCTGACATTGGGATTGGTTTAAACGGTGTCGAAGGAATGCAGGTAAATCTGCAATATCCTACTTACAACAACAAATAAATTTCTTTCGATTTACCTTCCTATAAACACGACCCTTAATTTTTTTCTTCTTCCTCTTTTCTATAAATTTTTCAGGCAGTTATGTCAAGTGATGTTTCCATTGCCCAATTTCGGTTTCTTGAGCGTTTACTACTTGTACATGGACATTGGTGTTACAGAAGAATCTCATCAATGGTATCAAACTTGTCTTTGACAAAGTATATATTCACGTAGACTCTGTTCAAATTCCAACACTTACAAGAAATCTAGTGTTCACATCAGTACTTAAAACATATATTCCTTGGTTGGAATGAATATTTTGTGAAGCATGTGTTGCATGGTAACATAAGTTCATAAACAACCCTGTCTGTTGTGTGTACTAGTCAAATGTTTTGCCATTTTTATTCTGTTACCCTCACCACACATTCCTTCGATTAACAAAACTGTCTTAACTTAACCCCTTTTTTTATTTGGCAGATCTGCTACTTCTTTTACAAGAACATTGCCTTTGGCTTCACCCTCTTCTTCTATGAGATCTTCGCCTCGTTCTCGGGGCAAGCTGCATACAACGATTGGTACCTCTCACTATATAACGTATTCTTCACTTCCCTTCCGGTAATTGCCTTAGGAGTATTTGACCAGGATGTCTCTGCCAGATTATGTCTCAAGGTACCAATTTACATGCAATTTGTTTCCTTTGATACATAAACCACACCGTTACATTCACCCCACAACATCTTTCTTAATGAATTCTACTTTCAGTTTCCATTACTATATCAAGAAGGTGTGCAAAATGTGCTCTTCAGCTGGAAACGGATCCTGGGTTGGGCATTTAACGGAGTATTGAGTGCCACCATAATATTCTTCTTCTGCATCAACGCAATGGAGAATCAAGCATTCCGCAAAGCAGGGGAAGTTGCTGATCTGGAAGTTCTTGGTGCAACCATGTACACCTGTGTGGTGTGGGTGGTGAATTCCCAAATGGCACTATCCATCAGCTACTTCACTTACATTCAGCATTTGTTCATATGGGGTGGCATTGTTTTCTGGTACGTGTTCCTCATAGTGTATGGAACAATGGACCCAACTCTATCAACCACTGCCTACAAGGTGTTGATTGAAGCTTGTGCACCAGCACCATCATACTGGCTCCTAACTTTACTTGTGCTTGTTGCTTCACTCCTTCCATACTTCGCCTACGCTTCCATCCAAATGAGGTTCTTCCCCATGTTCCATCAGATGATACAGTGGATTCGAAATGATGGCCAAACCACTGACCCAGAATACGTTCATGTCGTGAGACAGAGATCAATAAAACACACAACTGTTGGCTTCACGGCTCGTTTTGAAGCATCGCACAGTTCGGGGGCATCAAAGAGTATTCAAGTTTGAACACAGTTAGCAAGCAAAACAGTGTTCTGTTTCTTTGTTGCATGAAAATGTTCCTGAACGTAGATAGGCCTAGGTTTGGTATAGGTAATCGATCAATTACATACTCCGATTGTACATATTTAAGGTAGAGTTAATAAGAAATGTCAAGTGATGATGATGCTCCTTAATAAGGGAAACCTGTTGTGGCTGAAAAAACAAAATGCTCCAATAAAAGTAGTCACTCAAATTTTTAGATACATGTATTAATACATTAGATAAAAATAACTTTTAAATATATATTCTGATAATTTAACTTTTAAATCTGACTCAATTTAATGTTTGATTATGAATAGTTAGTACTTTAGTCTTTGCATTGGTTATAAAATACACTTCGTAATGCTGAAGGATCAAAATTCCTTTTTGTTTGGATAAAAGTTTAACGAGAATAATGTATATTTTAAGGGATTAGTATTTTTTTTTTCAATTGAATGAATATTTATTTTATACAACTAAAATTTATATAAGTAAATGTTTCTAAATATACAATTATTTTTCATCTTTTATTTTTCTCTCTCCCTCCTTTATAAACTTTTTCTTCACTCCCTTCTTACAACTCCACTCTCATTCCTTCAAAGTTCATCTTTTTAACAATCTGATCATACTTTTTCCTTATTAAAGGGTTAATGAACATTTAACATTTTCAATCTAGCTGTTTTTCAATCAAAGTAAGTTCCTCTATGGTATTGAGATTTTTTTATTTTTTCTTTTTCTTTTTTGGATTTATCATTAACATTGATGTGGCTAGTTGAGAAAAAGTGACATTCTCAACTCGTTTAAGTTTATGTTAATTTTCTTTTTATATTAAAATATTTTGCTTTAGGTTTCTAAATTTTGAGTAACTTTTTTCTTGAACTTAAACTTTTTTTAAAGCAAGAAATCATAGGTAAGGAGAGATTTTTATGTTTTCCATAAAAGCTTATGATTTAAATTTAAAGGAAACTTGGTCATAAGATCTTATTTATATGCAATTATGTTTTGGTTTGAAAATAATTGAATGTTTGAAATTGAGTAAGAATGTTATTTGAATGTTTGGTTAATGGAGGATTGTTTTAGAATGTTTTTAATTTGATATTCTTGTTGAGAGTTGATATAATGACTGTACTATGCATGTTAAATATAGAGTTTCTTAAACTACATTTTGAATGTGATTTAGACGAGTAAAATTAGTATTCTATATTTAGTTTATGCGTTTAATGTGAACGGAAATATATATTAAATTTGAATGAGCGAGTTCTGGTTGTATTTATAATTTAGTTTTTTTGAAAGTTGTGTTAACGTTGTTTTGAATAAAACTTTTGAACACAAATTATTTAGTGATATTTTGCTCAAGAAAGATAAAGTTGAAAATCAACCCTTTTCAATTTTTTTTTTCTTTTTTCTTTTTTGTCTCTTTGATGATTGAATGTGAATGTTTAATATAAGTGTAAATATAATATTAACTTGTATATTTAATTTATTTGTGATCTTTTTAAATGAGTCATGTAGTAGTAAAGTGTTTGTGATGAATGATAAAAATTATATGAATTTGAGGTCATAAATTTAGGACCCTTTCTATATCTAACAATTTATTTAAAAAATATTTTAAATTTTATATTTTAAAATACAACTTTAATATTTTAAATATTTTTGTTAAATTTATTTTACTCACAATTATATTTTAAATATTTTTAAATTAGTACTTATTATTATTACTCATAGTTATATTTTATATCATTTTTAATAGCATTCATATATTAAAATTTAGGGGTGGCAAAACGGGTCAGCCTGTCCCGTTTTGGCTCGACCCGTATGTGGCCTGTCAAAAACGGGTTGGGCCGGGCTGGTCCGTCACAACCCGTCCCGTATAGGACGGGCTAACGGACCGGGTCAGGTTGGTCCGTCCAGTTTTTTTTCTTTTTTTTTTAAATTTTTTAAAAGTTTTTTAATTTGTTTTCAAAATTTTCAAATTTTTTTATTTTTTAAATTTGTTTATATATACGTATAAATTATTATTAAAGTCATATTTAATCAAATAAAATATTTTTTAAACTTTTAATTGATTAGTTAATATTTTTAATTATATAAGTTAAAATAATTATTAAATTTACATATTAAATTACTTAATTATAACTAATAATTCAAACCTAATTTGTATGTGTTAATGATTTAAATTATAATACTATTATATATTTATACATTTAAAATATATAAAATAAAAAATTAATCTTTTTAATTACTTTTATTTTATTTTATTTTTTTAAAACAGGCCAACAGGTCAGGACAGATTACTCCGTACTTTGGCCCGTCAAATTTACGGACTGGACGGGACGGGCCAGAACGGGCTGACAGGTTGAAATCTTCAACTCAACCCGTTCCTTTTAACACGGGCTGAGGGACTGGTCCGTTGGGCCAAACCCGTTTTGCCACCTCTATTAAGATTACATATTAATAATGATTGATCATAACCATTTAATTCTTATTACAAATACTATTTAATAATTATTAACTTTCAAAATAATTTTCTCAAATTAAATTAAATTTAAAAATTATTAATCAAATTTATCTAACATTTAAAAAAATAAAAATAATAAATTGGAATTAGAGTTCGACCTGCCAAATTGGAGAACCGTGACCAGAAATTGGATCTGAGGCCAATCTAAACGGGTATAATAAAGAAGTCTAATTGATTGGTATTTTGCTAATGTTCTATTATGGATTTCTTTCCTATTTAGGTTTATCGGAGACAAAAAAAAATTGATGGTTGAAATGAGATCCGAAGACGAAATCACCACCATGAAATTCGGAACAAGCCACCAAAAGCGCCTTCGCCACCGGCATTTATAAATAAAATAATATTTAACTATAAAATAATTTGGATATACATTAAAATTTAATTTTGTAAAATTAAATTATGATAATTATAAATATATTAAAATAACATAGGGAAAAAAATCTAGTTTGTAAAATCAATGCATGGTATTTAACTAATATGATTAGTTTTTAAGCATCATGTCTCCTTTGAAAGCATGTGTTTCTTTAGACTTAGGTACTCCTTCAAATAAAAAACCGAGAGAAATAAGTTACACTTAAAAACAAGTTTTGTTTTTCTTGTTACATTTGGCATAAAGAATAAGTTAAACTTAAGCATGACAAAAATAGCATCAATACCCATAAATGACCACAATTAGTTTTATTGGAATACAACATGGAAATGAAACTTGCTAAGTAATATAATATAGGTAGGTTTATTGTGACGTAAAGCCAACTACGTGTTTTATATTCCTAGACTGTCTCCTCAAGAAATTAAAATGAAATGAATGTTACTCCTTAACAAATTAAACCAATGACAATTCATATCATACTAAAATAAGAACCTTCACCGTTTCTTCCTTCTTAACCTCTCCCCATTTTGTGAGGGTGGAACTCATGTGTTTATTGCATGGTTCCCCGTCTTGATATTGAATTCATGTTTTCTGATCAACGTCCAAAAGTATTGGATTGTTAACGTCAATCTAAACATTTTGTTTGGTTTTTTCAGCACTTTTGTTTGCAGAATATACATTCCACCCATGTATTGCACATCCCTCTTTCAATGTTGTTTTGTTGATTACATTGAGAACAACATGTCAAAACTTAAGGTTAATCAACTTCGCCAATTAAGGAACATTTTTGAAAAATTTGACACAGATTCCGATGGTAGCCTAACAAATCTAGAGCTAGCCGCGCTCCTTCGGTCATTAGGGCTAAAGCCTTCGAGTGACCAAATCCATGTGTTATTGACGAACCTGGATTCAAATGGAAATGGATTTGTGGAGTTTGATGAGTTGGTGGATGCAATATTGCGTAACATAAGTGCAGAGATATTATTGAACCAAGAAATGCTTCTTGGGGTATTTAAATATTTTGATCGTGACGGAAATGGTTTCATAACAGCCGCAGAGCTAGCAGGGGCAATGGCGAAATTAGGTCAACCCCTTACCTATAGAGAGCTCAGAGAGATGATCACAGAAGCAGATACAGATGGGGATGGTGTCATTAGCTTCAATGAATTTGTCACTGTCATGGGTAGATCAGCTTCTGACTTCTTAGACTTTGCACTGTTGTAACCAAAGGTTCCTCATTGTAAACACGATTTTGCGAATTGGAACATGTTTCTTATCCTTGATGTTGTGCTAAAATGAGGCTTCGTACAAAAAGGAAAGGAAAAGCTTCCTCATGTAAATGTTTTTCTTCAATTTTTCATATTTTGAGATTATGTAGCATTTTTTTAGTGACTTTCAGAACATATCATGTCAATCACAATTTGAGGAGAGTAATGTTGTGTTTAGTAAGGAATGATCCATTGTAATCAAATATTCATATTTGAATTTTTTTCCTTTCAATGTGACCATAAATTATGTTGGAAGATATTTTATTATTTTAACTAATTTTGAAAACAAGTAGAGCCATATATTGACATATGAGAATTAGGTATTCCCAGATGATGAAAATCGTACACATGTAGACATTTTTAAATAATGATTTAAGATTTGTTGTAATATTAACATTTTAACAAAGTTTTTCTCTCATCCTCCTATTTTCTCCTCTCTTTGGCCTTCTCCTTTATTTGTTCCCATCTTGTCGTTGTCAATAGTGTTTATTGCTGCAGTTTGATGTTGTCGTCATTCACACTATTTTTTATTTGGTATTTCTCAGAACACTGATTTCCTCAAAAATAGGTAAATTTTGTATTGTGGTTTTGTAATTATGGAAAAATATGTATATAATTTATTTTTCTACAAAATTTGATGGTTGAAAAAAATGTTATGATATAGTATACCAAGTAGGTACCATGTGAATGAAATGTTTGAAATAAGCCATAGTTAACCATTATTAAAATTTGCATGTTGCTTAGGATATTTTATTGGTTAACAATGTTTGTTGTTCAATGCTAGTGAACATGTGTTGGTTAGGAGTTGTTGTAGGGCAGTAGAGTTAGATAGAAAGAAATGAATGAGATTGAGGCACTTGAGATAATGGCTAACATTGTTAAGAAATGTGCTAACATTTGACAAAAATGCTAGTAATAAATGGGAGTTGGTAACTCGAAGAAGGCATGAGTTTTTATTGAAGACAATTGTACTAGGATTTCCTAAGATTCATTATTCTTTAACTAAATGTGTTCCTTTAATTCATTTATGAAATTGTTTTATTTGTATAATTTGTTGAAATTTCTTAAAATTATTCTTTTGAATATGAACATGTGAAATTGAGTTTATAACTAATAAATTATGAAAGAATTTTTGTGTTTATTCACATGGCAAGAAGGTTCATATATACACGGTACATGGTTCTATTTTGGTATCAGGTTTCCTAAACTTATGCCTGCAAATCCCTAAAAGATTGTGCCTATCATATTTTCCTGGACAACATGAATAAAATCCCCAAACATAAGCCTAATAATAATTATGCATTTAATACAAAAAATTGCTGCAACAAATATTTTATTGCTGCAACAGATATTTTATTTCCTATTATCCCCCCTCAAGGTGGTGCGTGTGGAGTCCAAATGCCCAGCTTGCCAAGTAAATCATGAAACTGAGTGCGTCCCAAAGCTTTTGTAAAAGTATCTGCGAGTTGGGTGCGAGTGGGAACATAAGATGGTTGCAAATTTTGACAGACAATCTCATCACGAATAAAATGACAATCGACGTCAATATGTTTGGTACGCTCATGAAAAACAGGATTCTTTGCAATGTGTGATGCAGCTTGATTGTCACAATAAAGTTGTATGGGCATGGAATGAGTGACCCCAAGATTGGAAAGAACACTTTTGATCCACTTCAGTTCACATGTGGTACTAGCCATGGAACGATACTCAGCCTCAGCAGACGAACGAGCCACTGTATTCTGTTTTTTAGTTTTCCAAGAAATAGGAGAATGTCCAAGAAAAACAATCCACCCAGTGAGAGACTTACGAGTGAGTGGACAAGCGGCCCAATCAGAATCACACCAACCAGAAAGTTGGAGATCACAACGACTATCTAATAACACTCCTTGGCCAGGGTTACTTTTGAGATAGCGAACCACTCGTAAGGCAGCTTCCCAGTGCTCTGTTCGCGGTTGTTGCATGAACTGGGAAAGAACATGGACACAATACGATAATTCTGGTCTAGTGAAACATAAGTAAATGAGGCGTCCCACTAACCGGCGATAGCGATCAGGATTAGCAAGAAGTTCGCCATTGGCAAGACCAAGGTGATGATTTTGTTCGAGTGGGGTACTGGCTGGTTTCGCACCAAGTAGGCCAACCTCACTGATAATATCTAGAGCATATTTTCGTTGACAAAGAAAAATACCTGTAGAGGATCGAGCAACTTCCACTCTTAAGAAGTATTTTAACTTGCCCAAATCTTTCATAAGGAAACGTCGACTTAAGTAGTCTTTGAAACATTGTATGGAGTCATGATTATTTCCACATATAATCAAATCATCGACATACACTAGAACCACCAATTGTATATTTTTATCATGAAGTGTGAACAAAGAGTAATCTGAGTAAGACCGTTGGAAACCATACTCTTTAAGGGCCCGAGATAGTTTAGCAAACCAACAGCGTGGGGCTTGCTTTAACCCATACAATGATTTGTGAAATTTACAAACCATATCTGAATGAGATGAGCGAAAGCCCGGTGGAAATTTCATGTAGATCTCTTCTTGCAAATCACCATGTAGGAACGCATTGTGTACATCCATTTGGTGAAGTTCCCAATGCTTTGCAGCAGCCACCGCAAAAACAATTCGTACAGTGACCATTTTTGCTACTGGAGCGAAAGTTTCGTTGTAATCTATGCCTTCAATTTGATGATTTCCAAGGATAACCAAACGAGCTTTAAACCTTTCTATGGTTCCATTAACATGATACTTGATTTTATAAACCCACTTGCATCCTAGTGCCCTTTTTTGTGGTGGAAGGGGGCACACGGTCCATGTATTATTATCTTCAAGTGCTTGTATTTCTTGTTGCATTGCCGAATGTCATCTCTTATCTTTTATTGCTTCTGAAAATGTCATGGGCTCTTTCTCCATTGTCATAGATGCAAGAAACCTACAATGCTTCACTGAAAATTTTTCACAATTAGCATAATGAGCAATAGGA
>Ga0214542_1008239_pt1 | contig 17402 bp, 5 predicted proteins | sample CNSS1metaG_FD_160096 | JGI IMG/M metagenome (GOLD analysis project Ga0214542, IMG submission 160096) | Root nodule microbial communities from cowpea collected in UCLA plant growth center, Los Angeles, California, USA - CNSS1 | ecosystem: Host-associated > Plants > Roots > Nodule | place: USA... | reverse complement strand
TAAAAAAAAAAAAAAATATATATATATATATATATATATATATATATATATATATATATATATATATATATATATAAATATATTAAAATTTAATAAAATATCGAATATATTAAAAATATTAAAATTTTAAAAATATATAAAAAATTTATATTAAATATATAAATGTAAAAAGAAAAATGGGAGGCCATGCCCCCCCTTAGTCCCTCTTAAGGTTCGCCAATGCCTATGGTGTCTATGCAACGAAGTCACTATAAGCTTGAAGTTGCACATCACTTTCTGCGTCAAAAAAAATACCTTGCCTAGTAGTCCCTTTTAGATATTGAAGAATCCTGAAAATAGCTTGATAATGTTCGTTAGTAGGTGAAGACAAATATTGACTAAGATGGTTTACAACAAAAGTGATATCAGGTCTTGTATTACTTAAATAAACAAGTTTGCCAATGAGTTTTCGAAAGGTTGTAGGGTTAGAAAAAGGTTCTCCATCAGCATGAAACTTAGTTGAGAAATTCTTAGGGGTACTAACGGGAGAAGAGTCTAACATGCCAGTTTCAGAAAGCATATCAATGGTGCATTTTCTTTGAGACAGGATGATTCCTTTATTATTATGCGCTTTTTCAAACCCAAAAAATATGTTAAGTCCCCTAGATTTTTGAGTTTGAACTATTGATTAAGCAATAAGGCCACATTATGAATGTTGTTTATATCATCTCCAGTGAGAATTATATCATAAATGTATACAAGGAGAATTGTAATTTTGCCTTCCATATTGTGTATAAACAATGAATGGTTAGCAAAAGATGATTTGAAATTATTTTTAAGAAGGAACGAGAGCTTGGCGCAAACCATAGAGAGATTTATGCAAAAGACAAACCTGTTCAGGCTTTGTATTGGGCAGTCTAGGAGGAATATCCATATAAATGGTTTCATCTAGCTCCCCATGTAGAAAAGCGTTGTTGACATCCAATTGAGTCAACTTCCAATTTCTAATAGAAGCAATGGCAAGAATAAAATGTACCGTGGTAATCTTCGCAACTGGTGCAAAAGTGTCATGGAAATCTAAACCTTCAAGTTGTGTGAATCCCTTTGCTACAAATCGCGCTTTGTATCTTTCTATGGATCTATCAGCTTTGTGCTTTAATTTGTAGACCCATTTACATCCCAAGGTTATGGTCAAGAGCTACTAGTTCCTCATCCATGACAGTCTTTCAGTTGATATCTTGAACAACTTCTTTGTATGTTTTAGGTTCATGATTATTGTCAATGCTAATAGTGACCTGCTGAAAACGAGTTGATAGTCTAGACAAAGATATATATGATTGAATAGGGTATTTAGTTGTCTTTATGCAAGCCAAATCAGTGTGATAATCCTTAAGATATGTAGGTATGCTCTTAGTTCTAGTGGAATTCCTTTGAGGTATTTCAGGACAGGTGGCTTGTTCAGTAGAAATATTGTTATCAGGTTGTTCATAATATTCAAAGTTTTCAATATGGTCATCACAATCAAAACTAGAATTACATGGCTCATTAATAGGGAGAAAAATATTAGAATCAGTGATGGTATCATTAATGTTGTAACAATTAGGAAAGACATCCTCATAGAATAAAACATTACAAGAAACTTTAATAGCATGACTTTTTAGATCAAAAACAACATAACCTTTTGTATGAGGAGAAAAACCAAAGAAGATTCCAGATCTGGCACGAGGCTCAACTTTGGATCTTTTAGCAGATATAGTTTGCATGTAACACAAGCAGCCAAAAAATTTAAGATTTCTAAAATTATATGAATTATTGTATAGCTTTTCATGTGGAGTACAATTTTTGAGAAAAGGAGTAGGGGTAACATTGATAAGAAAAGCAACATGAACAAGCGCATATGACCAGAAACATGTAGAAATATTTGATTGGAAAATTAAAGCTCCAGTGACATTTAATGAATGTTGGTGTTTTCTCTCATCTATTCCATTTTGCTCTGGGGTTTCCACACAACTAGTTTGGTGAACTATTCCTTTAGAATTAAAGAAATCATTCATCTTAAATTCCTGACCATTATCACTTCTAATGATTTTGATTTTGGTCTCAAACTGATTCTCAACATAGTTAACAAAATGGATTAAGTGGGTTCTTGTTTTAGATTTGTTACGCATAAGATCAACCCAAGTGAATCTACTTGAATCATCTATGATAGTTAAAAAATAACGATTACCATGCAAAGAAGGTGTGCGTGATGGACCCCAAATATCCACATGAATTATATCAAAATATTTATTAGCACAATATTCAATATTTGAGAAAGGAAGTTTCTTTTGCTGTGACATGTGGCAAACATCACAATGTTCTTTTCTAGAATCTATGTAATTGTATTGACTTCGTAAGATGTCAAGTCTCCTATCAGACAAATGACCAAGTCTTTTATGCCAAATGTTATTGTTTTTATCACTAGTAACAAAACATGTGTGCTTACCTCCTTTGTTATTTGGAAAACCATTCTTTTTGTAGCACGTTGATTCAATATGACCAGGCTTTCCACAAAAATTGTAGGTTGAGGTATTGGTGTTAATAGTAGCATTAACAATAGCAACATTTCTGGTATCAAGATTATTGAGCACCACATTACTCCCCATTAATTGCGTCCCTTGTTGTAGAACATATGACCAAATTTTCAAAATAGACGGAATGAGATCCATTAACAACACATGCAACTTAATATTTCCATATTGATCATTTAGTCCCCTAAAAAACTGCATGGCATGATCTTCAATTTTTCTTTGAACAATTGTATCAGAAACCTTGCAAAAACCCTTACATTTACAAATGGGATCTAGTCGAGAATTTTCCAATTCATCCCAAATTATTCTTAATTTTGTAAAATACTCACTTATAGTGTTATCTCCTTGCCTTAATTGTCTCATATCCATTTCAAGGTCTGATATACGAAGAAGATCTCCTTAAAAGAAGCGTGTTCTCAAATCCTTCCAAATGTCTTTGGCATTCTCCATCCATAAAATGCTTTGTCTGATCTGTGGAGAAACCGAATGCACAATCCATAACACGACAATGTTATTGCATCTTTTCCTATGGAAAAACTGAATGCACAAACCATACATGGGATCAATCTTCTTGGGTTCAGCGGTAGATCCATCAACGAACTACAATATGTTTTTGGCACTTAGTGCGGTGAGTACAAATCTACTCCAAGAATGATATTTGTTGGGATCCAACACGGGAGATACAAGAGCAACAACAAGACTCTTCCAGGGAGTAAGTAAAGAAAACTATCACTTGACAAAGAAACTTTCTTGTTCTTTTCTTCTATAGCCATGGTAAGGAAAGAAAGAAGAACAAAAGAAAAGGGGAAGAAAAAAGAACATACAAGGAAAAGAAAAAGAAATAATAGAAGGCAAGATAAAAGATCAGAGTGAACAAGACGCAGCAGAGCTCTTCAAGAGCTCTAATACCATGTTAGGGATCATGGTCTTCCATGATGATATTTGCACATATTCGCACCAAGGAAAAAGAAGATGATAATCGATGAAAGCAATAGAGAACAGAGAACAAAAAGATAATTTGTAAAGGTGAAAAGGTATTGTATTGATTAAAGTTGAATGATACAGAGGGGTGATAAAACTCCTTTATATAAGAGCAATATGATAAAATACTAACTCAACATTAGACACAAGGAAAAACGGACACATGTAAATTAAGAAGCAAATTGAGAACTTCTAAACTAAACTCTAAAACTCATTGAAATTAAATTCCATTAGAGCATAATAATTCAGGTCTATTGAAAGTCGTGAACCAATGCATGTATTTGATCTCAATACCTAAAAATAAAAAAAATCAACCGATGATATTACCGAGACATAGTATTAAGAATCCCGATAAACATTTTTTCTGTCTCCATGCATGAGTTTTGTCATTATGCAGAAAGCTTTAAGAAAATCTGGCAATGGCTTCCATGCAATCACTACGAATTTGGCAATCAATAATTTGGCATTTATGTATAAAATCATAAAAGTTCCTAAAATTAGACGATGAATTTGAATGCTAATTAACCATATATATTTGACATACAATAATTTTTTTTTCTTCTGAATGTAGCTAAAAATATATATGACAAGAGGAAGATACAAATGATAAAGATAAAAACAATATCCAGGTAAGCAAAATATTATTCTTAAAGAAGTTTAAGTTTGCATTTTGATAGTTAACATAATCATTTCTTTTATTTCTATTTTTATATTTTATTGGTATTTTTATTATTATTTTTTAGATAATTAAAGTTTTTATTTAATAAATTGGTAAATAGAAATATTTGGTTCTTATTTGTGAAAATATTGTTTAAATAAGTGGAAATCACTGAAGATTGAAGAATATCTCAACAAAATGGATTATCAACATAATGGGCTACTTCAATTACAAAATCAAGTAAATGGGAATCATTGAACAATATAGGCAAGAGTTTTGGTCGCGGTTATTTTGGTCATTTCGTGTCGATTTAAGAACTGAGGCATATCTAGTCAAGGTAAAAAGAATGAACTTTTTGTCTCGGTTGTAAACCGAGGCATAAAATTGAGCCTTACTACCTTAGTTCTGGAGGCAACCGAGGTATAATAGTCATTAAAATAAAATAAAAAAATAGAATCAAAAACCCTAGAGCTTTCACCACTTACAATCTCACAGCCATTGTACCGCCACCATCTCCACCTTGCGACACTAGATCTCTCGGACCACAACATCGACAATGCACCTACAATCACCATGTTTGAACGTGAAACCCTCAATGTTGCATCTGTTTGAAGGAAAAACTGATGGTGCAGAAATATTCAACCAAAAACGAAGAAAAAGTCAAGAAAATACCATAAAATCACAGTGTTAAATGGTGACGACAAGGGTAGTGAAGTGGCAGTCCGTTGGTGGCGCAATCGTGATAGAATGGTGGCGAACGATGTTGCTCGACATCGCGCGATAGAGAGGGGCCTGCTACTACTGAATTCGCTAGAGGAAGAAGAAAGGGGAATAATGTAATCTAATTTGATTTGAGGATTTCTAACCTAGCTTTCTACTTCGGTTTTGAGAAAAATCGAGGCATAATGTCCAAAAATGACCATTCTACCTCGGTTCCCAGTATTCTCGAATAAAATAAATGATAGTATTCTGCCTTAGGTATTTTCCAACTGAGGGAAAATAACTTTTATTTCTCAGTTTGGAGGGAACCGAGGGCCAATCTTCTGAATTTAAATAATAAATAAATAAAAAAGAGCGTGAATTTGAAAATTTTTGGAGACATTAGGCCTCAGTTATGTTAGAACAAAGGCAAAAAATCCTTTATGCCTTGATTATTTGGACAACTGAGGTATAAAAGTTCGTTGAAATTGCAAAATTGCCACTATGTCTTATATGCTTATGTTAATCTTTACACGAGGCATCAAAGGGCGTTATAAAAGCCCAAATATGCAATAATGATTGGAAAATATCTCACCAAAATCAATTATCAACAAATTTGGCTACTTCAATTAAAAAAATCAAGTACAAATTTCAGGCTCAGTTCAGTTTCGGCTCATTCACCCAGTGAGCCATTTTGTAAATTTATAAATAGAAGGCTTAACAATGAATTCTTTTGGATAAAGGACGCTTGACCTAAAGGAAGAGAAGGTAGAGATACGTTCTGATGAGTCACCTTGGGCATGTGGGGTGGAATGAAGAGACTCCATGGAGGATTTGTGCATAAGCAATTAAAGGAATGAGGTTGGAGTGTGGCGGCTTAGCTGGTTGTAGATAAACCCTAAAGAGGTTGGGCCAACTTTAGAAGAGGAGGGCTAGAGGAGGTTCTAGAAGAATGCTTTAGCTAGGTGACTCTGAAAGGAATGTTTGTGGAGTCATCTCAACATCATAACATTGCACATTCAAGAGTGAATTTACAAAGCGGGAGACACCTTTATTTATAGCCTATGGTGTCTCTTAGAATTCCTAACTTGGCTATCTAGGAGACCAAGCCAAAAATCTTCTCCAATAGGAGAAAGACATGTGGCCACTTAAGAAGGTGGAAATACTCTCCATTCCGAGAGTGACATGTGGTCACTCAAGAAGGTGGAAAAATACTCTCCATTCCTAGAGTGCCATGTCGCCACTCAAGAAGGTGAACAAAATACTCTCCATTCCAAGAATTCCATGTGGCCACTCAAGAAGATGGAAAATACTCTCCGTTCCTAGAGTGATGTGTGGCTTGATCCCACCTTCTTTGTTAACCTATATGCAACTCGGCCTAGACTTTTGTAATTGGCTCATGAAAATATCATTTGAAGCCCATGAAGCCTATTGGGCCCCAGTCTTCACATTCTAGAGGCTGGAGGCATACATTGTTATTCTTTTCAAGTGTTCAAAATGTATAAGAGTATCTAAATCCCTTATTCATGGGGGTTAGACATAATGTATCTAAACTCTTTGTAATTCTGTTATTCAATATATTTCTTTTATCCATCAATCTTGTGTTCTATTTTTATTCTTAACTACATGATAATTGATTGATTGCATACTTGTGGATATCTAATTCTTGGACACCATGTCATAATCTAAATTAGGATAAAACAACTAATAGAATCAACTATAGATATAGAAATTTAATCATTCGTCATTCATAACATCAGAATTTTGATCTTAATGCAAGCTTATAATAAAAAGTCTTAAGACATTAGGGTTTACCATATATTTAAGTAAATCAATTTAATTGCTTTCTACAATTTTAGAATTATTTTAGAATTAAAAATAAATATCTTTTATTACTTTAAATTTTTCTTAGCCTTCATTAGTAAATAATCATAATTCAACTTAATGATGTTACTCTCTTGGGAAATGATATATAGACTTATCCACTTTAGTACTTGTACAATTTGGTATACTTGCCAATTTTGTAACACATTCATTAGTGGAAGGATGGTGCCTCACCAGGTTAGATATGACTTAACCCAAACCATATTTTTCATTATATTGAGTTACTTTTTATTTATAGAAAAAATGATTCTTACATATAGATTTTTTTAACAATTAAGTCTAGCGTTAATGTCGTCTTTGTATATGTCACATGTCAATTTTTGAATTTTTAAATTTTTTTGTATTTCAAGTTTTTTTACCATGTGTCAGGTCATTGTCATGTCACATAGTAGTGTTAGTATCACGTGATATTGTTAGTGTCATGTGTCGGTGTCACTATCACATGATAATGCCACATGGCACTAACAGTGAATACAAGACACTACCATGAAACATTGACACTAACACATGACACTAACATTTACACACGAGAATAACATTACACATGGCTTTAACAGTACTATATGACACTAACAATGTCATGTGGCACAACAATGACCTTAAAGGTGGGAAAAAAACTTAAAAAAAAATGAAAAACAAATTAAAAATTTAAAAATAAAATAAAATATAAATTGAAAATACAATTAATTAATACATTGCATGTACAAGGATGGCCTTAACGCTAATCTAAGGGAAAAGACCTACTTTAATGGTTTTAACAAAAATTGAGACTTAATGGAACAAAAAAAAAAATGGGGAACGAAATTGAATAATTAAAACGAAAATTAGGATCAAATAATAATTTTAGCCTTATAGGTTTTATATATTCCTAAATTTTAAGAATACTTTTACATATATAAGTAACTTATAATTTATAATTCTCACACAATTTATAATAGAGAGATATTAACATTGATCCATGAGAAACTCAAATTTTACATTCTTCAATCTCCTTTTTCCAATAGTGAGAAAAACTTGTATTCTGGAGACAAAATCTAGATCCTTTTATTCACCAACCTCCATCAAATTCGTTGTTATCAATTTTTAAAATATAATTGTCCATAATAATTAATATGCCTTTTATTTTATTAAATCACATTTAAACTCGTAATTATTTTCACAAGTCACATAATTCAATTAATTTACTTATTAATTCAAAGATTTTCCTACTTGACTCATGATCCTTAGCACTTTCTCATTTAATAATTATATAAAATAGCATGCATTACAGGATTATATCAATCACTACAAGAAAATTGTCTATTATCTACGAAAAATTTTCCATGAAAATTTTTTGATAGATAATTTAGTTTTATCTACAAAAGACTTTCGTAGATAACATCAATGTTCGTAGGTAGTAGAAGAAAGAAATTACCTACAAAATTTTCGTAGATAAATATAATGAACTTTTGTAGAAACTTTTCATACGAATGATTATGTATGAAAACGGATGTGGAAAATAAATATCGTAAAAAAGAAAATAAAAATTATTTTAAAAAATATTACCTACAAAAATATTCGAATCAAACTATTATATAATTTTTTTAATTAAAATAATATTTTATCTACGATTACATTTTGAAGATAACATGTTTTTTTTTTATTTTGTAAGTCCAAATAACGTGAGACGCGAGACCTTCACTCTATAAAACGCAAGCAATGCCTTGTCCTGAGACTACCTTTACTAAGACGCAATACAAAGACCTTTACTCGTCCTTCATCTGGCTAAGGTGTCGATCATTGTAATAACGCCAGTCTCCGTTAAAAGCTTCGTTGGCAGCAACGCTCCTCGCAACGCTAGAGATTGTCATAGCCGTTAAGGTTTTGCTCCTCCACTTTTTCTCTTTAGGATCCTTGCTCTGTAGATCCTCTGAGCAACATTATGTTAAACCTGGTGAGAAACGCTTACAACTTTGATTTTCCTTTCCCTAAATAATTTAATCGTTGGGAGTTCATTAGAACTCAAGAAACTAATGGTGTTAACTTCTCTCTGGTTCTTGAAATTTTGTTGAAGAGGAAAAAGAAAAACCCTACTTTCAAAATGGGAACTAAAGAAGTGAAAATTTAATGAGGAAAGGGTAACAACAACTAGTGAAAATCTATTTTGGTGAAAAAATCATACAAAATAATCTGAGACACGGAGAATAATTTGCCCCAGTTTGAGATTGAGTTTAAATCAGTCTATTTGTATTTTTATATTAATGTGTAGTCTTAATGGGTAACCTGTAGATGTTTACTGCAGCAAATTTCTTACTCAATAATCCATCCTTGGGCTCAAGGAGTAAGGGTGTTATGATGTCTCACATTAACTAGACTGAGGCAATTAGCTTTTTTAATTGAGTATTTTCCTAGGTCATTTTTCTAGTAGCCTTTCTGATGTAGGATTATCTTGTTCCTTTTTAAGATTTATGAATATGGTGATGATTTATTAAGAAAACCAAGGAAATCCCCATTGGACATTAAGATAGCAAGCTATCAAGATGTGAATGTTCCTTTCCAAGGTTCTAGAGAAGAGAAGAATGGATTTATTCAAAACAAATAAGAGTAGACAACACATAAAAATAGTAAACCCAAGTCACACACACAAAGGAAGAAGAAAGCATAAAATGGAAAGGAAAGGAATGATCAAAATGTGAGAAGCATACCACTACAAGGCTAGGCTTGAAGAAGCCATGACAACCTTGAAGATGAGTGGATGTGTGCCGCCACTTGAATCAAGATTCAAGATAAGGCATAAAAGAACTTCATTCATTAAGGAGGAAGACTCTCACAATGGTTAATACACAAAGGTGTTTAATTTCTCCAAAATGTTCAACCCTTGTACAAGTGTTAGAGGTCCCCTAAAATAGAAGTATTTAGGGGCCTCTTAGCAAAAACAAATAAGCTAAAAAGGATTACAATGCAAATGAAAAAACCTAGAGTCTAGAAAGTAGGTCAAAAAAGGAGCACATGAACACATTCTAGAAGCCTTCTTGGCCAAGGTAATGTGGATGCTCCTTCTAGATGTTTCTAGACTTCTTGGTCGCCAAGGCATATGGTCATCCTTTCTAGATGTTTCTAGAAAGCTTTGCTCTTTCTCTTTCCTCCACATGTGCTCTCTAAAAGCATCTAAATGCACCATTTGTCCTTCCTTTTCCCACCTCTTAATGAACCTACAGAACAAGTTAATTTTGAATTAGCATGTTGGCTTTAGGTTAAGCTAATCCTTTGAGTCAACAAGTTAACCCAAAGTCAAGGTCAACAAGTCAACTTAAAAATAGTCAACCAAGCTAACTTAATGGAATTTTAAACTAAAGAAAATAAAAGCAAAGGAAGGGATCAAGGAACTCCATTTCTTCTAAGCATGTGCCATGGGCCATCATCCTTGGTCAGGATCAATCCTTTATCATCCTTTATCACTTTCTTTGCATGATGTTTTGTATTATGCATCAAGTGGCTTTTTAGTTTGATACAAGAGTGCCATCTTTTTAATCAAAATGAGAGTGCTATGGCATCACTATGTTCTTTGCCACTAGTGTAGGTTGTTGCGGCTATTGGTTTTATGGACAAAAGGCTAGATATTCCAAGGCATGTGAGTCCTGAAGTTATAGCTTTGATTGAGCTCTCTTGGGCCACGTTAGTGGATTAAATAAATAATTTTGATTTCTTTTTTTATGTACATGAAAACTTTTTATCGAGTGAAAGTTGTCCAACATCACTTTTTGAACCACATGAGATAGAAGTTTTATATCAGGTGATACTAAATTTATATATACTCCATTAGATATGTTGTTTATGTTTGATTTGGTGATCATATTTTGATTTGGTTTGGGTCTCAAATTTGTAGTGCATTTCAATTTATACATGATTTGTTGGTTAGATGTTAAGTATAACAAATTTCCCTGATGATGAGAAACTTAAAATAACATAACAGTAGATGGCAACTTCCTTAATGGAACACAAATTCCAAAACGTGTTTCAACTACTCTCACACTCTATCTTTGTAGTTGGTCTCTGTCACATTTATTCAACCATCATTTGACTCTCTTAAGAGTTCTTTTCTTAGTTGGGGTTAAAGGGCTTTGAGAAAAGATAATGTAAATTTTAATTTTAATGGGTGTGGATGTACTATCTTATATTCATGCAATCCTTATTTAAATTATAATTTGATAAGTTGTTATGCAGTTTGTATGTAAAATATAATAGGGACTAGGAATATTATCTTAAAACTTGAAAAGGAGTGTTTTAGACCATACCTAGAATTGATGGACAACAAGATTTTGAAGAGGCAGCCTTTAAGTTATGTTTTTTGACTTGAAAAACATGGGATTCATGGTATTATTAGTTACATAATTTGTAGGATATTTTGTAAAGGTGTTTTGTAGACTTTTAGTCTAGTACACTGTTTAGCAAACTTCATGACATGCTTGACCCAAAGGTGTTTAGACCCAAGTTGTATCGTACCTGCATTCAATTTTTAAGGAAGAAATTAATACAAATGTTAAGTATAGTCATAGCAAATGTCCCCCGACACAAGAGTTAGTTTTTCAGAATTAATATTTCCACCCAATTTTTCCTTTATTTCATGCTTAAGTATAGTCATAAATACTTAAAGCAGGCATTTTAGATTGAAGAAATTCACAAGAAATGTGGATGATAATATCGGTTTTTAGATAATGAACCACAATGAGGTCAAACTTTCTGCTCTTAGAATGGGTATCTGTTTTTGCAAACTCCTATTTCACTTATTTTCTATAAAAACGAAAATTGAAGATTCTTCTTTTTCATTTTTTTGCAAATTTACATCCTCATCGGCTAAAATTTTGTGGGATTAAATTAAGTAAAGCTTAGCTTGGAACCTTATTTATCAGTCACAGTTATGATGAGATTTTTTCACATTGGTGGAGGACAAGTGTGACGTTACTTCAGTCTATTACTTTTATGATTGTTTTGCACTTTGTTTCTTATGTTAATGCGTTTGGAGTTATATTTAGACATTCTCATTGCTGTTAGATGAGTTTGAAATAATGTTTCTAGCTATTGCTAGAAATTAGGAAATAAAATCTGGTAGTTTTTTGAATAAGTATTTTAGAAACCAGTTTCCTTGGCATGTGGCTGGTATAAAGTCCAAGCATCGTGATTTCTATGTTGTTATGAAACCACTGAAAATATGAGTTTGTACACAATCTATTGAACTAATTTAACATTCTCCACCAATTGAACACATAAAATGTGCCATGCTTCCTCTATTCCCACTCCAAGTCCAACTGATATAACATTCTACAAAAATTTGACATGTATTGGTGCAACTATAGCTACCGTTGTCATGTAATTCTTGTTTGCATATTGAACTTGATATTGGTGCCTAATGATTTGACAAGTGCAATGGAAGGAATACATGGCAGCTTAACATAAGTGGAACTTACTACAAACTGATTCAATGTCATTGGCACACACCTTCCAAACACATGTTCAATGGAACAAAGTGATTTTTTTTTCCTTTTTCATTTAGTTTCTTTAATTGCTTCATGTAGTGGTAAAAAACCTCTTTAGATGTGAAGGGAATTGTAGTGCTTCTACAGTTGAAAATATTTATAAAATAATGTATATGTGACCTTTATTTTTTTTGGAGTGTTGAAATTAAATAGATCAATTTACTTTTTTGGTGTATTTATAAAATTATTTTCTCTCTCTCTCTATCTCTTTCTTTCTCTCTCTCTCTCTCTCTCTCTATATATATATATATATATATATATATATATATATATATATATATATATATATATATATATATACATATATATATATATATATATATATATATATATATATATATATATATATATATATATATATATATATGAAAGGTCATACTCCTCGATCTGTTGTTGTTGCTCAAACTAATCCTCCCTAACAATCATCTAATGTGGATTTTCCTCCATATGATACTACTAATAAATCTGCTCTCTTCAATGAATTTTTTAAATGGTGTGAAGATCGTCATCCTTCTAGTTCCACTACTTTTGTCGCACAGGTGCATCTTTTGTTGGTCTGACTCAATCTTCATCTATTGGTCCTTGGGTTCTCGACTCAAGAGCGATAGATCATATTACTAGTAACAAATCTTTGCTTTCTTTTTTATCCTCTTCAGATAATTTACCTTCTATTACAATGGTAATAGGTCTAGGGTTTTAACTCATGGTGTTAGGATTGATAACATTTTTAATTTGTTATCTATTGATAATGTTCTTTATGTCCTTGGTCTCCTTTTAAAATATTATCCATTAGTCCTCTAACTCATTCTTTTGATTGTATTATTTCTTTTACCAAAACTTTTGTTTGTTTACAGGGTCAGAGTTTAAGATAAGTGATTGGCATCAAATGTATGTCTCGTGGTCTTTATCATCTCCATCTCTCCTTCATGTTCACCTAGGTCATCCTAGTTTGATGGCAAAAGCACATTCAAGAAGAGTTAGAGTCATTTATGTAAAGTGATGCAAAGCTCTTTGTCTTAAGCCATTTTTGGAGCATCTTTAGTTGTTTAGGAATTATTGTAACTTTTATTAAGGGTCAAGTAGTGTAGGATTTCCTTTTAGACCTTATATTATGGGCTAAGTAGTGTAGGGTTTTGGTCAAACTTGGTCACAAAACTCAACACCTAGAGTTGACCTAAGATTCACGCCTAGCTTAAGACTAATCATGGATGATTAAGTTTTGTAACCCTAGCTTGGTGCCAAGGTGGAGGGAATCCCATTTTGAGAGTGTTGGCCACATGGTAAGCTCTTAATGGAGAGTATTTTCCAAAGGTAGTGGTCATGTGTCACTTTCCTAGTGGAGTTGATTTTTGCAAAAGTAGCTTTCCACATCTCACTCTAGGAATGAAGAAGCTTTTCTAAGAGTAGTGCCAATAAGAAATTGGACTTGGGCCAAGCAAAGTTAGGCTTAGGGGCCAAGCAAAGATAAGCTTAGGGGGCCAGTTTAAAACTAGGCTTAGGGGCCAGACAGAACTTGGCTTAAGGGGCCAATACAACTTAAGGCTTAGGAGCTAGTGCAAAATTAGGCTTGGGCCAAACAAAGTTGGGCTTAGGGGCTTGTGCAAAGCTAGGCTTAGGAGGGCCAATACGAAACTAGGCTAGGGAGCCAGTACAAAACTAGGATAGGGAGCAAGTACGAGACTGGACTTATAATATCAATGCCTTCCAACTGAAAAATGCAATTGGATTGAAAAAAATATTTGGCATGATTGTGCTGACTCATGTTATGATATCTAGATTTTTGTTTTTGAACATGGTATGTTGACACATGTTATGATGATATGACATGCGAATGATTATGCACGCTAGAAAGCAAGTATGTTATTGTGAAGCTCAAACTGTCAAAAACTAATGTAGGGATCAGAACCCTGATATGCATGAATGAATAATGAAAAACCTATTACGCTTGTCCCTTTTGACTTTTTTCTTTGTATGCCACAATCAATTCTTCTCTTTACAATCATTAAACTCCTTGTTATTTTCAATATTTTTGCAAAAGTGGGGAATGTCATATATCATGAAGTCTAATGTCTAAGATGTTTATATATTTATCTTTCTCTTTTGCAACATCCATGCACACGTGCTTGAATTTACAATTGAGTGAAAAGCTAGAAATATTTGGAAAATTTTTAGAGGATACTAGGATAATCATGTGGGCATGTTCCTCACACTTTCCTTATAAGAGATGAAATTTATGAATGTTAAGGTGAAATACCAAATACCAAAAAATTTGCCCTAGTTTAGTATTTTGGGAAAGGCACGGGAATATGGATTTATGAATGTCACGGTGAAGAATTCAAGTGAAGCCCATAAAGCTGCCCCGATTTTTTTTGGATATGGGTTTTATTCGAAAGAGGTAATGGATATTGAAATAATTGTCTTAAAGGATTTCCCCAGTTGGTTTGAATTTCTTTCATTTGCTTTTGGCTAGTAGGGAGGTCCCCTCTTCCTGAGAAATTATTTTTTCTTTCATTTTTATTTTACTTCATTCAATTTGTTTCTTTTCTTATTTTCTTTTGTTTCATCCATTCATTTTTTTAACAATCACATCATTAGCCATGTTGGCTTGTCCCAAAGTTAAGCTTTATGAAAATTTAAGCAATCATTATTCAATCTGTATGGACTTTTATTAAGCTTGTAACGTGGCTAAGGGCTTAAAGGTATTGAAATAAAGGATATAAAGGCCTAAATGAATCTTTGTTTGTTATATATATTTTTTTGAAACAAGGGTTAACATATCAACTACTTGTAAAAACTTTTTGAACACTTTACCTTTTCTCAAATTTCATTTTCCATTCTTTTCATTTATCACTTTGTGATTTCTTTTTGTTCTAGTTTACTTTCCTTGATGAATTATCTTCATTTGATCATTGAGTATATGAACTCATATTAGAGTGATGCTTAGAGTAAGAAAAACCAAAATCCCGTTAATGAAGTATAGGGAAACCCTAGGTATCAAATCCAAGGAAATGGTGCATATCGAGCCTAGCTTGCATAATTTAATCTTGCTAAAAAGAAACTAAAAATAAAAGAAAACAAAGGGGGAAAGTAAAATTAAGAAAAATGCAGAATTAATTTATTTGAATATAAACTATCTAAATGCATGAATGAAAATATGCCATGAATGCAATGCATGGCTTAAGTTTATAGAAAAGATGAATTAAACTTAAAATATAGAATGCAATAAACCTAAAAGGAATGGAATGAAGGAAGACCTAAATGAATGATCCATGTGTGATCAGGTTTGTCATGAAAAAATGCTACTATAAGAACCAAATAGAATAAAAATCCAAAATTTTATATGACAATGGTGAATTTGGAACGTGGCAGCAATGAATTCAAACAGCCAAAACAAATTATAAGGAGAACTATGATGCATGTAAATCAACTTCAAAGAAGCTAACATGAGGTGAAATGATAATGCATTCGAAGTGATTTATGCAACCTATGTGCAAAATGTGAATGTGATGTTATGCAAGATGTATCAAACTGATATTGAACATGAAGCACTATAATACAAACATGAACTGAACTAATGAGTGTGATATATGATGAGAGTATGAATGACAGTAATAATTAGGCACATGACAACAGCAAAATCCCAAAATGAACCCACTATGTATTCCACATAAACTACTACAAAATTTAACTCCTGGGCAAATTTAAAATTTAATCACAGCAACAACATATCAATTCCACTGGATTCATACTCAGATGCAACCCTAAAAGATAACTTTCAGAAAGGAAAAAAAATAATTTAATATTGGAATGCTAATAGAGTGCTTTCATTATTCATTTACAACTGACTTCTAGTATGATGACAACCCTTGTTTAGGAACAATTTTAAAAGAAAAGTTTATTTTTTGGCTCAATAGGGGGTAGCAAGGGATATTTATTTAATTTTTTTAGATGAAGAAAGATGACCACACATCATTTTAAATCTTGATTACTTTATTTCCAAAAGATTAATTCTACAGCACGTTTTCTTTTCTTTCTTTTATTTTGTCCTTTTTTTCCCTAGACTGCCCTCTCAGATTTTCAATCTAGCAGACCTTCCTTTTTGCTTTTCTTCTTTAGGACATTATTTTTATTTGTCCCAATGGATTCAGGGATCTCCCTAACAAAAGCAAGCAAGGTTAACCTTGGCAAATCTACCCCAGTGTAAAAACTTATGTTTATTATCCAAGCAAACAAACAGTGTTAAGACCAAACCTTTTATTTTGTTAAAGTGAAATAATGGAGGTTTTCAAGCAACACATGTGCGAATGTCTTAAAATAAAAGTCAACTTATTATTTTATATTAGGTTAAAATACTCCCTTGGTCCATCTTTTTGTTGAAAAATCTCAAATGGGTCCTAAGATTTTTTTTAGTCTCAATTAGGTCCATATTTTTGAAAATGTGTAACAATTAGGCCCATTCCGTTAGTATGGTGTTAACAGTGTTAAGGATATGCCACGTGTCAACTTCTCATTTTTTTGAATTTTTTAATTTTTTTTTAATTTTTTTTAAATTTTTTTTTTGAAAATTATTCATGCCACGTGTCAAGTCAGTAAGGTGACACGTGTCAAGTCATTGTTTGAATCTCAATTTGGTCCATATATTTGTTATTTTAATTATATTTCAGTCCATTTTTTTTTAAATTTTTAATTTCATCCTCTCCAAATTGAGATCAAATTTAACTTTTATATAAATTTTATATTTAAAAAATTTTAAAAAACTGGATTGAAATGTAATAAAAATAACAAATATATGGACCAAATTGAGATTCAGACAATGATTTGACACGTGTCACCTTACTAACTTGACACGTGGCGGAATATTGACGTGACACGTGGCATGAATCATTTTCAAAAAAAATTAAAAAAATTTAAAAAAAAAATTCAAAAAAAAAATTCAAAAAATTTTAAAAAAATTTAAAAAAAATTCAAAAAAATTTTAAAAAATGTGGAGTTGACACGTGGCACATCTTTAACACCGTTAACTCTATACTAACGGAATGGGCCTAATTGTTACACATTTTCAAAAATATGGACCTAATTGAGACTAAAAAAAATCTTAGGACCTATTTGAGATTTTTC
>Ga0214542_1008238_pt1 | contig 17402 bp, 12 predicted proteins | sample CNSS1metaG_FD_160096 | JGI IMG/M metagenome (GOLD analysis project Ga0214542, IMG submission 160096) | Root nodule microbial communities from cowpea collected in UCLA plant growth center, Los Angeles, California, USA - CNSS1 | ecosystem: Host-associated > Plants > Roots > Nodule | place: USA... | reverse complement strand
TGGCTACATCACTTTCTGAAATTTCTTCTAATGATACCTGCTCTGGCTTTTTATTTGCAAATTCTGTAGTTCTGTCCTTATAGAACATGTTTTCATTAAAAGTAACATTTCTACTTCTGATAATTTTCTTGTTTTGGTCATCCCAAAACCTGTAGCCATACATGTCAGATCCATAGCCAATGACATAGCATCGCTTTGCCTTAGGGTCCAATTTATCTCCACTATTAGAGTTCAACAAAATATATGAAGCACAACTAAAAACTTTAAGATGTGAAAGGTTTACCTCATTTCCAGACCATACTTCTTCAGGTAATTGATAGCCTAAAGGAACTGATGGTCCTCTGTTTATGAGATAGGCTGTTGTGCTTATTGCATCTGCCCAAAATACCTTGGGTAATCCTGACTAGATTCTCATACATAGAGTCTCTTATATAGTAAAATAGAGAACCACATCTCACTATTCTAAGCGATATGAGACTAAATCAAGCACCATAATACTAACATAGACAGGATGACTCGACCGACTCCCTTTGAGGAAGTTTTAGAGCCATTGGCAAGGGTTATAAAATGAGGTTTGTCTTGAAATGAAATGGTTGAAAACAAAGAGGTATTACCAGAGATGTGGTCAGAAGCATCGGAATCAATTACCCACGAATTGTGACTTTCAATGGATTGAGAAATGCAAGTTGTTGAAGTACTCGGGGCTTGAGATGATTGTGTCAGGCTGCTGGACTTGAGACGTAGGTACTCTTGATACTCGTCCTCAGTGAACTTGGACTCAGTAGTGTCAGCCTGAGAGACATTGGCAGTCTTAGAAGGAAAACCATGTAAGGAGTAATAGTTTTCCTGAGTGTGACCCATCCTCTTGCAATACGTGCATTGAGGACGTCCACGGCCTCCACGTCCACCTCCTCTAGGTCCACGTCCTCCTCTTCCTCGAGTTGCGGCCATAACAGATGATTCTACTCGAGCATGAGATTCTTGAATTTCCAGTGTTGGGACTTTCGGGACACAAATCATACGCTGGATCAGGGTGTCCATGGAAGGGACCTCATGAGAGGTCAAAAGTTGATCTCTAATGTGATTGAAGTCTGGATGAATGGCGCGAAGAATCATCACCATATAGTATTTGTCCAACTTCTTCATTTCATTTGAAGCGTCGACTTCGAGAAACATCCGCAGGTCTTCCACGGCTGATTGTGCTTCATTCATGAAGGAGATCATGTCATGATTGGTCATTTTCAGAGATGCCAACTTGTCTGCCGAATCATATAGGCGTTGGATATCGTTGGCATAGATATTTTGAGTCCTCTTCCAAAACGAGTGACATGTTTTGAATGCCCTAAGAGACATTAACAGTCTCAACTCCACGGATTGCCACAACAAGGCACACAATTGAAAATCTGCTTGCTTCCACTCTTCGGCTTTTTCTTGAGGCACATGGCTTCCGTCTTTCTAAAGGTGGTCATGATGTCCTTGACCAAGGAACCACATCTCGACGGCAGCGGACCAGGGGAGGTAATTTTGTCCATCTAGCTTCTCGGAAGTAATGGAAGGACTTCCAGAGAATGAAATAACACTTCCAAAGGCCATTTCTGATCAAGGGAACAAAAACAGAGAGCAGAAACGCAGAAACGCAAAAAATAGTGGAGATTTTTAAACGACCGAGGGAGATGTCCGCAAGGGTGACGTCTGGACCTCACTGAATCGGAGTTTTAAGGGTTAGAACAGCAGCAGAAGACTTCGGCGAGAGCTACGGAGGTGGCGCCGTGACGTTCCGATCAGCAGAAGGCAGCGCGTGGGCTGCACGCGAATGTTCGCAGCGGAGAAAGACGCGGCGCGTTGCGGCGCGTGGCGGCACGTGGACGGGAGGCTGGTTCCGGCACTGGTGGGGGTGGCTGTCGCTCGGAGAGGCGCTCCAAATCCAGTGGTCGCCGGCGAAAACTGAGGTGGCCGGAGACGGCGGCCAACGGCGAACAGTGGCGAACGGCGGCGGAATAGTGGCAGACAGTGACGGTTTTGTGAAGAGTGACAGTGGGTAGCTTTGGATAGTGTTTTATGGCAGTGAACAGCTGCAGACAGTGATTAACAGTGACGGATGGCGACGGACAGCCGCGGACGATGGCAACAAGTGTCGATGGACAGACCAGACGGAAACCAGAGTGGGATCGACCCGCTCTGATACCAAGCTGAGATTAAAACAGACAAAATATGTTTGAGGGCTTAATTTATCCCCTCTACTGTTCCTGATATTTATATATATGATGAAGGAGATACAAAGAAGTTGAAACATTAAAGGTTGCAACTAAGTGCTAGGTTAGAGGTTATCCAACACTCAACCTCCTAGCTTACAATCATGATTGCCTAGATATATTAATTACTTCTACAAAGGGAATGTGCCAGCTGTAATGGACTATTATAAATAGTCCAGGGTTAACTGTGGGTGGGGAGGTTTTTTAGAAAGGAAAAAGTTTAAGAGAATTGTGGGGAGTGAGGTTCTCTCGAACAACCTCAGTGGGGGAAACATTTTGTAACATTTTATACCATTTCTATATCTATATTTATTACATTGGTAGGTGCAGAATTGGAAATAAGCAATAAAGATTTACAAGACAGAGTCTTGTTTCCAGTTGTAATTCGTAGTTCTATCAGATAGAAATTATTTTCTTCTAATTTTGAGAAGATTACAATAATAGTAAACTTCAATTTATCAATAAAATGAAAGAATTTCAATTTGATACAATAATATTTCAACATTCAAATTTAAAATTGAAATTAATCTTAAGAAATAGTATTTAACAGAAATAAAAATTGTCATACGAAAATAGATTAAATACTCAATGTTGAAAACACATGCAGATTAATATGGGGAAGGAAATTGGAAATAGTTCCTAAATACAATCTCCTTCAAAACTGAGAAGTCAAATTTATAATACAAAAGTGGGTATACAAACAAGAACAGTTCAAACAAATTCAAAGGGCATCCAAGAGCTCAAATTCTTTGGCTATAAAAGCTACAGAAGAGATCCAAAAGCAAATAGATATCCTAAAGGTAACAAAACATACAATAGAATCCATTGATTACTTGAGTACATTTCGGTCACAAAATATCTAAAGATATCAGTGGAGACATTGAGTAGTTCCAACTTGCATTTGGGAAACACATTAAAGTAATCACAGTTAGTTTCAGAACACAGCATTGCAACAGATTTTCAATAATTTGGTTAAGCATCCTAGAATAAGCATTACCTATTTTGTTAGTTAAGAAATTCTAAAACTTTTGTAATATTCACTTTTTTGTGGTTTGAATTCCCTACAAAACTTATTCGTTAAAATATGTCCAATAAATGACTGAATAAGATTGGTCATAAAGGTAAGGGAACAAAAAATATTGCTTAGCTAGACAATATAAGTTCAGCTTTTTCATCTCCACTTTCCCCTTTCATCTCCCTTCATGAACCCACTTTCTTCTTTTAGTATTCATTTCTATCATTCACCTTTCATATCTTTTTCTTAAATCCAATTATTAATTTTTATACAAATATACACATACATACACTTTAGTTAGTATGCATGATTTTGGTCAACAATAACACAAGGAGATAATGCATTAAGTTCTCCATAACACAAGGATACGTACATATGTTGTGTAATGTATGTTAACCAATTCCTGTACCATGGCATTGAATAACATTTTTGGTAAGACCTACATGATGAGAATATTCTATACCCTGATAGATTTTAAGAGAAAAGCACACGATAAAAAAGTTATTTAACAGTATGATTACTTTTATTTTTATTCGACTCAATTAGTTTATCCACACACTTGGAATTTTGTAAATGTATAAAATAATTTTGGATTAACAAATTTTGCAGATATTATCCATGGGATGGGAACTTAACATTATCTAAAACTGGATTTTGCGAGAAAAACATCATACATGAAGTCATTCAATTGTATAAGATTAATTATGAATTCCTGTCCAAGGCTATCAGTCCTCCTGCTTATTGGAGTAATGTTTAAAAGAACCCTATTGTAAATATACCTTTTCTTTTTCTGTTAAGACTCTTGACAACTGTGTCTGTAAGATATTCATCTCAGTTAGTTACATTCTGTTACAAGTTGCTAGTATCTCTAAATCAGCTATATATGGCAGACTTCACTCTCTTTTAATTTGGCCTTTAGTTTTTCAATAATACAATACAGTTGCTCTTTATTCTAGTACTTTTCAGAAAAGTACTTTTACTTTGACAGAAATATGCAGTGTAATCTTTCCATTGGAATTTCTATATGAGAAACCATTTAGGAAGCAAATATAAATTCCCACAGGTCTGCATTAACTCAGAGCCAAAAATTGTTACCAGGCAAGCCAATGTTTAGTTATGGAGACAGCCCCACGTTGAAGTTAATAAGAATATAATTTAAGACTCAAATTCATTGATCCAAAATGTAATTCATTGATCCAAAATGTAAGAGAAATCCCTACAGCTGAAACTGTCTTCAAAGTCTTGACAATGTACAAACAGACAAGAACATTTATCCTTGATGTAGTCAACAATTATAGAATACACAATATGAGTGACAAAACTCACTACCAGTTCAAGTTAGGTTACATACCTGATAAACAGTATACAACGAAGTACGTCGTAACACAGATTCCTTTAAAGCATCAAGCAAAATATGAGCCGGACCCGGAATTGAAGATTGAACTGAACCTTCATAATGAAGACATGTGCCTAAAACTAGTAAGACAAAGATGCTAGAGCAGAGTTCCCAAACAATGCTAAAGGAAGTTAAAAACTAGAATGTATGACAAAGAAATTAAAGTACTGAATAGATAAATAGAACTTTCGCGCACTATTATAATTATACATTAATCACCTGTTTCATTTGGAACTGACTCTGAAGAAGCCAGATGCATAGAAAGTTGGCCCTTGGATAACTTATGAGAGCATGTTTTCAGGTCTTCAGAGCTTGGTTCAACAGAAATTCTATCCCACTTGATAAGTTCAGTTAACATTGAATTTGCATATTCATGCATTTTGACTTGAGCAACCAGATAGCCGCTTGATTTTGAAACATCCACATGCAAACTATATATTCCACATGGTAGCTCTTCCCAGTAACCAAAACATCCTATCCTATTTAGAGTTTCATCCTCTGAAGCAAATAAATAATTTTAAGTCACAAACTCATTCTTCCAAAATTCAGTTTACAAATTCAGGAACTGACATAACTAGCAATAGTTTCAAAACCTAAACCGGGCCAGTAGATTTAATTGTGCTGAACAAGGAATAAAGAGCACAAAATCTCCTAAAATCAGCCATACTCTTTCCTGCAAGCCTTTCATGATGACACATCCCTCTATTATAACAAGACCAGACTGAGTGCGTAGTTTACATACCTTCCCACCATCACTAAATTACAAAAGTGGCCAATGCTTAACTAACCGACAATAGACTATTCAGAAGCAAGATAACTATAACTGTTTCGGATAGTCTTACCAGTGGCCAACTGAACTGGCGAAACAGGTGAAACGGAAGAAAGCAGAAAGGTTGAGTCATCTTCCGTGGGCCAGTGAACGAGAAGGCTCCGCCGACCGAACCCATCCCGACCAAACCAAAGAGTCCTAGAGCTATCCTATAGCGAACAAAGAAAGCACCACCTCTGACACAATGTCCACGAAAATCATGTCGCAAAAGATTCAAACACAAAGAAACTTACCACTGGGTGTTACCTGCCAATAAATGATAGCCCAAGGCCCTTTAATTGTGCAAAGAACACCCACAACGGAACTTTTTCCACATTCAACACAGTGACCAGCTGAACAAGAACCACAGGAACAACATTCCCCTAGAGTCCGCATGAGAAACTCAGTATCGTTGCAATTACTTTCCAGGTCAAATCCACCGAAAATCTCACCTAAAAAGCAAAGTAGAAATTAAAACCTAGAATGACTCGAAGAAGAAGAAAAAACCGAGGGTCAGAAAGTAGCACAGAATACCGTTATACACGAGAAAATTCCCTGACGCATCCACCAGTGGCTGAACAAGCGGATTAATTCCCCTGAGCTGCAAGGTTGCACCGAAGAAATGAAGCTTCGCGGTGTGGATGCCATCGGCGTTGTCGCGTTCGGAAGATGACACGCCATCATCTGTGAAAGATGAAATTAGGTTTTCCTCGGATTGGAGAAGAAGTTTCTTGGCGCACACGCTATCGGGACCTCTTCTCCGCAGAGCTGCTTTGAGATCATCCAAAGAGAACAACAACTGTGGCAGATAAAAGGAAATGGTACGAATTCTTATAACCAATTACTTTAGAGTTCTTCGTTGGATTCAAAGAATGAGAGTTGCTCTTACTTTCTCGGTTTTCCGAGTTGAACTTGTTGAATCGAAGGGCAACCATGAGGTGTCAATACGAATGCCTGAGACTATCAATGCTATTCCACACATGTCTTCTCTATTCTGGCAGCAGCACGGAGTGAGGGTGGTTTTACGTAGGGCTTTGACTCAGTCTTCTTTGACTCTAATAATCAATAATATTAATACCAAAAGTATTTAATAATCTTAGTAATAGCTTCCGTAGCATAGTGGTAGTGCATTCGCTTCGTAAGCGAAAGGTCGCGAGTTCGATCCTCGCCGGGAGCTTTTTCCGTTTTTATTAAAATCGATATTAAACTCCTATTCTTTTAAGTAAGCTTCCACTAATTTAGTTGTAAGATTTTCATTTTAATTTACACTACAACTATATCTTTTACTAAAAACAATTTTATTCGAGACAAGTAAGACTTTATGGATAATTAAAAAAATATATTAACATATGTTATATTTCTTTTCCTCTCATGTTTTAACCTTTTTTTATAAACTAAATAAACACTATTTACGATCCAGAACAAATTAGTCAAGAAATAAAAAATCTTTAAATATTAATTTTGAATAAAACAAAATTGACTAACGTAATAATATGTGCTTTTACATGTCAACACTCATTTTTTTTAATTAACATATCTTTTGTAAACATATATTTTTTACCAATTTTTTGTAAACAAAATTTAAATCATTAAACATATATTTTTTACCAATTTTTTAAAGGATTATTGAAAAGGGTTGACGAATTTTATAATCGATGAATAGGTTTGATTTTGTAGATGTTTCTTAAGATTTCTTTATTTTAGATATTTTTTCAAAAAATTAGATAACTCTTCCATATCAATACATTCATATTTGATAAGTACTTTTTTTTGTTATGGAAGATGTACTATATTAATGATGAAGAATCTTAATGATGAAGAATCTTGAAACATATAAGTAATAAAAGAAAATTCTCACTTCTTTAGTTAATATTACCTTGAGTATTACTTGTATTATCGGTTCGAGGAAACAATTTTACAAAGTTTTTGAACAGGTAAAATGAGTGTTTATTTTTTGCGATAATTGTTTTTGTACCACACCTAGCCAAACTCGACCAAATAAGTAAACAATATATATACACCAAGGCAGTCAAGTATTCAGCCTAGGTCGAGTTAGCCTAAGTTTTACCAGTTCTAACCTAAACATCTAGAAGAACAACCTGCACCTCAGATAACCAACATGAGTCGTCAAGGTAAGTAGCCGGTCTAGACCGACTACTCCAGCAGAACCGGTAAGATTAAAGCCTGGGCCGACTACTCCAATAAACTCAGTATAATGAAAACCCTCCAGCATTCAATAGGTCATAAGGGCCTGGGCTAGGGCCCAGGCCCACTTACAACCAAAACCCAAGCCAAGGCCCGACCCATAGAATGACTAAACATAATTAATGCTTTATAAATAGACGTGGACCCCAATAATTAAAGGTATGCATTCATTACTCCATTAATCACTGATTTGACCTTCTGAGAGCTTTGACTTACTTGAGCTTCAGAGTTCCTTCTGTAGGTAACCCCTCCTGGGTCCAAGTCGACATATGCCAACCGGGAAGAGACCAACTGAGGAGATAGTGGACTACATGGGTAAGGTGACGCTTGTGCCTAACTTATCTTGTTTGTTCTCCGCAGGAACAGTTTTATTTTAGGATTAAATGTGTTTCTAGTTTTTAAACTATGTGAAGTTTTAATAGTGTATGGTGTCAAAACTTTATAAAGAAATAGTTGTAGTTCTCGTCACCGAACAACGTTCAAGATTTATTAATGTGACAAATGATGTTGACACGTATGTATCCACATGCTAACATGGTCAACATGTGGACTTACGCATGCCAACATTATTAGTCACATTAACAAATCCATAATGTCATTTTGTAACAAGGATTGTATTCATTCATTCTTAAAGTTTGGGATCAAACACTATCAAAATTTGAAACAGACACAAAATCCAATTTTACGTTATAGTTTAAGAATTAACCCTTTATTTTATTATATGTATAGGGAAAGAGGGTCCATTTAAAGCTTCTATCACGTCAATAATATCTTTGAACTCAAGTTAAAGTTACTTTGCTTCTTCAACTCCTTATTGCTTATATTATTAAAGTTGAAAAGGACTATATGTTTAATATAGATATTCCCTTTGCGTAATTTCAAGTAAAGGCTATTTAATTAAGACTTAATAAGTCCAACTAGCTATTAGGATGTTGTTTGAAGAAGATAAGTGCATTTAATGCATATTCACTATAAAGCTCATTAAAAGCAAGGAAGACTCTCAAGTGATTATGAAGTTGACTCAATGGACAGGAAAAAGATTTGCAATGACTCTTATTCGTCATGCCTACCTAAAGTCATATTTCTTGAAGAAGAAAAAGAAAGCAAGATTTGAAAAAGTATTGAAATGTTGCCAAAAGCTTTTGTGCTTAAAAAGTTTTGGAAAGAACATTGTTTGTGTTCACTTTAGCAAATTAATAGAGAAAACTTAACCTTGAAAATGTCAAAAAGATGTAATCCTTTTTGGTGAGTGAAACCTATGATATGTTAACCATAAAGACATTTTCTCTATTTTAAGATAAAAGTGGATTTTTGTTTAAAAAATAGTTGTATTAAGTCAAGAGTGGCTTGTTGTCAAAAGAATACTCCTATTAAGCCAAAAGTGACCTATGGTTGAAAGAATATTTGACGAGGTTAGGTAGGAGTGACCATTATTTGAAATAATACTCAAAAAATTTAGCAAGAAGTGGCTAAGTGTCAAAAAAAAAAAATACTTATCTGAATTAGCAACGAGTAACTACAATTCGAAAGAATACTCATTTGTACTTTGCAACAATAATTTACCTAGTAAAACTTGACAAGTTGGTGAATAACTAAATATAGTATGTCCTAACAAACAAACTAGGATAAAATAATAAGTAATCATTATTCCCTTGTCTTGTTTATATTACAAATCTTTTCAAGCTAAGTTATTTGAAAGTCTATGACAGATTACCTGTCAAGTGTAAGACTATCATATGACAACGTATCATCACAAAATATTTACAAAAAGTTTTAAAAAGATTATTCAACTCTCCCTTGTTGAATTTTACCCATTTTCTACAATTATTACATTTGTGTTTGAAGATAATCTTGTACTGAATTTTTATGGATTTTCCATAACATAACATTTGTTGTGGAGAAGTATAAACTTTTGAGGCCTAATCTTTATGAAATAAATTGAAATGTAACAAATTATGCTTAGATTACTTTTCTATAAAAATAATACATATTTAGTAAAACATTTGATGACAATAATTCCCAACATTTTTAATTTAGTTCTTATTAGTAAACTACATATAAAAAAGCCATATGCAAATATACTATATTGAAAGGAATCTTAATTTTAGAAACATTTTACCATTTTTTTTATATTTGAACTTATGTACTATAGATACCATGGGTGATTATGGTTTAATTTACTTATTAAAGTAAAAGTTTGGATTTAATGTTAGTACAATTTTTTAGACTTGATAATGTTTCTTTCAAAGAAACTCCCTTTGTACCATTGCTTGCATGTTCACCATCTCCATGTGCATCATTTCACCACTTTAATCCACTGCAAAAACCAAATAGAGATGTCGACATTGTGGGTAGATATAATGATAGCTTTAGTAGAAATTTATTTTCAGGTAAATACACAGAGACCGTGAATGAAGTTCCGCGCGAAGAATGGCTTGTCACCACTCAACTTCTCAGTTATTATGAGGACAAACAAGAGAAAGAGTCAAGTTGGTTGCTAAAAGTTTGGTAATCTTTTTAAAGAGATGTTTTATCCTAAATAATCAACAATTTTAATGACACAAATTATGTGTAAAGATCAATTTAGAGACTAATTTCTTTGGTAGCCAAAACCTTAGTAACTAATGTTATTGACCAATTCATAATAAAAACTATTTAGTTACCAATGTAGAGATTAATTATAACTTTTTATTCATAATAGAAATTATTTTAGTTACCAATAATTTTTAGTTTTAAAATTAGTATCTAAATTGATTACTACAATGACTACTTATTTTTAGTCATTAAAATTTGTCATTATTTAGGAATTATCTTGTAGTTTGTGATTTATTTTATATATACACATTAAATTACATATTCAAATTGTTATATTAGCGATAATGATAAAATATATAAATTTTTTAGTATGTTATTTTTGCTTCCCAAGATTAATGATCAAAATCCACCACTACCGTTGTGGGTTTCATCTGTGAATCTTTTTTACATCATTAGTTGCAACAAATGGAAAAGTTAAGAACATTTATTATTTGAAAGTACTTTTCAAATAAAGAAAATATAAAACAAAGCAAATAATACAACGTAAGAAAAATTGGACACTCAGAAAAATAATGCCATTATTTACCGGTATGATATAAAAGTAACAAATGTAAAAATAAAACCAAATTTCTATATAATTGTAGATTGTAAGACTATATATATATATATATATATATAACCATTAAACCAAAGTTCTTTATCATTAAGAGTGTCTTCATATAGAAGGATTACTAAGATGGATGTTCAAAAAATTGTATTCTTTTTAGAGGACGTACACGTATTCTCAAAGATGGATTTATGAACATTTCAAATCTCATCTCCTCATAAGAGAACATATTTGGAAGAATTCATGGTAATTTGACATTTATAACCTTATCATCAGACGTTGATATTTTCATTTGTTTTGTTTTGCTTTCAGTCAAAGACAGTGGCGGATCTTCACCAAAATTTTTGGAGGAGCCAAAATAATATACTCAAAATTTATATATTTAATATTATTGTGACTAATTCAATAAAAATGAATACATAATCTAGTACATTTATAATTATCTTACACATATCTAAAGGAATGTCTATCGTTTCTTCATATTTTTGAACTCATGGTAATTGAATTATAATTAAATTTTTTTAGTTAACTTTTTTTGATGCAAATAATCATATTATCTGCAAAATATTCGTCTTCCATTTTATGACATGCATTTGATTCAAGAAATATTCACAAGCTTTCATTTCATTGTTATGCGATAAATAACCATATTATCATGTTTTCATCTTCACCAGTAGTTTCTCTATCAATTTTAACAAATAAATTTATTCTTTTATTTTTCATTAATATACCTATTTAAAAAATAAGTTTAAGACTAAAAAATAATTTATCATAATCTAATCAAAAGTTGAGAGACACAATTACTAAAAAAACTATGATAATCAAGTTACAATTAAAAATCAACTATGAAAAATCACATAGTACATTGTTTCTTCTTCTATATTAATAAAAAATGAATATACAAAAAGGTCATGAGATAAAAAATAATGCTAAATGTTAAATAAATAGTTCACTATTAAGCGAGATAAGAAAAAGTTACCTTATTTATTTATTTAATGTACCACACCTAGTCGGCCTAAGCCGAATAATAGAAATTACCATACACCTGCTAAGGTACCCAGACTAAACCACTAAGAAGCGACATTGATAAAACAAGCCAAAACAACAATAGCAGCCTAAGCCGTTAAAGGGTAACCGGCCTAGGCCGACAACTCCACGAAAATAACCAAGGACTTGGCAAAAAATAGAACGTTTCAATAAGATTCACCAGCCCACAATAATCGAACTAAGGGCCTGCGCTAGGGCCCAAGCCCACCTACAGCCCTAAGAGGGCCCAGTCCATGACGTGGCCAGATATAATTAATAATCTATAAATACGCATAGACCCCGTGAATTAAAGGTACGCATTCATTACTTCCCTAATCACCAGATTTGACTTTTTGAGAGATTTCGCTGACCTGAGTTTCAGAGTCCCTTCTGCAGGTAACCCCTCCCGGGTCCAAACCGACCACTCCGAGATACCCATAAGCGATATATATCAACCGGGAAGAAGCCTACTAAGGAGATGGCGGACCAGGGTAAGGTAATACTTGTGTCTCACATATCTTATTTGTTCTCTGCAGGAATATTTAATAATGGAAGAGAAAATATGAAATAAAACGAGGATAGAAATACTAAGTTTATGTCTAATTTTTTTTTAGTAACAAAAGAAAATAAATAAGCATGAGAGAAGAATAAACATATTAAAAACTCAAAAGACAATGAGAGAGAAAATAAAAAAAATATCTTAATAATTTTATTTCTTTATATATATTTAATTTTATATTTTATTCTTTATTATTATACTTTATAAAATAAAAAAAATACTTAAGTTAAATTTTATTAATTTTGAATATATTATTATTTAATTTTAAAAAAATAAAAATAATTAAAAATGATTTAAAAATTTATATACTTTACATAAAAATTAAATTGTCATCATTGATTTATTTTTTTTATTTTTAATTGAAATTTATTAAATAAATTTTATTCATATTTAATATTTTAATTGATCTAAAAGTCATTCAATATTGTTTTTATCATCAAGGTAATATAGTAATTTTCATATAACTTTTTATTTTATTCATCATATCATTCAAATAATTAACAAACTTCCACAAAATTCATCTTCAAATTCACTCACTAGTTCATGCAAGGTTTTCCACCACGGTTATTTTGACCATTTGGCCGCGATTTAAGGCCCGAGACATATTTAGTCAAGGAAAAAAGGGGTGACCATTTTGCCTCGGTTATGAACCGAGACATATTTAGCTCTTACTGCCTCGGTTTCAAAGTCAATCAAGGCCTAAGACAACTTAAAAAAAAATCAGTGTCACCAATGTTGCCATCGCATTAGTGACAACGATGCTCCAAATCCAGCAACGTCGAGAACGCCAACAATGCTCCTATTCGCAAGCCACCATAGAGTAGACACATATCGTATATTGCAACTACAGACTTACAAAAAACATATCGCAGTTGCAACCCACCGTGGCGGCCCTTGCAAACTTGCAAAGCATCACCACTAACAGCAACAACCATCGCGAACCAAATGAAGATGCTGAAGACTGGCGCAATTTGGGTTTTTAACCCTTGGAAGGCTTATTGCCTTTGGTTAAATGAAAGCCGAGGAATAAAATATTATATGCCTCGATTAAATGAGACCTGTAAAACCCTATTTTCTGCCCTAAAAATTTAAAGGGGCCTAGCCTCATTTGTTGGGCCTAAGGACTGGCCCATAGGGTATCCAAAGCCCCAAAGGCAGCCTAACCCCTTTCATTTCTGCCATTCTTGCGAAAATAGTACCTTACTCTCTCCCATTTCCCTCTCAATAGAAGCTTTGCTAGGGTTTGGTTCCCTCTTGTTCGTGCTAGCTCAAAAGCTCACCTCGCCTCACGTAAGTTGGTCCTTGAACCACACTCCCCCCTTTCTAAGTTTGTTTTCGTGGTTTCTATTAGGGTTCACAGTAGTAACCATGTTATTATCTCTGTGTCGATGTTCCAGTTCGTAAACCTGCTCTTGGAGTTGTTGGGTTTATTGGCTTAAGGGTCACAATCTGTTATTAGCTTAATTTTAGGTAAGGGAAGCTAGACCATTTTTGTGTTTGAAGTATGTGGTTTGTTTCCATCTGTTTTCGTGTGTAAAATAATATGGAAAGTGATTGTATTTGTGTATGAATGATTTGCATGGGAGTGCTCGGCTGTTTTTCTGGTTGGTAGGCGTAGAACAGTGGGAGGGAACTGTTACTTTCGCCCAAGCGAGAGTAGCAGTACCTCGCCTAGGAGTTTTGCTCGAATACTCGCTCAGGCGAGCGAGTTGTGTTTTGAGTGAAAGACCATCTCGCTCAAGCGAGATGGCCTTGCCTAAGCGAGCATTCACGAAACTTCCTAGGCCCTCTGTCGCGACCTCGCCTAAGCGAGAGTCTACCGCTTAAGCGAGGGCACCCCTCTCGCTTGAGCGAGGGCTCTTGGATTGAGCGAGATCCACTGTTGGCCACGCTGTATTCTTCACTGGGTTGTGATTGATTGTTTGATTGATTGATTTACTCTATTTAAAGCATGAGGCTTGTGAAATGCATGAAATATTTGTGGTTATGAATTGGATTGATGTATTAGGGTGATCTTAGTATGTAAAACAAATGAGATGGTTGGTAATTAAAGTGGGATGGTATCGGTATGAAATACAATTCAATATTTCATGGTTTGAGAATGATGAGTTGGTGCAAATTTTAACATGGAATATGCATGAGGATTGGTTAAAAGGTTGGCATGAGATTTATATGCATGAGAAGTATTACTTGGTTGGTGGAATATGATTGGTATGTGGTTAGGATGTAATTCCATGGGTCTCTAGGTGAGACTTTATGGTGGTGCCTTAGTAAGGATTCAAGGTAAGGTTGCATCCTGACGCTCTAAGGAGTCAGTTAGTCTCACATAGAGCGGACTGACTCTTGTGGTGAGAGTAGCATGAGGCCTGAAACTCATTAAGGGCTAACCTTGTGTGTGGGGGATTGAGACATTGTAACACTTGGCTCGGGGGTGAGCAGGGAAATCCACCACAAGTGCAAGCATCCGCTGAATCCGACTAATTATATGTATCTGAATGAGTCGAGTCTGAGTCTTAGTGTATTGTTTGAAAAGTCATAACATGTTCGGTAGACGCATACTATTTTGGAATGTGAAATTGTATGTAACTGCATGATAAGTTATTTTTCGGCTTTGGCTTACCCTTCTGTTGTTTGTTGTATATTTTGTATGTGTGGTTTTCTCTTTTTGTGATGTCATCAATTTATTGATGTGAGCAGATGTGAGGTTTCGTTGCATAGCTTGTCTGAGCTGGATTTTGTTGGCTGGGCTTTTCCTTAGGGCTATGGCCCATGTACTCGTTGTCTTTAGGCTTTAATTCTAAATACTGTTAATTTATTTATTTTTTACTTTGTTATTGATATCGTGGTGTGCCCTTTTCCTATTTGAGTTTCTCTTGGATAATTTTGAGGAGTAGTGTCTATACTTTAGAACTTTGTTTCTAATACTATTCTGCGTGGCATTCCTTTAATTAGCATTATTAATTAAATAGGGTGTTACATTAATGGTATCAGAGTAGTTCGTCCTTAGGATGACCTGAGGTTGTGGGTTTGTCATGCCTTGCGGGCGTAAGTTGTCAAGTCTAGTCGAGTTTGTCAATGAAACCAAAGGTTTTAAGAACAGAAAACGTCTTGATAAAGTGATGGGGGTGCACACTCATGACTAGATCAAAGGTTGTTTTTCCTTTCTTAATTCAAAAGGTTTGGGGAAGGAAGGGTGACAGACAAAAGGTTTCTTAATTCAGCTGCCGGTAATCAACACACAACCGGGAGCTACCATCTTTCTTTTTCACTAACAGAACTGGTGCTCCCCACGGTGATGCACTCGGTCGGATGAACTTCTTCTCAAGCAGATCCTCAATCTGTTTCTTTAGCTCAACTAACTCAGCAGACGCCATTCTGTACGGTGCCATAGAAACTGGCCCAGCGCCAGGGATGAGATCAATGGAGAAATCTGCATCCCTACTAGGCGATAGTTCTGGAATCTCATCCGGAAATACATCTGCATATTCATCCACTACCGGGATCCTGCTGATCTGCTCGGCCGTGCTCATCTTCTCTGCCTGAGCCACAATCATGTAACATGTAGCTCCAGCCTCAATCTCCCTCACCGCCTGATTAGACGAGATAAGTTCTAACCCCACCGTATCAGGAAACACTATCTTGCGCTGCCCGCAATCAATGACGACATGGTTACTCGACAACCAATCCATGCCCAGAATCACATCTAAACCCTCCATCGGCAAGCATATGAGATTCAGCCTGAACCTACGGCCTGCCACCTCCATAGGACACCCCACGCACATAGAAGTGGTGGATACCTCTCCAGACGCTGGCGTCGCAACTAAAAGCTCGCACCCCAGCTCTCGCATCGTGAGCCCGAGCCTCCTCACACATTCATTAGACACAAACGAATGAGTGGCTCCTGAGTCGAACAACACCACTACCTCGTGGTCACACAACAAACATAGAAACTGCAAAAGGTTACCTGACTGTTTCGCCTCTATAGTCGTCAAGGCGAACACACGCCCCGGTGCTCTGGGTCGGTCTCCTACTGGCCTCCTAGTTGGCGCACCACCAGCTTGTATTCTGTTAGGACACTGACGTGCAAAGTGCCCTGTCTGCTGGCATACGTAGCACCTACCAGTACTACTGCCTCCACCTGTACTGCTGGCAGGTTTAGTACAATCCCTCCTCAAGTGTTCCCCGCCACAGTTATAACACCGTAATCTTCCCCAGGTAGTCGGCGGTCTGCTATAAGGTTTCCTCTGAGGTCTGACATCTGGGGTAGTCCTCTGCTGTTTCCCTCCACTACTCGACCCGGTCTCCAACTGCTCCACAGTCTTGGCCTGCTCGACCAAAACTGGAAACTCTCTAATCCGAAGCGGCACCAGGAAACGACGTAACTCATGTTTTAGGCCGCCCTCGAACTTCCTACACCTCCACTCCTCGGTGACTGCTGGAGTGTAGAAACGCGCCAGATATTCAAACCTCTCTATGTATGCCGCCACAGTCATGGTCCCCTGCTGAAGAGTAAGGAACTCTGCCTCCCGCTCGTGCCTCGCACTGTCGGGAAAGTACTTCTCCAGGAACCTTGTCCTGAAGGCAGTCCATGTCACCTGCTCCTCACGAGTCTGCATCAACTGCTGCATCCCCTGCCACCAATACTCTGCTTCTGCCACCAAGAGAATTGTGACAAACAACAGCCTCTGCTCATCCGTGCATCCCAGCACTCTACAGATCTTCTCGCATTCTTGCATCCAGGCATCTGCCTCATCAGGGGTGGCCTTGCCAGAGAACTTGGCCGGGCGGTGTTTCATGAAATCCTTCATAGATATTGGTCGGGTAGGTGCCACTACAGCTCTGGGTGGCGCCGCTATAGGTTGCATCATGTCCACCATACGATGGATCGCCTGAGCTATGTCATCAGCTCCAGCTGTGTTCCTCCTCCTACGGTTAGCCATAGCTCGTGCACGCCACATATTATAGCTGTTCACATATACAGCTCATATTAGGATTTCAT
>Ga0214542_1008234_pt1 | contig 17409 bp, 5 predicted proteins | sample CNSS1metaG_FD_160096 | JGI IMG/M metagenome (GOLD analysis project Ga0214542, IMG submission 160096) | Root nodule microbial communities from cowpea collected in UCLA plant growth center, Los Angeles, California, USA - CNSS1 | ecosystem: Host-associated > Plants > Roots > Nodule | place: USA... | reverse complement strand
CCTCCCCCTCGCCTAGGCGAGAGCACAAAAACAAGTGTGTGGGCAACGTGGGATCTCGCTTAAGCGAGATCCCTCTCGCCTGGGCGAGTTGCCTGCTCGCTCAAAAGCCACAGCAGGTCGCCTGGGCAACCATTCGTGGAGAAAATGCTTAGGCGAGCCTCTGTTAATCTCGCTTAGGCGAGACTAGCTCGCCTGGGCGAGTTTATCAGAGCCCGCCACTGTTTTTCCCTGCAACAGATGTGAATACATACCATAAACAATAATCACATCGCATCATGCATCCATATTAACAGGCAACCACAAAGAAGTCACCAACCACATAAAACAGCAACTCAGACCAAGCCAACAGGAGGGTTCTAGCTTCCCTTACCTGGAAATGGGTTTGCATAGGACCTCCGCACTGAAACAAGGGGCACCGTAGCTCTAGAACCCGACTCGCAAGCTGGAACAGCGAGTCAAACGAATCAATACAAAGTTTCTCACTGTGAGTACATAACTATTCTAGACAGGGGCGACAAGGTGAAAGAGCACTTACGTGAGCAAGACTATGGTCAAGATGAAACTTAAATCGGAAGAACGTTGGAACCTTAGCAGAAGTAAAAGACGGTTGCGGCTCAAGACAAGGACGGCAACTTTTCTGAAATGGTAAGGAATACTAGGTTTAGGACAGACCTAAAGACTATATATGTTGGGCCGGCCTTAGGCCCACTTACAAGGGCAGCCCATTAACTTTATGGCAGAAAAGCTAAAAGATTTTTAATGGGCCTTACAGTAGGTAATATAAAAAATTTATTTTTTTACTCTCTTTGAACTTTAGTTTTTGTTCCTATGAAAAATTTTTGGTTTTCTGAAACAACTTTAATTATCTCTTACCAGTTGGATTACTTTGGTGTTTAAAAAATGTTTCTAAATAGTATTTTTTATCTTATCACGTTTTTAATTATGCATTTTTTTTTTTGCATTTCATTTAATGGTGTATCAAATTATTTTTAAGATGCATTTAATAACTTTTATTCTTTTTTAATATTTTTATTTTTATTTATTTTTATCATTTAATATTTTTATTAATTGTTTATTTTCATCATGTAAAATATTATATTTGGTGATTTTTTATTATTATTTGTATTTTCTAACTCTTTTCATAAGTGTAATTTTATCACCGTAATTGTTTAAAAATATTTTATTTACTATAATATAATAATTTAATGTCATTATCATGAATATTGTTTATTACCATACAACATAGATTAAAGTTCAAAAAATGAAAATCTATGCTAAATTTCAATTATTATTAATTTAATTTTTATTCATTGAGCAATTTTGTTCAAGTGGTGTATTATAATTTTTATTACTTTATCAAAAAATTATTTAATTAGAATTTAGAGAAAGGAAGTAAAGAGACATTTAAACTATTTTTAAACTTGGATCTTTGTTTTTTTGTTTATAATTTTTCAAAGGTTAAAAAAAATTTTAGTCATTTTGACCTGAAATTGGAATTCGTCATTGTTCAAAACTTTAATACATTTGGATTCCAAAACTTTAAAAATGAATTAATATAGTCATTTTAACTCAATTATGTCAAATGTTTTTTACTTGTCAAACACGTTTTCCAAGTGACATTGAAACAAGAATGTGTCAAATGGAGTAAACAACTCAAATAATATGATGAAACGCGTTCAATGCGTCAAAAATATTTAACGTAATTGGGTTAAAAATACTATATCAATTCATTTTCAAAGTTTGAGGACCAAACTGTGTCAAAGTTTCGAACAAAAACGAATTTTAATTTTGCGACAAAGTTAAGTTACTAAAAACATATTTAACCCTTTTTCAAAAATATATTTTAATTTTATCAATTTTTTTTCATTGACATTTGCAAACTTAATAAATATTTTGATCTCTTGAAATTGTATTTGGTACTCTAATTTGAAATGTATAAAATTATATTTTCTTTCTAAATATTTGATATCAAAAAAGAAAAAAATATTCATTTGATATTGAATACTTGATAATATCATGTTTTCTTTGTCGTGATTTTTTATTTTTTTATAAAAATTAATTAATTGACATTGAAATAGTAAGAAAGTGGATAAGGAAATGGGTACGAGTGTATACCCATTACTCGGTAAGGATGAGAATGAACAAAAAAGTCATTCTACCATTAGATATGGATACAAAAATCAAGAGAAATTTTTCTTTGAGAATAAATATGGAATAATAAAACTTATTCCCGTCCCGTTCTATTGTCATCTCTATGTCTTACACCCTCGTCATATTCTTAACAAACCTTCATCTTATAACATAATTTTTTGGTTAAATTTCTCTTTTGGTCCTTGTATTTATCAGGTAATATCTATTTGGTCCTGAAGTTTTTTGTGTGTCTCAATTTGGTCCTTGATTTTTCAAAAATGATTCAATTTGGTCTTTATCGTCAGTTTGACCAAACGGTTTTAAAGTCAATGCTATGCGTGAATTTCTGTTTTTTTTTTAATTTTTACATGTGTCATTTCACAATTGTGTCACGTGTTAAAATGATTCAATTTGGTCCTTATATTTGTTTTTAGTTTCAATTTAGTCCCAATTTTTATAAAAAATGAGCAATATTGTCCCTCCCTAAATTGAGACTCAATTTACTTTTGGTTAAATTACTCTTTTGGTCCTTGTATTTGTCAAGTAGTGTCAAATTGGTCCTTCAGTTTTTTTTCTCAATTTGGTCCTTATTTTTTAAAAGTGATTCAATTTAGTCTTTGTCGTCAATTTTGACCAAACGACGTTAAAGTCAACACCATGTGTCAATTTTTTGGTTTTTTTAGTTTTTTTGAATTTTTTTTTATTTTTTATACATGTCACTTCATAGTTGTGCCACATGTTAAAATGATTCAGTTTGATTCATATATATATATATATATATATATATATATATATATAGTTTCAATTTAGTCTCAAATTTTGTAAAAATGAAGTAATATTGTCACTCCTTAAATTGAGACTCAATTTACTTTTTGTATAAATCTTATGATGATATTCTTATTAAAATTGACATTTTTATTAAATATTTGTAGAAACATTTTTAAACAAAAATCGATAGCTAACTATTTTGCGACTAAGGTTTTCACTACTATCTATGTTCGGTGGCTAGAGGTGTTAGCCACCAATTTTACCCATTTGGTGACCGATTTCGTTGGTGGCTAAATGACATTTTTCTAGTAGTGAATGAAAAATTTCTACACAAAAAAATAAGAGACAATATTACAAATATGCTTCTTAGATTTATTCTCAACCATAAACATCAACTCCTTAAGTTGAAAAACAACCAAAGTAAAAGCAATAAGAACATAAAATCTACTATGACTTCTCATTTTCCAAATCATCCAAATAACTACACTAATGACAATCATTTTAATGACCTTAAGCAAAGGATTACAAATATACTTTATACACTGAACAATTAAATTCAAAGAGGAAAACTGCAAATTATGATTCCCTTCAACCAACCATTCTCATAACTGCATAACAATAGAACAATGAGAAAAAAAAATCAAACATTATTCTCGCACATAGAATATAAAATCACACCCCATTTTTTGAACATCCAAATTAATAAGTGAACGATTTTACAACAACTTCTAAATAATCAAAGTTTTAGTTGATGTCACAACATTCGACTAAATCAAATTCCTCCAATCCACACATTCCATGCCAGATGAGTAAAATTATTTTGTAACTTTTTTAGAAAGCTCACTAGTATCATCTAGAATTCAATTAGACACATCCTTATCTTGTTAACCATCAAAGAAGAAAAATCATATTAATTTGTAACAAAATAAATGAAGTTTCGGTGAATACCTGTCCAAATAGAGCTAACAACATAGTATAATCTTACTATGTCGAAATAAAAAATTATAGTCGATTTAAATATAAACATCCATTAATTTCACTATCTTAATTTATATAATTGAAATTATAAAAAAAAAATATTTTCTTTCATTAACAAATTTCATTACTTACTATCATAACTCACAACTAAGAATTCGGTCACACTGCTACCTCATGTATGTCTTTTCTCATTTAATGTAACCATTACATCTTCACTTCATGTTAACTTCATTCAATATTTGTTTCAATCTTACCACATTTAATTTTATTGTTATGTACACCCACATGTGATTTAAAATCAAATCATTCACATGAAATTTCCTTGTAAGGAAGATCCATATATAGTTTATTCATCTCACAAGAACTTATTTTATTGATATAGTGCGGAAATTTAAGATTAGTGAAGAATGAGTAACTTATTTATTTGAAGTTATAAGATTACAAATTAACTCTTCATTCATAAAAAAAAATAGTATCCTTTTAGAAACTTAGATTTTCTAGCTGCTCTTACTATAAAACAAATTTCTTCATTTTCTCTTATAGAGAAAGCTATTTAAAAGCTATAAGAATTTAGAATAATGTTATCTCACTAGAATTTTAATTAAAGCGAGTTTTTCTTTTCTCATTAGATTTAAGGTTCTCGGATCTAGTTTTTATTGCATGTGGGGTTTACGCTGATAGATGTACTATCTAATTGGAAAACATGAACCTCATTCATTCTTGGACAGACAATTTATTAAGAAAATGCATTTATAAAGTATAAAATAAAATAAAAGGAGAAAGCAATTTATCAAATAAAGCAAAACAATTTATAAAAAAATGAAATATACACGTGATCTCAATTATTTTAAGCAATCTTATTGTTCCTAAAAATGTTTTGAAATCCTCTTTTCGCTTTCCTTCCAACCCAAACCCACACATGATTGAAGAAAGAACAAGACTTGTATGAAAAGAAGTTAGAAGAATTTCACTCACTCATAGTATTCATTATACCATTGCATGATTAATATTGCGCATTCAGTTACATCACATTTATCGAATTGCACTAACTTTCAATCATTTGCTCAACTATGCTACTTCACACACAAATAACATGATTAATATGAAGTTAATTAGTTGTAATACAAAATTGATCAATTTGATTATGTTACTACCCAATGATCTTAAAGAAAAAAAAAACAATATTTTTAAGATAAATGTTGATAATGAATAAAGAGTAGCAGCATTGAATATCATTGTCCTTGCAATTATATCAAACGGTCCACAAAGTCATAGTCTTACCTATGATAAGACTAACGTTGCACCTTAAGACCCGCACCCCTAATTGGAGGAACAATTGATCACCACCTAAGGGTTATATGACCCTAGTCAATTGGGGATAGGAGCCCTACAAATAATTTATATTTTGTATTAATAATAATAATAATAAGTAGAAGAAAATGTTGCGTGAAATAATTTGTTTTATATTTTTAGGGACAAGTATCTAAATAATGAATGAAAGGTAATTTTCAGCACCGCTAATATTATTGAGGGATTTAAAGAGAGAAATAGAAAGGAAAGGTTTTGTCACAGTCACAGGTTTTGATATGACAGTGCAGGGGCGGCAACAGATAGAAGCGCCACTTCCTTTTATTTTCTTCGTCAATGCTTTCTTTATTATTATTTTAACAAATTCCTTTTCCTTTGTGGGCTCCTCAAAATTCGATTTCCAACTTCAATTTTGGATACTGCCAACCCAACCCAACCCAACCCAACATTTCTTCTTCTTATTCTTCTTCTTATTATACATAAAATTTTAATTAAATAATATAAAATAAAAGATATCGAACAGTATAAGATATGGTAAAACGGAGATATATATGATTTAATTATTTTTTTATGCGTATAATTTTGGTGCATGCAGTGCAGCACTCGGAAGAATTAGTGAATTTCCATTATTCATTTGTTAAAAGCAAAGGTCATTAAAGTGAAAGGGAAACATCTCTATGCAAATCCATACATGCAACTGTGTGCGACGTAGATTGCATTCAATGTCCTCCTTATCAACGTATATCGTCCAAATCTTCATTTCATACAAAAATTTAATTTCAATATATTCATAGCTAGCTTGGTAGATTATTATTTTTCATCTTCTTCAATTTACAAAAATTGAAACTAATGATTTCTACAATTATGCATGAGGATGATAAGGAGTTTTAAAACCAGTTATTCGCTTAAGAAACTCTAATAATCTCTCCACCATAATGAAAAAAAAAAAAGTATCGAACTTTTTTTATTCAACATGATTCAAGTCAGAGGTCTAATCTTAAATTGCACGCTCACTTTCTTAAATATTGTGTTTGATAGTTACTTTTACTTCTTTCTTCTTCTTTTTTTATCATCCAACAACTGATTTAAGGACAATTATTCAATGGTTCTAAAATCAAAATACTAAACTAGTTCAATTTAATCATAATGGTTCCGAATTTATTATAAATCTTATATGTAATCGTTCTTTGTCTATTTAAGGAAGTTTGTATATTTATTTATCTGAGTTTTATTTCAACGTTTTTATTATCCAAACTCTTAATTATGTGATTTAGATAATTATTGAAATTATGATATCGTTTTATTTAATGAATTAATATGTTTAATATAATCACTTAACACATGATATCATTGTACATATTTAAAATAACATACTCATATTGTATCATTTAAACAAGATACTTTATGAAAATATAATTAAAAGTGTCACTTCCTTACTTGAATATCAATCTTTATGTTTGGACATTCGATACATACATGTTGACTCCTTTCAACAAGTTTTAGAGTTTTAATTCACCATTCTATTTAACTTTTGAGTGATTAATCGTCACTTCAGCGTTTCAATATGATTACACAATCTTAATAAGTCTAAAATTTATGTACTATCGTCACAATTACTTAAGCAGTGAAAATACATAAAACCTGAGCAACATTTTTTCATAAGAGAAAGTTGTCCGGATCTCTTTCTTACTTAAGTTACAAGCTTTATCATTTCCAAACATTCAAATTATTGCTTGAATTAAACGATAGTAATCACATACTATTATGACATTATTTGAGTGACACAATTGAAAAATGTCCAATTCGAAAGCATTCATTCTCAAAAAGATTAAAAGGAAAACAATTAAAGCACGTTTACAACATTTTCCAAAAATCATTCAAATCATCATCTATTCTGAAAATCAACTCTTAATGGCTAACTAAAAACATAATTTTAACTTGAAAAACTTTAAACGATATATCTATTCCAATCAACACATAACCATCTAACATTATATGCTTGACTCATCTTTAGAGTTAAATATATTTTTAATCCTTAAACTTGAACTTGAAATTGAAATTCATCTATGTCTTAAACTTTGATATATTTTGGTCATTTTAAATCAACAGCGCTATTTTTTTAATGTGCTAAACGATATTCTGAAGGCTAGAATTGAGTTGGAACGTGTCAAATGGTGTAAACAATTTAAACATAACTTGAAATGCAATTTAATATGTCAAACAAGTTTCATCCAATTGAGTTAGAATAATTTTATATATATATATATATATATATATATTCATTTTTAATGTTTGAGAGTCAAGTTATATCAAAGTTTATGTTAAGAATGATTTTCAATTTTACATCCTAAGACAAAAAGATATTTAATACTTTATCTTAATATTGCATGTCTACAACGTGAAACTCCCTTGATACCCCCATAAATTCAAGCTCAAAATAAGCTTTCCAAACTAGAGATTTCTATATTCAACATCTCTTATTAACAAACTACTCAGGAAAAGAAGAAAAAAAAATACTCTTGATATAAATTAAATTAGTTACTAAAAACTCAATTTTGATTTGTTTATAACATTTTATATTATTGTGTATTCTCAAGTCTTCACACTACATTAATCAAAATCTTTTTTAAACTTATGAGAAAGTTTAAATAATATATGTTTGGTTAAAAAAAAATTTGTCCCAATTTTCGTCAAATTTTGTCAAATCAGTCTTTATTTTATTTTTATGCTCAAATACGTCACAATTTTTATCAATTTTGTTCAAATTGGTCATTTTTTGCTAACATTATTTAAATCATTAACAACCATAAATAGTGACTGTCACGTGTCACTTCGTGATTTTTTTTAATTTTTTTAATTTTTTTTCATTTTTATTAAATGTCTACGTATCAACCCAGTAGCGTGCCACATGTCGGAGTCAATGTTTTATATTCAATTTAGTCCCTATATTTGTTATTTTTTTTTTCAAATGAGTCCCAATTTATTTAAAATCGAGTAATTTTGTTTCTCTCGAAATTGAGACCAAATTTAATTTTTATATAAAATTTATAATGATGTGAATTTTAATATATTGAATAAAAATATTTAATAAAAATGTGAATTTTAATATAAAAATTAAATTTGGTCCCAATTTTGAGAGGGACAAAATTGCTCAATTTTAAACAAAATTGGGACTCAATTGAAAAAAAATAACAAATATATGGACTAAATTAAATATAAAACATTGACTATGATACGTGTCACACTACTGGGTTAACACGTAGACATTTAAAAAAAATTAAAAAAATCACGAAGTGACACGTGACAATCATTTTTCATGGTCGTTAATGATTAAAAAAAAGAATCAAATTGAACAAAATTGACGAAATTTTATATTGAATTTAAAAAAAATGCTTTTTCAACATCAACAATATATTTGTAAACACCAATATTATATTAATATTTAACTATAATGACTAAATTATTTTTAAACTATAATATTAAAAATGAATAAAAACTATAAAATTATGAATCTTAACACTCCTCTCATATGTTGAAATCTATTTAAAAATAACTAAAGTTTAATAATCAAAAGAAGCATTTTCGTTTATTATATATACTTTAATAATATTTGTAACTATACATTTTACAGTCGAATCATATTTAAGCTATCATTTTCACAACTCAATCTACTTTGGCCATCGAAACAAATTAATTTTCTAATTTATTAGACGGTTAGTTAGTGTTGAGTTAATAAAAATATATGAACATTTTGTAGGTGTTACTTGAAAAAAAACAATAATAATAATAATAATAATTTTAAAAGATAATAAAGTTAATTTTAATGAACTGATAATAATATTTTATAATTACTATAATATATATAAAAAAAAAATCAACTCTTCATGGGAGGGTTTTCATATGAACTTGGTCCGTTCTTTTTACTTAGGCTAAGATGACCTTGCCTAAGGTCTTTGAATACTTAAATTTCACTAAAAATTGAAGTTCTTAAAATATTCTGTTAAACTGATTTAAGTTTTAAAGTAATGAAATTTCATGTGCAATTTTCAAATAATTTAATATTTTATGTCAAATGAAATGCATTTATTATTAACATAATATGTAATTTGTATTTATTGCCAAAATATCCCTAACTATAAAGTGAGTAAGTTATTCTTTAACATACAATGTCATTGTGATGAGTCACTATAACTAACTTCAACTAAATCATTAATAATTAAAAAAATAGTTATATATATATATAAACTAAAAATTACTTATATATTTAAAAAATATCTTTAAATTGTTAAAAATATTTTCTCAATTTTAATCACATTTATATAATTAATTTTAAAATTATGTATTTAAAAACATAATCTAAAATATTTTTTAAATTCCATTTTGTCATTTATAATCTCACATGTATCCTTTTTAGGAAATAATATTGCAAATAATTTGATTTACAATCATATATTTATTTAATTTTAATAATTTTTAAGTAATGTTTTTATTCATAATAATAAATATATTTTAAAAAATGTAATCTAAAAATATTAATTGGAAATCATGTATTCATTTATTTTTATTTTTATTTAAAATAATGTATTTTTAATAATATTTATATTAAAAAATAATTTCAAATAAATTTTAAATTTTATTTTTGTTATATAATATATATATATATATATATATATTATCTTGTGTATTAGTTAATTTTAATTTATATTTTTTTTTCATTTTATTTAATTTATAATTTTTCATTTTTAATAATAAGTTCGTTGCTTTAACATTATCGAATTCGTTTATTTAAAAAAGTTTAAATACACACTTAGTCCCTATTTCTTAAGTCTCTATTTTTTGTGTGTTTGTTTGATTTAGTCTTCATTTTTGTCTTGCATTCAATTATGTTCTATTTTCATTAAATTTTGATTAATTTGGTCCTTTTTATTAATGGATTTAAATAGTTAACATTTTTTAGCACTACATGCCATCTGTTTTTTTTTTTTATAATTTTTACAATTTTTTTATAATTTTTTATAATTTTTTTAATTATAAAAAAATTGTCCATGTGTCAAGTCACAATTGTGTCACATGTCAATGCAGTGCCACATGCTAGTTTGTGGTTGTATTATTATTATTTTTATTCAATTTAGTCTCATTTTTTTTAATTTAATTTAGTCTCAATTTTTATTAAAATGGAACAATTTTTTCTTTCAAAGACCAAATTTATTTTTTTATCAATATTTTATATTTATTTTTAAAATTGACATCATTATTAATTATTTTTGAAATTCAATTATATAATAATATATTTAATTATTAATTGAATATAATTCTTAGATTCAATTGTTAAATAGAATATAATTATATAAAATATTACTAAAATAAAATTAATAAATATTTTAAAAATATATATTAATATTTGTAAAATGGATATTTAAATTTAAAATATTTAATATTTTTATTGCATTTTAGATATTAAAATCTAAAATGTTTTATATTTAAATGTTAATTTTATAAATATTGATTTAATTTAATAAATTATTTTTAATATCTGTAATATTTTTTAATATCAATTTTAAAAGTATTAATATTTTAGAATATAAATATTATAAAAAAAATTAATAATTATATTCTAATAAAATTTTAAATAATTGTATTCTATATTACAATTATATTCAATTTATAATTAAATTTAATAATTTATAATTGAATTTCAAAAATAATTAATAAAAATGTCAGTCTTAGAAAAAATTATTAGTATAATTTTTATAAAAGATATTAAATTTGGTATCAACTTGAAAGGGATACAATTTATTTATTTTAACCAAAATTAGGATGAGAATTAACAAAAATAACGAATATAAAGACTAAATTGAACTAAAATAACGAATGTTGGGACTAATTAAACCTAAAAAGATAATATAACCATTAACTGAGACGTGACGACACTAACATTGACACGTGATACAATTATGATTTGATTTATGGACAATTTTTTTAAAATAAAAAAAATAAGGAGTTGACACGTGACATGTATTGTTTAAAACGTTAACTATTTAAATAACGGTAACCAAAATTGACGAAAATGAGGACCTAATTGAACGCACAACGAAAATGAAAATTAAATTGAATAAAAACAACGGAAATAGAGACCGAATATTTATTTAAATCTAAAAAAAAGTCATTTTGAGTCATTTTTTTATTAACCCGAGTATCCTAGTTGCAAATTTGAACTCAAATTCTTCCTCTTTCAAATTTTGATTGCTTGAAAACGTACATAGCTTGAATCATAATGAAACTCTAAGTGATACTTCTCATACATAAAAATATTATAAGTTCAGGCCGACAACTACATATTATTTTGAAAGTACATGGATCGGTTTGAATATAGCATTTAGCCACTGCTGAAGATGCTTAGCAACCAAAGTTTATCATGATTATTATTGAGAATAAATACTAGAATAACTTGATTAAAATTATTAGTTTTTCAGATTATAGGAAGTCTATTTTAATTAAGTGGAAGTGGTTGAAAAGATAATTAAAACCCAAAAAATTGGTTAATAGTTAAATGTTGGTGGTTGATATCTATTAATTAACCTATATAACTAGCAAATAAAATTATTAATCGATGTAACTGATAAATCCAAAGGATATTATATGAAACGTGTTAAAATATTTTTAATCAAATTTAAAATAAACGAAAGTAATATATACATTCCACGTTGGACCTTTAACAAAAAAAAAAAAACTTAACTTTTATTTAGTACTAATTGATTTAGACCTAAAAAAAAGTCTCGAAAAGTTGGAAATAAAATTATGATAAAAAGATTTGCTTTAAACCTCTTAAATATTTGAGTCTTCCTAATACACTCAAATGTATCTTTTTATTGTTATAAAATGTTAATACCACGTTTCCTTGTAAGCAGTGTGTTAATCATGTTAATTACACAATTCATTTATCTTGAGTGTGTTAATCATGCTAATTACACAATTAATTTATCTTGAGTAACATTTCTTTTCAACCAAAATCTTAGAAGTACATTATTAAAGTAAAAAAGAAAAAGGTGTAAATTTTGTACACTAAGATTAAACATGTCCCTTGGAACCGATAATTTTCACCTTTTAGGAACATTGGGATGCACTTGCAAGTCTTATAAGATAGTTAAGAGGTTCAAGGATTATACCATTGAATGTAGTGGATTTTTCATTGTACTGAAAGGGTATAGTGATGCTAAATGAATATTTGATTCATATGAGACAAAATCCGCTAGTGGTTATGTATTCACACTTTGGGGTGGTGCAATTATATGGAGATCAAATAGGTAAACAATTATTGCAAGATCAATAATGGAATATGAGTTCATTGCTCTCGAAATGACTGGTAGTGAAGCTGAGTTGTTGAAAAACCTCTTAGCAAATATTCCACTAGGAATGAAGCCAACCTCGTATGTGCGAATACCTTGTGATTGTTAATTGGCAATAACTATAGCTAAATATTTTTTATTGTAAATGCATACTAAAACACCAATAAATCTTGATTCTTGAGGCATGTATGACCATAGCCCTTAAAAACTTATCCACGATGTGTTGCGCAAGTCCCTCATGATACAATAGAAACTTTTTAAATTTTCTAAAGATCTCAGAACTAGCAAGGAACTCTTAAGAGAGTAAATAAATAACCAAGAATTTAATAAAAGAAAATAATAGAGAAAAGAGAATGAGAGAACAAGAGACAAAGGAGAAGAATTGAGAGGTTGAAGGTGTGTCTTTTGGAGGAATTATAGAGCCCTATTTATAGATGGAGGATGGGGGTTGTGAAGGGAAAAAAAATTCCCTAACTTGCAAAGGAAACAAATGTAACAACCCCAACGTTCACGCTTTGCAACATGTAGAAGACTAATTTAAAAGGTGGGCAATCTAGTTTTTCCATTCCGAAAAAGAAGAGGAACACTCACTAGTGCAAGAAAGGGTTTTGACACTAATTCTTTAGCTATTATACCTCGATTTAACAATCGAGGCATATCTGGGCGACATAAAAAGATGTGGGTTTTCGGCCTCAATTCTCAACCGAGGCATAAACTTAAATCTTAGGCCTTAGTTCTAGAGAACCAAAGTATAAAATCATTAGTAAATAAAAAAAAGAATAATAGGAACCTCAAAGTGTGAAACTTGAGCAATAGAGATGGAAGAGGATGCAATGTTGATCGCGTTTTGGAGAGTTAATCAATCCCACCACAATGCAATGATACATAGACACCAATGGAAGCAAAAAAGCTCAAACTTTATGAAAAAAAAAAACCCCAAGAAAGACATGAACTACACAAAAAATGCAAGAAAATTCGAAACAAACACTCACCAGAGTTAGATGTTGAGTGACAATGTGGCAAAGATCTTCATTTACACGGTAAATAATGGAGGTTAGGAACAACGAGAAGAACGACGCAAAAAAGAAGAAGAAGAAGAAGAAATCGCGGAGTGGTTGGGAGAAGAAGAAACAGTGAAGACGAAGAAAAAGAAGAAGTGAAGCCTCTACGATTTTTGCAAAATTTAACCCTAGGCAGATTTTAGACCTTGGTTATAAAAAAATTGAAACATAAAAGGCAATAGGCCTTAATTTTATCAATAACCAAGGCTTAAACTTATGCGTAACATAAAATAAAAAAAAAAAGATTGGTAATTTTAAAATTTTAGCAAACTTATAGGTTTCGGTTCTAAAATAACATAAACATATAGAGAATCGAGGCCTATACCTTTGCGTTGAAATAAAATAATTGAAAAAACATTAATTTTGAAATTTTCTCGAACTATAAGTTTCAGTTTCTTTGGAACTGAAGTATATGGTCGAAAATGCTTCTATTATGTCAACAACCGAGGCCTATAAGTTCACAAAAATTTCAAAATTACCATTTCAATTTTATGTGTTTCATTTTTTTTAAATCAAAGCATATCACCTCAGTTAAAAGTCAAAATTACACTAGTGATTTTTCCATTGAAATCACATAGTGCATAATTCTCTTGCAATATTATAATTATTACAACAGAATACATATACGCTTCAATACCTCAAGTAGTTGCATGTTTATCCAGAAAACATATTAATGAGAATTGACGACCATGACTGATAAATTAGTCAAATACTCTAATTAGATTGTTAATTTCGACTAATTTATATAATAATGATTGTTAGATGATTGGATCCGATTAAGTCTATAAAAAAGTAAAATTTTATTATGAATAATAAATAAATATCTTAGGTAAGGTAAATAAGATCTTTCCGCACATATTTATTATAAGATTAATTAAAATTGAGATTGACTCGAGAGAGCAAACCGAAAACACCAATAAAATCGAACAAAATCCAAAGAAATCAAGAATTGCGGGGGAATACTTTACAAAAACAAATTTATTTTCTCCTCCAAACCGAACATTATTATTCATTTTTAGTATTTCAAAATAAATCGTCATTTTGAATTTGTCGTGTATTGAAATAAAGAAACACATATGACATTTTGTATTAAATATGATGAGAGAAAAGTAAGATGTCAATAGAAGCCGTTTTAATTTTTAATGATTAAAAAAAGCATGAATTTTATGAACTAAAAATATGTTAATCCTAAATAATACGAATAATGTGATGGTTAAAATTAAAAAAAAAGTAAAATATAAAAATATCTTAAAAAATAATTAACAAAATATTATCTGCCATTTCACAATAAATCAAGGGAGGATACAAGTTAGAAGCCAAATGCTATTTGAAGCTTATGGTTAAATGAACATTTTAACTGGCAAAAAAAGTAAAAAAAAAAAAAAAGAAGAAGAGAAGCTAAAAAACGTTTCTGAAGCATACATGGGAAAGAAAAAAGAAGATTTATTAGGAAGAAATCCATGGTTATTAGTTTGGGCGAAAATGAAATGGGAAAGTTGATGTTGACAAGAAGGTTGGGCATGATTAAATAAAAATAAAAATTGATTTAACAATCTGATATGGATGTGGCAGTAAAGTAAAAGATGAAGGCTTGTTATCTTTTTTATGTGACTTTAAGGTTGTAATTTTCAAATGGAATGATTAAGAAGCAGTGAATGATACCTAATTTCCTAAGGATGATTTTCCCAAAGTAATATACAGTAGTCAATCATATTCGATCACATACATGGTCAACAAAAGTTAGCTGCACCTCCTGTTTCATTTCATGCTCAAAATCTTTATCTTTCACTTCTCATATATTTTTATTTATAAACCAACCAAAATAAAAAGGAGATATGGATTATTAAACTAATCACTAATCATAAACTTGATATGATAGATAGATAGATACCCATCTACTCACGTAAACCTACTTTTTCTACGTGCCACAGATTCTAACTTTTGGGGTAAAATAAATTGAAAGCTAAAAGTGGTAAAAGTTGGTGATTTTCAAATTCTATATATAACGGTGAATTATTAAAATATTAAATTTTGTAACCTAATTAGTTGTCTGTGATTGGATTTGGTTTGGGAAAGTCAAATTGTGTTGAAATTGGGATGTTATGAAATCCCTTTACCCTAACTTTTAGGTCACTGAAATTCGCACGTTGCTTAGTTTTCTAAATCTGTTTCTGTGTGTTTTGTGCAATAGATATCACATTGTCGGACTCGTTCCTTCGCACGCCACCCTGCTAATGCTAACACCCAATTCTCTTTATTCTATGCATTTTATTTCACTTTATCCTCTTTTTTTTTTTGTAATAAACTTTCCTTTTATATATAAAACATCCCTTTTACAGATTCTTTATCGTTGGATTTATATTCCGTTAATCAAGACTAATATGTAACGAAACTCCATCATTGTAACAGTTTTGTGTTTTGTTCTTCATTATAAGTTGTGATAGATGTTGAAATGGATAACTTTTAGTTCCGAGTGATTATATATAAATTGAATACGATTGTTTATCGTACAAATATTTTTTCGAAAATTAGTTGTGTAAGATTCTTGCATTACATGACCAAAATAGTAATATTTTATTATTTTTCTATTAACTCTTTTTATGTTTCTATTAATACTCTACGTGTTTTGCGTTTAATATTTTTTTATGAAATATTAAGATGACTTGTTGGACGATTTATAAAAAAAAAAATTATATTGTAATGAATGAGAATATCACGAGCAATACAGTGTGACCCCATCTCGATATCAACTAGTATAGATCACTCATAATTAATAAAGATATTTAGACATATTTTAGATTAACAAAATCCTAAAAAACTTAAGGAAGGTAATCACCTAGACAACCTAGGCCAAACCAAGTAAAAATTCATAATTCTACTATAAATAGCACAATTCATATGGTAAGTAATTACACATTCACTATAACGTTTATTTTGAGGCACATACTTATTGGCCTATGAAAATAATATGTCTTAAAAAGTTTCACATTGTTTAGGATAAGCTAGTGAGTGGGCGTTGGTGGTGACTATATAATGGACTCTAAGTCCATTATGTTCCTTGTCCCAGTCAAACACATTTTAAGCTAACATTTAATTTTTCTCATACTTTTGTAGTAGAATGTGATGAGATTTGAGTTTAATTCTTGCTTTGAAGAGTGTGAGTGAACTTGAGGCCAAAGGGCACGTGAGGGTAGTCTATGTGTTGTACAAATTTTCACATAGTGTTATTCTCTAGTTGTCATTAGACAACGGTCGTGGTTTTTCTTCAATTTTGAGGTTTCCACATTATATTCTTGTGTTTCTTGTTTTTAGTTTATTTCTTTGTTAATAGGGTGATTCTTGTGGGTAAAGAAGATAATGTTCTTAATTAATTAAGCGATTTTCCCAACAAGTGGTGACAAAAGCTATGGTTTGATAGGATTTTTCTTAGTATGCTCTGTGGTTGCAGCGTAATCTGATTTTCCACATCAGAAAAGATTAATTCCTTATTATTAAAGGATCATCCTCGTTTGTTGAAGTTGCAATGAGAAATTTGATGGAAGTATCATTGTCAACGTCATATTGACATGGTGAATTTGGAATTTGGTTTGTGGAGGTGCAAGGACTGTGAGTTGCATTACTTAGTAGTTGAGTTTGTGTTTTCTTTCAAGTGTGCTCTTGGATATGTGGAGGAGGTTGTAGTTGGTGCTTGTTGTTGGTATCGCGCAGCGGAATGTTTGAGCGTGCAGACAAAAACTAAGAGGAGGGTGAATTGGGTTCTTAATAAAAATTGTGCTTTTAATATTTTCCCTTTTTGTATCAAAGATCAATTAAAAATC
>Ga0214542_1008230_pt1 | contig 17421 bp, 5 predicted proteins | sample CNSS1metaG_FD_160096 | JGI IMG/M metagenome (GOLD analysis project Ga0214542, IMG submission 160096) | Root nodule microbial communities from cowpea collected in UCLA plant growth center, Los Angeles, California, USA - CNSS1 | ecosystem: Host-associated > Plants > Roots > Nodule | place: USA... | reverse complement strand
TTATAATTTTATAATTTTATAATTTTATAATTTTATAATTTTATAATTTTATAATTTTATAATTTTATAATTTTATAATTTTATAATTTTATAATTTTATAATTTTATAATTTTATAATTTTATAATGTATCCTTTTATGAAACATCAATTTAATGAATACAGAGTTGAATGCACTTAAATCATCCATAAGCTTACAATTGTAATATTGAATAGTTGATTATGTCGGATGATTTTTAAGACATCGGTCATGTACAATGGTCATTACCATTGTTGATGGTAAAGGTTATTACACCTTCCACTCACTAGAATTCGTTCTTGACACTATGTATTGAATTATCAGCTGATAAATCAAAATATAAAATAAAAAAACTACCACTTTCCATGAACTGATTGACCTAAACATGCATCAACTGTTGATAAAAAACCCATGAAGCTTTATAAAGAGGATATTGTCTACGTTTGTAGAAGTTTTGGAGGTATTAAACCTGAGATCTTATCATGTGAAAAAAACAATCAAATTATTATTACACCAATGATACTTGAGCTCAACTATATAAGGTATTGATATCACTCTTAACCCAAAACCTTAAGGCAACGAATTTATGGGTCTTTATTTTTATATAGTGCTTTACTTTCTCATTTTTAGTCAATGTGAACTTAGACTCATACTTGGATTTTTAACAAACCAAAAGGATGAAGTTGTCAAAGTAAACTAGAAAAAACAACAATAACATGAATTTGTTGCATTAAATCAAGGATAATTTCTTACTTGACTAAATATGCAAAGGATTGCTACGTCCCTTAACTTTTTCTCACACTAGGTTTCAGAAACTTGGATGAAAGATGAAATATGTCTTGACTCATCACTTGATGGATACAAACTTCATGAAAAGGAAAATATAATGGTAGTTTAAAACCACAGAGTATATTGGCAACTTGGTGCATTGATGGCCTCAAGTTTGGTTTGGAGCATATACATGATAATGCTACATTTACCACAAGATATATATCTTGAGCATCTTTTCGAAGAGGAAAAGGAAGACGTGAATTCAAGATATCTTTCAACAACATATTTTGAGTAGTTGAGTTTGATAAAGATGAGATTAGCTCTCAAGGATGTTTTCCCATTAATGTTTCCAAAGTCACCACCCCAAAACTATAAACATCACATTTTTGTGTCACACTCAATGTATATGCAAGCTCTGTTGTAGACAAAGAACTAAAGAAAGTTAATTTAACTCCTCAAAATATATTATTACACCAACTATAAAAAATATTTGTGGTTTTGTAATAGAAAATGACATTCACCTGGCACAATGTAGCCATAAGTGCCAACTACACAGGTTTGGTTTGAAGAATCAGGATCAAGGAGTTTGGTTGTGCCAAAGTCTGAAACACAAGCCTCTAATTGTGAGTTTAATAGAACATTACTACTTGTTATGTCTGGATGAACCATTGATGCAACACAGTCATGGTGTGTAACACTCCAAATGTTGAGATGACACGAAAAGTCATAAAATTAATACTTTTAACGAATGAAAATTAATAAAATTCCGAATTCACTCTTATCGTCTGTCAATATGCTCCTCTTCAGAAGTATTTGCATTATCATTTGGAAATCCTGCTATAATTACTCCACTAACGATATTCCTTGCTCCAACTTTGATTTCCACCCTTAAGACCTTCTCCCAGCCTTTCTACACACTCTCTCTACTCAATCTTTTAGGATTCCTACTTTATTTTTAGCCACACAAATTTTTTCTCCTTTATTCCCCCTTTCAACCCTAAAAAAAATACTAATTTAATTAAATTAAAACAATTAAATCTGAATTAATTCTTTAATTGGGTTTTTAATAACTAATCAACTCCCATTAATCTCTTTGTCTATGTCCAGATTCGTAGAACCTATCCCCAACTTTTTATCTACTCAAATTCATCCTCAAGGCAAAAAATATAAAATGTTATAATTTTATTCTAACCAAGTTTCAAACCCACAACCTCTCAATTACCAAGTACAATGCACGACATTGCCACTAGGTAGTTGTGCTTTATAGACACTGCGATATGTACCTATCCCAATACAGTACTTGACGTCAAAGTCTTATGTTGCTTCAATGATATCCTCAAATGCAATTTTTCCATCATAGTTCCATATAGAAAAAAAGTCTCCATTCTTTGTTGATATTCCTTCACACTTTTTCTTAGGAATACATCTTGAGAAATACACTATTGGAAGGAGTACTAAAAGACTGAAAAAAATGATGGGAATAACAATGAACATGATCATTGGCTTACCTTTTCTTGTTTGAGGTTCAGTTTGATAGACCAAGTGGAGTATGTGAAATTAGGCATGTCGTGATAATCAATTAATGATTCTTCTCGAAAAGAATAGTAATATGGTACCTTTGATTTTGAGTCAACATCATGCGAGAAGAGAAAGGAATTGTATGAAAGGTTTATATATGATAGAGTAGCAAGTTCCTTATATATTTTACCTGAGAAATTATTATAACTAAGATCCAATCGACTTAGTACAGATCTCCTTCTAAAAATAAATGGAATCTCACCACCAAAAAAATTGTGACTAAGATTAAGGTCATTAACACAAACAATTTGAGAAGTTATATGTTTCCATTAAACAAGTTATGGCTTAAATCAACTTTTGGAGCATAGGGACATTTCATGGTTTCTAATGGTATTGAACCACATAACCGATTTGATGAGAGATATAAAGAGAACATTGCGCCCATTTGCAGAAGTTTTGGAGGTATGGAACCTGAAATTTTATTATGAGAAAATTGCAAAAATGCTAATTTGGACAAATTCCCTAATTCTTTGGGTATGTAACCTTCTATTTGGTTATAATCAAGTAAGAGATATGTCAAATTATGCAATCGACTTAAAGTAGGAGGAATTGAACCTATGAGTAAATTTCGTGAGTGAGAAAAAGATAATCAGATTCTCCTATATCGACAAGTAAGAGATTAGTAAATTACGTGAGAAATATAACACATTGTAAATTTTTTTTCCTTTAATTGATTTTAAAAACCAAACACATTGATTCTACGTTACAAAATCAATTCTGATCAATTCTACATCATTTTGACGCAGAATCAAACACGCACTTGATAGGATTGGTTGAGAGGGTCCATATTTGTGGAAAGACAGAGAAAATGTGTGTTGAGTGCATTGATTGGGGAACCTGTATGAGAAAGTGCAGTGTTGACTGACAGACTTTGTGCCCCTTCCTGCAAGTTCATTCCATGCCTTCATCAAAACGTTGCACTTTACACATCTCTGTTCACCAATGTAGAGTGGACTCTGCTTAATATCTTTTACTGTGGATTTTAGTTGAACTTCACGAGATATGAGTAAGATTCACGTTGCTCATATAGTTTATTAATTTTTTATTTTTACTTTAAACTGAATGATAAACAAAGTTATGTTAAATTGATCGATTTGTTATTGTTTTACTTTTGTGCTCTGTGTAATTGGTAAGAGGAAATTGGGTTGAGATTTTGTCTCGTATTCCTCTAAGAAAATAACACTTAAAAAGCTGCATAACACATTTAATTGCCACTTGAATTTGTCAATCTCAATGAACCAATGTTGGTTTTACATACTATGATTTTGTTTATTCTTTTACTGGTTCAGTGACCAATCTAACATATTATATATGAATGGTTTATTGATTCTGGTGTGAGGGAGGACCAAGTGGCCAAAATAAACATATATTTTACAGAAATCATTTTGCAGTTGCGGACCGTGACTCCAAAAAAAAATTGTCACGTGGCACGTGGCAAAAACAAAATTCAAAAAAAATAAAATGAGATGTTGACACGTGACATATTTTTAACACCATTACCACCGTACTAACGAAATGAATCTAATTATTACGCATTTTAAAAAATATGGATCCAATTGAGATTAAAAATAATCTTAAGACTTAATTGAGATTTTTGAACAAAAACGTGGACCAATGAAGCATTTTAACCTATTTATTATAATTCCACTTAGCCGGCTAAAGTAGCCTTGGCCGGCAATGCTATTGGAATGAAACTGTGAAAGATTCAATGAAATAGTGTTATATAACACTGAAACTTGACACTGATGCTATAATAATTGGATAAAGAAGATCATGAAGAAATCTAGGGAGGATATTAAAATGATATCAGGGGAGGCTCCGATTATTTTCTCCAAGACTTAACCTCTGCAGTTATAGCCACTGATCTATTTGACTTTTTTGATCACTTTGGTTTCAAACTCTTAAAGCCATGCACTTGGGGCCACCACCACTGTCATGGAGGTTCAAACTATAGATTACTCTTCAGCAACCTTAACTCAACAACAACTACAATATTTGAGTTCTATACATGGCTATGTAATTATTGTAAGAACTTTATCATTGTAATTATGTAATTTCTACATATATACTAAGAACTGTATCAGCTGGTTATGTATAACCTTACTTGAATGAAAGGAAGCTGTGCCATGATCCTTCATACACACAAGAAGTGGTATATCTCTTGTTCTATTTTCAGCTTGAAAATCTCCTTGTTATGAAGTGAGATAATAGGCTGCATAATGTTCATACAGTGGAGGTTTTAAGGAGGAAGAAATCAAAGTATATGGGAAATAAAAACAAAACCAGGAAATTTTCCAAATAACTCTTGTGGGAACAACGTGGAGAAATAATTCAAATTCTATGAACGAAAACAAGAGGCGCACTCATCTAGCAAACATCTTTTTCAGATTTCAAAATACTACTGGTATATGACCAAAAATTTTTCTGTTTTCAAAGTACACAGTAGTCAAGTTCTTTTATTGGCCCAATGCAGAAGGGATTGAATTTGTGAGTAAATTATTTGATACATATAATTCCATTAATTGTGTCAAATTTCCCAATTATATATATGCAAATTGGTTTGAATCAAGATAGATATGACCACATTCTTCAATAGACCTAATGTAGAAGGGATTGAACCAGTTAGGCAATTATTATGAAGAGACAATGTATCCAATAGTGTTAAATTACCAAGTTCTGGTGGTACTGAACCTGCAATTAATCCAGTGAGAGTAAGAAATAGATATGTGAGATTCTGCTCTTGGAAGGATTCAGAAAGACTTAAAAGTGCTTTAGGCACAGACATATCATGAAGATGATTATTGCCAAGGTTAAGATCCCTAAGCTTCGTAAGTGTGCTTATTATTTGGGAATGCTTCCTTGGAGTGCAACACGGAAGGCCCTAAAGAAAAAATATATTTGGGCTCTGACAAACATGAATGGCGAATATCAAACAGTTAGAAATAAAAAAGTAAAAAAAATCATCAAGATTTTAGACAAAGGGAGGGAGGTCACAGTTTTGGTCTTGAAAGAGAATAAAATCATTGATTTACCTTTGTACTAATCAGTTAAACAAATTCTGCAAATAAAACGTACTGTCAAAGGAAACAGAAGTTTGATAGCAATCAAAATGTAGAGTAGAAAATAAAAATGTATCATAAAATACTTTTAAATCTACTGTATTTATTGAACTTTGTCTTAACCGAACACGGACTTTAGCGTCAAAGTGTCTTTGACAGGTAACACACTAGACGAACTGAACAACAAAGGTGTAAGCAACGGTGAAAGTGTTCAAGATACCTTGAATTTCATATCAAATTTGACATGTTAGTCATATTAAATGATTATATTTAGGGGGGAAACAACCCTTTTTGACTTAAGATACAAAATAAGGTATTATGAATTGAAGTTTTATGAATTTTAATGAAATTTGGCTATTCTGCAGTGAATATGAAAGAAAATATCAAATATGCAGCTGAGCCGCAATCACCGGTGTTGAACCATGGAAGTAGAAAAAATAGGACATCATATTTTGATCTCCTAGCTGAGCACAACAAATTGGAGTTGAGCCACATGAGTAAATCCTTTTTGGAAGGAAAGATGGAGCACCAATGAATGAGGCTGAACAATCAAGAAAACTCTCCCAAAAAGGAAAGGTCAAGTGCTAAGCACAAGAACAAGGGGCTGAAATGATAAGAAAATCCTCCATAAAGGAAACCTTTATAGTTAAGCGCAAAAAGTTGGGCTGAGCACTTTATATAAATGAAGACCTCATTTCCTCATTTTAGGAATTGTGGAGGCTCAAATATGCAACAGTAGAGTAGGAATAGGTCTCTGAGACTAAGAGAGATGCTTTTATTGTAAATCCTATATGTAGATGTTGTTGGAATTGTATTATAATATTTTATAATTAGTTGAACTCTCTCGTGTTGAGGTTATATGTAACCAATTCTAATTCTTTGTACTCCTACTTCTTGGATATTTATCTATGCTTTCATTAATAGTTTGTGCTTTGATTTATGCTTAGTGATGAATTGACAACTCATCTACTTAGCTGGTTTGGATTGAGTTGGAAAATTGGTCTCAAAGTCAAAACAAATCATCACACTCTAGCTAGAGGCTTCCACGTGATCTAGAAGTAGTCTTCGGTGAAAGAGTCTTGCAAATTAAAGCAAGGATTCATTCAACTAGGAGTGGAGGAATTATATCAGGTTTGAATTCCTTAGGTTCTAAGTTGCAAGAATGGGCCTAGACCTACCTTTAAGAGTATGGAAGAGATGAAGAAAAGGCGCGCAGACAACATATGAATAACAAAGGCGTGCGACAAAGTTTATGCAAGTGGAGGATTTGAGAGACTTTAGAAAGCAAGTTAGGATGGAGGAAAACTCTGATAAGAACATGATGGGAAAGTTCCATTAGGTTGGCTGATCATCTAGGGACCCGAGGAGAGGTCCCCGATTCACTAACTATACTCCTTTGAATACCATCTGATTGTGCATGTGATCAGAAAGTTGTATCAGGTTGGGAAATGTTTTAAAGTTAACAAAATAGTCCTTTTAATGGTTTTCAAACCAAGTTTTTGTTGTTTTAAGGAAACACTTATAAGAAAACAAATGAGAAACATTTTCAAATGGAAATATAATGTAAACTAGAAAACAAACAACAATAACGTGTACCTTTTGAATTCAATAAAAGCAAAAGTTAGTGTTCTTAATATGCAAAGCATTATTACTTTCCTCAACTTTGGCTCGATAGAGTTCACTCTTGACAATTGGATAAAAGATAGCATATGTCTTGACCCATCAACTGATAGATCAAAACTTCATGGAAAGGTAAAGATAATGGTAGTTTGAAACTTGAGAGTTTCTCAACCACTTCTTGCATTGATGGCCTCAAGTTTGGTTTTGAGCACAAACATGATAATGCTACATTTATCACAAGACTTATATCTTGAGCTTCCTTCCTAAGAGGGAGAGGAAGACGTGAATCCAAGAGATCTTTCACAAACATATTTTGAGTAGTTGGGTTTGATAACGATGAGATTATCTCTTTGGGATGTTTCCCCATTAATGTTTCCAAAGTCACCACTCCGAAACTATAAACATCGCACTTCTTTGTCACGCTCAATGTATAAGCTAGCTCTGTTGTGAACAAAAAAGTAAAGAAAGTTAATTCCAATTATAAAAGTTCTACAAAAAGATATTGTTGTTTTGTAATAGAAAGTAGCATTCACCTGGAGCAATGTAGCCATAGGTGCCAACTACCAAGGTTTGATTTGAAGAATCAGGATCAAGGAGTCTAGCTGTGCCAAAGTCTGAGACACAAGCCTCTAATTGTGAGTTTAATAGAACATTGCTACTTGTTACATCTCGATGAACAATTGGTGGGCTGCAATCATGATGCATGTAGGTTAAAGCCTTTGCTATCCCTTTAATGATATTCACCCTCTTACTCCAACTCAGCTCCACAGCTTCAACCTCGTTATTCAAAATATAAAATAGACTACCTTTTTCCATGTATTCATATACAAGAAACATACACCGGTTGTGGAGGCAATAGCCATGAAGCTTTACGATATTTTTATGACGGATTTCTGTTAACATCTTCACCTCATTCCTAAAACTTTTGTCAAATGATGGGTTTTGAGATTCCACACGGTGGAGCTTTTTTAACGCAACAATATTTCCACTGGGTAGTTGTGCTCTATAAACACTACCATATGCGCCTGTCCCAATACAGTACTTGAGGTCAAAGTCTTCGGTTGCTTCAATGATATCCTCAAATGCAATTTTACCATCATAGTTCCATATAGAAAACAAGTCTCCATTCTTTGTTGCTATTCCTTCACACTTTTTCTTAGGCTTACATCTTGAGAAATATAATATTGAAAGGAGTAATAAAAGAATGAAGAAAATGATAGGAAGAACAATTAACATGATCACGGGCTTACTTTTCCTAGTTTGAGGATTTGTTTGGTGGAGCAAGTGGCAGTATGTGAAATTGGGCATGTGGTGATCATTGATTAATGAGTCTTCCTGGAAATAGCAGTAATCTGGTAGGTTTGATTTTGAGTCAAGGTCTTGTGAGAAGTCAAAGGAATTGTATGCAAGGTTTATGTATGATAAACTAGCAATTTCCTTGTGTATTTTGCCTGAAAAATTATTATAACTAAGATCCAATCGACTAAGTATGAAGCTTCTTCTAAAATGAAATGGAATCTCACCAACAAGAAAATTGTGACTCAGACTGAGGTCATTTATACAACCAATTTCAGAGGTTATTGTCCCATTAAATAAGTTATGGCTCAAATCAACGACTGTATGATAGGGACATTTCATGGTTTTTAATGGTATTGAACCACATAACTGATTTGACGAGAGATATAAAGAGGACAATTTTTCCATTTGCAAAAGTTTTGGAGGTAATAAACCGGAAATCTTATTATGAGAAAGTTGCAAAACTTGTAATTTGGTCAGATTTCCTAATTCTTCGGGTATGTGCCCTTGTAACAGATTAGAATCAAGGTAGAGGTGTACCAAATTCTCCAACCGGCCTAAACTATGAGGGATTGAACCGTTGAGGGAATTATATGAGAGATGTAATCTTTGTAAACTATTTAAATTTCCAAACTCTACTGGTATAGGACCAGTAATTTGGTTAGATTGAAGGAAGAAATCCGTCAAGTTCTTTAGTTGACCAAAAGCAGGAGGAATTGAACCTGTGAGTGAATTACCCGAGAGATGTAATATTTGTAATTTTGTCAAATTCCCTAATTCTGTCGGAATCCTGCCTTCAAGTTTGTTTGATTCAAGATAAAGATATTGCAAATTGATCAATTGACCCAATGCAGATGGGATTAAACCTGCTAGAGAATTCTTACATAGAAATAAGACCTCCAATTGTGTCAAGTTGCCAAGTTCCGGTGGTATTAAACCTGCAATTGGATGAGAGTAAGAAATAGTTTTAACCATTAAGGTATTTTCAAATTTGTTTGATTCAAGATAGAGAAATTGCAAACTCATCAATTAAGCCAATTTAGATGGGATTAAACCTGATAAAGAATTATCACAGAGAAATAAGTTCGTCAATTGTGTCAAGTTACCAAGTTGTGGTGGTACTGAACCTACAATTGGATCAAAACAAGAAACAAGAAAGAGATGGTTAGATTCTGTTGTATGCAAAAAAGAGATGATTAAATTACTGTGAGAAATGTGAAAATATAACTGCATGTTACCTTGAAGTTTGTTTGAATGAAGAAGGAGAGCACGCAAGTTCTTCAAATTACCAAGTGAAGATGGGATTAAACCTGTTAAAGAATTCTCAGAGAGATATAACATCTGCAATTGTGTCAAGTTACCAAGTTGCGGTGGTATTGATCCTGCAGTTGGAGGAGATGAAGAAAGAGTGAGTTAGAATTTGTAAGAATGAAATGAAGAGAATTAGAAGAAGTTATTACCATGGAGATGATTGTTAGACAAGATGAGATAGCTAAGGTTAGTGAGTGTGGCTATTTGAGTGGGGATGGTTCCTCTAAGACCCATTCCATCTAGATACAGATACTCTAAATTGGGGAAGACAGTGACGTTCAACTTCTGAATCCAAAGCAATTCTTTTGATGAAGGAATGTTCATCGTTGAACCACCAATAATAATAACATTTCCTGCTAGATTGCAAGAGATACCGTCCCAATCACAATGGTTTGTGATATTTGGGTAATCATTCCACCAACCGCTGTGAAGCAAAGCCTCTCGTTCCTGATTGATGGAAGAAGAATGCATGGCGCCACCAATAACAGATGATAGCTCAGCCATCATATAAAAGGCTATAAGTAGTAAACTGCATACACACTTAGCCATACTTGATTGTATCAGATTCAAATGCCTTCTGTAACTCATCAACTATATAATAGTGACCCATGGAAACATGCTTTCAAAATTCTTCTCAACCGTTTTCAGTGAAAAAATGGAAGTCCAAAGACGCGGTTTTTCAGAAGAGTTAATAGGATTGGTTGAAAAGTGTAGACATTTATAATACCAACTAGTTTACACCTAATAGCTTGGACCCATGGCTCCTGTGTATTTATTTTACCAATGTTCAGCACTTTTGAGGTTGGTGCACTCTCTTTAATGCATTGCCGAGGACTTAGACGTAAATTTTTCATGCACACGGAACATTATTCTTATTTGATTGAATGTATGTGAAGGTTTCTGCAAAATAATTATGATAGGATTGGTTGAAGGGTCCATGTTTGTAGAAAGATGAAAATGTGTGTGAAGTGCATTCAATGAGGAATCCGTATGAGAAAGTGCAGTGCTAATTGATTGACTTTCTTCCCCTTCCTGCAATTTCATTTAATGCCCCTTCCAGTGTGGATATATCTTTTACCGTCGATTCTTCGATGTATATCGAAAAGTACACTTAATTAGTCAACTCTTATTTTCACGTATTAAATTACTCTATTATTATTTTAAATTAAGTATAAATATTTAAAAATAATGGATACAAAAGACGAACCAACAAAACTTTGGTTCAATGGGTAAACCCACATCATCGCGACAAAACAAGAACAAGGAAATAAAGAAGAAGAGAGATTTTTAGAATAATAGAACTTGAAGACGAACAAGATAAGTTAAGAAGAAGATCACTTGTTGAAGAGGAACATCAGCGGTTGAGTTAAAGAACAACACTTTAACAACAAAAATATATTGCACACCAACAACAGCGATTCAAGAAGTGTACGCGAGGTTGAAAAAGAGAAAGACTAGTTCGAAAAAACGAACACGGACGAGTTTCAGTCTCACACTTTGTTCATGGATCTTATATAGTTTTTACACTATTTTCTCATCAAAGAATTATATAGTTATTACAAATGTTCACATCATTTCATAAACAGATATCGGTTAGAATGATCACTTATCTTCTCGTTAAACAAATAAATAAGCTCTCTAAAAGGATATCAAATTAATAATTTTCCATTTTTGAAAGATTTAAAAGAAATATAAATTGAAAGAACCAAAATCAAAACCTACTGGTTGAAATTAAAAACATATTTATTCTAACTTAAACAGGATTTCTTCATCTTTTATTTTCTTTTCTTTTACAAATTTTAGCTATTTTAGATTGGTTATGCGTTGATTCGAAGTTGTTTTAAGTGAATATTTTAAAGTTTCACATCAACGTTTTGTATTAGTTTCTATTCAATATTTTAGCATACATCAAGTTATTTTTAGTTGGATGAGTAATAGAGATCTTCAAATAAAATTGTTTTATTGATGTAAGAAATTATTTATCAATGAATATACAAATTTAAAAAGTAAAATATATTAAAATTAAAAAAAAAAATACTTTTGTTAAGGAAGTTTCGTCACCAATAAGAAATTTAAAGAGGGTAATTTATTTTAGTGACAATTAGAAAGTGCGAAATTACAAACAAAAAGAATACAAATTTGTCCGGGAAATGAAATTTACTAATCGATTTCATCAACATATTTTGTAATTTTTAATTACATACAAAAATATACGTCGATAATATTTTCGATGATATTCATTGATAAATTAAAACTTTTATTATTGATAAAACTATATGTTGATAGTAAATTTGTTGACAAAATTTATCAATAATTTATAATATTTATTATTAATGAGTATTTTTATCTATAAATTTTATTGGTAAAATTAATGTTAAAATTTTTGCTTTAGGTCTTGATCATATTGTAGTCATATATTTTGATAAATTTGTTAGTAATTAATTTTTCTTTAAAATTTGTCGATAAATTCACCAGAAATGAATTCTTTTAAAATTAGTCGATAATGGATTTTTTTTTTAATTTGTCGGTAATCGAATCTTTCAAAAATCTATGGATTAATTCATTGAAGATTCAATTTTTTTAAAAATTTGTTAGTAAATTCTTGGTAATTGTATAAAAAAAATTATTGTAATTTATTGATAAATTTCTATGATTACACACAAATTTTGTCCATCAATAATTCTACTTGCTTTTTGTAGTGAATATTTTATGATAAAATATGTTGTTTCACTACAAAAAATCCTCCCTTAATAATAAACAATTTTAGTAATAAAAAATTATTTGTTAATAAAGTGATAAATTTAAATTCTAATTTACGAAATAAAAAATTGTTAATCATTAAAATAGTAACGGTTATCAATAAAAAATTATAATTAATTTTTAAAATTAAATTATCAATAAAATTAGTTTATAAATTGATCACCGGATGTTAGCTAGTAAGATATTTGCGATCTAGGAAAGAGGTCACGAGAGCAAGGCATGGAATAAGTACTAGCCAAAATGTAACGGTATAGCTCAATTTCTTTCCTTAAGATCTTTACATCAGAAACGGTGTACTCACCTTCTTTCCATAAGATCTTTACATCATAAATGGTATAGCTCAATTTCTTTCCATCAGAAACAGTGGACTCACCTTCTTCACAATTTTGGATTTGATATTGAAGAACGACTACACGACACTTATCGGAATGGGAAAATCTTTCCTTAAGATAGTTCTGAATTTCGAGCTTGCAATCCACATCACAAACTACTTGATGGAGGACACCATCAAACGTATTCGGTTGGATCGTCGAGCGAAAGACAAGGAAGAGTGTCGTTGACGAATCTTTCCTTGTTCTTGGTTTCTAGGGCTACTAGCATTTCACATTGTCATTGATAAAAATTGGTCTCTGTTAAAAGAGGTGAGACAAGTACAACGATTGGATTTTCAGTGGGATATAAGTAAATAGGGGTGGCTGGATTGATAAGATGATCTGGTGTTGTGTTGTGTTGTGTTGGTTGAATTGAGCCATGGTTGATCAGAAACAACAAAGAAGGATGTAGAAGCAAGGAGAGAAATTCCTAAACTGCTACCATATTAGTGTGAACAGCTCGGATTAACAAAAGCAAACTCTGCATAACACTTTTATTCATCAAATCAAGATTATCAATACGGGGGAATGTCTTTTATAAGACTGGATATACAAAAAGTGAGAGGAAAAACTAACTGTATTAATAAAAGATGGGCTCACTGACTAAATAGAAAAACTGAATATTTCTATATGTAATTCAAGAATTTGACTACTAAATAATTTCTAAGTTAGTCTCTAATTAATTAGTGACCAAATTTAGTTACCAATTATATTTTTTTATTTATAATGACTATTTTTGTAATTAATAATTTTTTATTTTATAAATTGGTATTTAAATTAGTCTCTAATTAATTAATTAGTGACCAGTTTAGTTACCAATTATATTTTTTTTATTCATCGATTATTTTTGTAATTAATAATTTTTTATTTTGTAAATTTGTATTTAAATTGATCACTATAATAATTAATAATTTTTAGTGACTAAAATTAGTTATTATTTAAAAATTTTCTTATAGTGTGTATATACAAGATTTTAAAATAAATTGAAAGTTTAAAATTTCATGAAAGTAGAATTAAAGAATTTAAAATTTCACAAAAAAATCGTAAGAAATTGAGTTTCTTCATATCCTTAAATTCATATCATTTCTTTTTATATTATCTCATCAACTTATTTTTTGTTGAGACAAGGTCTACTTAACTAAGACCGACACATTATTGATTTGAATAAGGTTTGAGTGTCTATTTCAACACTTTTTTCTTAGTATCCACGAAGGTTTCTTTTAAACTAAACTAGAGTAAATTTATTTTATTTTTGGATCAACACTACCAAGGTTATTTTATTTTTGATGTTACACCAGAGTTAGTTTTCAACCAATGTTAGTCAGAGTTTTCTTTGATCCACATTATCCATGTCTTTCGAGTGAAGTCAAACTAGTTTTTTTTTTTTCAATTATTTTCATGTGATGTTATTCAAAGTCCTTTTCAGCCAACATCAATTATTTGTATTTTCTGGACACTACATGCCGAAGTTATTTTTTATCAGCGTTAGTTACAATTTTCTTGGCCAACAGTGGGTGAACTACCTTTCGACCGATGTAGACTAGGTTTTTTATTGATGTTAATAAGAATTATTTTTATTTACATTACTGGAATTCTGTTTTATTGTTTCCAATTACTGTTATTTCTTTCTTTATATTAGACATAATTTTTTTGGTCAAAGTTGGAAGACTATTTTTTAGTGTATGTGATCTAGATTTGTTTTCATTGACAGTGTTTTTCTTTTGTCGATGTCTTTAATTATTATTTTTTTATATCAAATAGCTAATTGATCTTAGACTAAATAATTAAATTCGATATTAATTGAAAATAATATCGACAATCAAGAAAAATTTGTCAATTTCAATAGAAAAAACTATAAATGAGATTTTAATGAAAAATAATATAAAGAAAGATTAATTAAAATATATCATCAATACTAATATTCTTGAATTATTAATTATTTGTTATTATCTAAATATTTTTTTGAATTTGATCGAAATTAAAATATATGTTATTCAAATAAGAAAAATATGATTCAATAAATTTGAATTGCCTTGTCTAAGAAAAATATTTGAAAAATGAACTATTTTGAAAGAGATTAGCTTAGCTTAAATTCAACCTATTTAAAGGTCTTAAAAGTTAGGCTTAAATAGTCATTTGGTCCTAGTTTTGGTCGACTTTTTCATTGTGGTCCTACTTTTAAAATTGTTTTCAATTTGGTCCTACCTTTCGTTAAATTTTTTTAATTAACTCCTTCTCGTTAACTCTGTCTAAATAATTAACGGAACAGTGGTCAGTGTGGTTATTTTATGTGACGTGGAACATTGTTCAGTGACGTGTCTGTTATTTCACTGTGTTGGCCATTTAATTGTAATTGCATAATTATTTAGGGTTTAAGGTTAATTGAATTGGCTTTAGGGTTGTGTTTGTGGAATTGGGGATTTGTTCGTCGATTTGGGAATATCCTTCAATTGGCTATCCCATATCAATTTTTGCCATCCAATATTGACGCTGATCGTTGAAGAATCGTTCGCGGAGGGTTGAAGGTGTTCATCGCAGAGGTAGGTTTTGGTTTAGGGTTTGATATTTGCTGACTATTGATTGTTATTAGTGTTGATGATTAGGGTTTATTAACGCTTTTGTTTATGCATTCGATGGATTATTTTAATTTATAATTGTTTTTTTTAGCTGTGCGCACCACTGCAATGTCTTCGCAATCGCAAATTGGGAGTGAGCCTGAAATCCTATAACCACCGTGACATGAATTGCAAGTTTGGTGAACCCAGCTATTGGAAGAAGAGGAAGATGCCCCACGAGACATTCCTTTTCAGCTGAAGATGGATGGAAGACAACCACAATTCAAGAACACACAAACCCTAACTTTCAATTATAATATCTGGTTTATGCATACAGTGGAAACGAACATGTCACTGAATAGTAATCCACGTCACACAAAAGAATCACGCTGGCCACTATTCCATTAACAATTTAGACGAAGTTAAGGAAAAGGAGTTAATTGAAAAAATTTAACGAAAGATAGGACCAAATTAAAATCAATTTCAAAAGTAGGACCAAAGTGAAAAAAGTCAACCAAAACTAGGACCAAATGACTATTTAAGCCTAAAAGTTATGAGATTGTATCCACAATAATACGAGACGTGTATCGGAGATGATACTATACAATACGTATATTGGATATGAGACGTATATGATATGTTTATCGGATATAACACGTATCTGATACGTCAATATGTTTATTTTAAAAATAATATGATACGGTATATGATATATGAATATTGAATAACTAGTATTTCTACCTGTGCAATGCACGGGATATCAAATTTTAAAATTAAAAATTATAGTATATTTATTAAATTAATTTGAAATTATAAAAGTATAATTAAATTTAATATAAATTTTATTTTATAAAATTCAATAATAATATTTTAATTGATTTTATAATAAAAATGTATTTAAGTTATTTATATATATTTTTAATAAAATGTATTATATATAACTATTTTAAATAATATATTAAGATTTAGACAATTAAAATTAAGAAATCAAATTTAATTTTGAATGAAATATTGAGTAAAAAATGTAGAAAAATATAATAGTTGTTTCTCTAATAATAAAAATGATGGACGATATAGAAATTGTTGAGTAGACTTAATAAAGATACAAACATTAGACGATACAAAAAATGTGAAGAGTAAGTGATATAAAGCTACAAATGATAGATCGTGCATATAAATGTAATGTTTAGTTAGTCAGATAGTACTCACTCTCTTCAGATGTGTCAGTTTGGTACTCACTTTTAAAAATGTGTCAATCGAATCCTAACTTTTGAAAAAATGTCTCAATTAGGTTCCTTTCACTCTTGTAAGTCATTTTAAATATCGATACCATTAATGGCGTTAATATTTTTTTCTCAAAGGGACCTGATTGAGACATATTTTCCAAAGTTAGGACCGAATTGACACCTTTGTAAAAGTGGGTATGAAACTGACATATCCAAACAAAAGTGAGTATTATCCGACTAATTACACCTAAATATAAATAGTAGATTCTTTAAAGATACAAATGTTAGACTGCAAACAAAATATAAATAGTAAACAATCAAAACTTACAAAATGTAGACTATGTAGACAAATATAAATAGTACACTATGCAAAAATACAAAGGTTAAATGTTTGATAAACTCTTCTATTGGAGTCCTTTTTTCACAATTTTTTTGGATTTTGAATTTCAAATTTTAACTTTGCTCCCATATTTTATAGCTTTTAAAATTTAGAATTTAAATTCAAACTTTATTACTATATATTTTGAATTTCAAATTTGACAATATATATCCTAATTTAGAAAAAAAAAAATATTGAAATCGAGATCATTAATGATTTTTATATTTTTAAAAATTTTAAGAATGTATAATTTTAACTTGTAATGATATACCAATATCTATGTTATAAAAATTATTTTTTAAATTATTGTTTAAGTTTGTGTAAAATGTCAAAAATATGTGAAAATTATTTAAAAATATTTAAAAATTCATATTTAAATTTTACAATTATTTATTTATTATTTTACACCATATTTTAATTATTTTTACTATTATTATTATATTAGGACTAATATGTTAATATATTATTATATTATTAA
>Ga0214542_1008229_pt1 | contig 17425 bp, 10 predicted proteins | sample CNSS1metaG_FD_160096 | JGI IMG/M metagenome (GOLD analysis project Ga0214542, IMG submission 160096) | Root nodule microbial communities from cowpea collected in UCLA plant growth center, Los Angeles, California, USA - CNSS1 | ecosystem: Host-associated > Plants > Roots > Nodule | place: USA... | reverse complement strand
TGCTATTTTTAACAAGTAGTTTTATTGGTTGGATAATAGGTCATACTTTTTTTATAAAATGGATTGAATTTTTATTAATCTGCATACAGCAAAATAATTGGATTAAATCTAATGTCCGTATTCAATCAAAAAAAGACATTCTGTCAGAATTTAGAAATTATATGTTTAAAATCTTTGCTGTTTTCTTATTTGTTACCTGTTTATATTATTTAGGAAGAACACCTCTCCCCTTTTTTAATAAAAAACTATTAGTATTAGAAAGTAAACAAAGCAATGAAATTTCTAAAAAAGGAAAAAAAAAAGATAAAGATATGTTACAAAAACCTCTTATAAATATTCTTTTCAATTATAAACGATGGAAGCGTCCATTTCGATATATAAAAAATAATGAATTTGAAAACATGGTAAAAAATGAAATTTCAGAATTTTTTTTTCATACATATCAACGTGATGGAAGAGAAAAAATATCTTTTACGTATCCACAAAATTTATCAAGTTTTGAAAAACTGATGGAAACAAAAATAGATTTCTTCACAAAAAAGAAAATTTCCTCTGATGATTTGTATAATGATTCGTACTATAGGAATGAAGAAAAAATAAACAAATTGAGCAATGAATTTATAAATCGCACAAAACTGATAGATAAGAAATTGATTTCTCTCGATATATTCGAAAATAGAATTCGATTTTGTGATGATGAAACTAAAAAAAAATATTTAACTAAAAGAAAAGATCCTTTGTTAAACGGACCCTTCCGTGGACAAATAAAAAACGGTTTTTCAACCTCAATCCAACATGAAAAAACTTACAAAAAAAATAACATTTTTATAAATAAAATTCAAGATATCTTTCTTTATAATAAGATTTCTAAAAAGAATAATAGTAATTCTCCAAAATTAGAGGAAAATAGAAAAACATTTGATAAAAAATTATTAGTAACTACATTTCTTTTTAATCTAATCAGTCAATTTTCATTAGTGTCAAGCTTAAATTCGCACGTACCTTATTTATTTACAGAACCTGAACAAGTAAAAATGAATTATAATTATGACGCAGAAAAAAAACAAATAATCAAAATATTATTTGATGCAATTACAACTGATTTGAACGAAAAAAGAAAAGTAAATCGAAAGAACACTAAGTCTATTAAAAGAAACGAAATCTGTAAAAAAGTACCTCGGTGGTCATACAAATTGATGGACGAATTAGAACAACTAGGTGGAAAAATTGAAGCAGATAATTCTCAAATTCGTTCTAGAAAAGGCAAACGTGTAGTCATTTTGACTAATAAAGATAAATTTTTTAAAAAATACAAGACTTATCGTGATCGTGGAGATACTGAAAATAATGAACAAAAAAACGAATTGGCTTTAAGACGTTATTCCCAACAATCGGATTTTCGAAGAGACATAATCAAAGGATCTATCCGTGCTCAAAGACGGAAAACAGTTACTTGGAAATTTTTTCAAAAAAGGGTGCATTCGCCGCTTTTTTTGGATAAAATTGAAAAATCAATATTCTTTTCTTTTCATAGTTTAAAATCAATGAAAAGATTTTTTATGTTAAATATTTGGATTCGTAAAAAGACAGAATTTCAAATTTTAGGTTCTATAGAGGAAAAAACAAAAAAAAGTCCGAAAAAAAAAGAGGAGGAAGCAAAAAAGGAAAATGCAGAAAGAAAACGTATAGAAATAGCAGAAGCCTGGGATAGCATTATATTTGCTCAAGTAATAAGAGGTGTTTTATTAATAACCCAATGCTTTATTAGGAAATATATTCTATTACCTTCATTTATAATAATTAAAAATACAATTCGTATACTATTTTTTCAAATTCCAGAATGGTCTGAAGATTATATGGATTGGAAGAGAGAAATATATATTAAATGCACGTATAACGGCGTTCAATTATCCGAAAGAGAGTTTCCGCAAAAATGGCTAACAGATGGGATTCAGATAAAAATATTATTTCCTTTTCGTCTAAAACCTTGGCATAAATCTAAAATACGATGTAATGAAAACAAAAAAAATTCAAAGAAAAAAAAGAACTTTTGTTTTTTAACAGTTTGGGGGATGGAAGTTGAATTGCCTTTTTCTAGTTCCACGAAAAATCCACTTTCCTTTTTCGACCCCATTTTAAAAGAACTAAAAAAAAAAAAGAAAAAATTTGAATTTTTCACTTTTCTAGTTCTAAAAGTTTTAAGTGAAAAATTCAAACTGTTTCTAAATATCGTAATAGAAAAAGCAAAAGGGATCATCCAAAGTATTCTTGAAATTATTAGAAAAAGTATAGTATTCCTCACGAAAAAAAAACAAGAATTTTTAAATTTAAAATATTTTTTTATTAAAAGGAAACCCCCAAAACTCGATGAATTGAGCGAAAACAAAAAATATTCAACAATTTGGAAGAATAATTCAATGATTTCTGAAGCAACCATTTCAATTCAATCGATAAAGTCGACAAATTTTTCATTGAAAAAAAAATCTATAAAGGATCTCAATACTAAGAGAAAAGTAGTTATTAAAAAAATAGAAAAAATGAAAAAAGAAGAAAAGAAAAGAGGACTTGGAATTCCCGAGACAAATATTCATTCGAAGAAAAAAATTTATGATAGTAAAAGGATAGAATTCGAAAAAAAAATTTTGCAGATATTCCAAAGAAGAAATATTAGCTTAACTAAAAAATCACATTCTTTTTTTCAATTTTTGATGAAAAAAATATACATAGATATCTTTCTATATATCATTTGTATTCCGAAAATCCAGCTACAACTTTTTCTTGAATCAACAAAAAAATTTTTAAATAAATGGCTTTACGATAATGAACCAAATACAGAAAGAAGTTATAAAACAAATCAAAGTATAATTCCCTTTCTTTTAAAATTACACAAATATTTTAATAATAAGAATAAGAATGCGAATTCACATAATTATTTTGATGTCTCCTTTTTGTCACAACCATATGTATTTTTAAATTTGTTACAAACCCGAATTATTAACATAAACATATATAAGTTAAGACTTCTTTTTCAATATAATAAAAATTTTTTTTTTCTGAAAAATGAAATAAAGGATTCTTTTTTTGGAGCACAAGGAATAGTTCATTCTAAAAGAAAACAAAATAACCTGCTCAATTCTGAACTAAATCAATGGACAAATTGGTTAAAGAATAATTATTATCAATATAACTTATCTAACAGTAGCTGGTCAAAATTAGTATCACAAAAATGGAGAAATAGAATCACTAAATGTGGTGTAACTCAAAATAAAAATTTAACCAAATGGGATTCATATGGAAAAAGCCCATTAATTCTTTACAAAGAACAACAAGGAATCCCATTAAAAAAAAAAATTAGAAAACAATATAAATACGATCTTTTATCCTATAATTTTATGAATTATGCAAATAAGAAAGACTCATATATTTATCGATATAGATCCCTATTTCAATCAAATAAAAACACAATGATTTCTTCTAATTACAATACATATAAAAAAGACTTATTTGATAGAATAAGTAATATTTTTATCAAGAATTATATAGCAGAAGATACTATTATTATAAATCCGGATAGAAAATATTTGGATTGGACGGGAATCAATAGAAAAATACTAAATCGTTCCATATGCAATCCGGAATTTTGGTTCTTTTCCAAATTTGTGATATTTTATAATACATTTAGGGGTAACTCGCAAATTATACCAATAAAATTACTTTATTTACATTCTCTTTTTTTACATTCTAAAGGAAATAAAAATGTTAGTGAAAAGAATATTACTAGAAAGAAAAAAAAAATAGATGTTTTTAGAACATCGAAAAAAAAACCCAAGAACAATATGGAGGCAGAACTTCAATTCTTAGTAAGAAATTTTTTGAATTTCCATTTAAACTGGAAAAATTTCTTAGGTCAAAAAATATTTAACAATGTAAAAGTATATTGTCTCCTTATTAGATTGACAAATTTAAGAAAAATTACTATAGCCTCTATTCAAAGAGGAGAACTAGGTCTAGATATTATGATGATTCAAAAACAGACGAATTTAACTCTTTCAGGCTTAAGGAAAAAGAAAAATAATAAATTTAGGAAAAAAGAACTATTTGTTATCGAACCAGTTCGCCTGTCTAGAAAAAATAATAAACAATTTTTTAAGTATAAAATGATGGGTTTTTCATTAATTCATAAGAATAAACGCAAAATTTATAAAAAATACTCAGAAAAAATTCATGTTAATAAGAAATTTTTTGATAAATACATTACAAGAACAAAAGATCAAAAGATAACAGAAAACAAAGAAAACGAGAAATTTAATTTACTTGTTCCTGAAAACATTTTATCTGCTAGACGTCGTAGAGAGTTGAGAATTAGAATTTGTTTAGATCCAAATAATATAAATAGTATGCATAGAAACACAATATTTTATAATGAAAATAAAGTCCAAAATTGTTTTAAAGTTTTGACTAAAAAAAGAAATGAGAAAGAGAAAAAAAAACTAATGAATTTCAAAATTTTTCTTTGGCCAAAATATCGATTAGAAGATTTAGCTTGTATAAATCGTTATTGGTTTAATACCCATAATGGAAGCCGTTTCAGTATAGTAAGGATACATATGTATCCGCGTGTGAAAATTCGTTAATCTAATTTTGTTTTCTATTTAGCATATGTATCTATCTATAGATAGATACATAGGTTAAACAAATACACGTATTTTGGTATGGCATTGATTTTAATTCAATGATGTATACATAAAAAAAAAGCATTAACAAAATTATCTTTTTTTATCTAATGTAATGTATACAATTCTTTTTTATATATCAAACTAGTCTCCTTTATACTATATCTATTTAAATTCTCTATTTCAATTGGATTGATTTCAGTTATCAAAAAAATTAGATTTCGGATTTCTATCAAAAAATTAAAAATGAGTGTCATTCTAATTACTGATCAATAAAAATATCTATAAAAATCGAGGAGAAGGAAAAACTTTTATTTTTTTATGGTAAAAAAGTCATTTATACCTGTTATTTCACAAGAAAAAAAAGGAAAAAAACCGGGATTGGTTGAATTTCAAATATTCAAATTTACCAATAGAATACGAAGACTTACTTCACATTTTGAATTGCACCGAAAAGACTACTCATCCCAAACAGGTTTACGTAAAATTTTGGGAAAACGGCAAAGATTACTGTCTTATTTGTCAAAGAAAGATGGAATACGGTATAAAAAATTAATCAATCAGTTTAATATTCGGCAGTCACAAATTCGTTAAATTGAAGAGTAATTTTCAATTATTCGATTTATTAGATCTTGAATTTGGATGAACTTTTTTTTTAAGCGATTCATAAAAGAATAAATCGAGCAAAAACCTATGAATATCTCAACGAAAAGAAAGGACTTCATGATAGTCAATATGGGGCCTCACCACCCATCAATGCACGGTGTTCTTAGACTTATTGTTACTCTAGATGGTGAGGATGTTATTGATTGTGAACCGATATTGGGTTATTTACACAGAGGAATGGAAAAAATAGCGGAAAACCGAACAATTATACAATATCTGCCTTATGTAACACGTTGGGACTATTTAGCTACAATGTTCACAGAAGCAATAACTGTAAATGGACCAGAACAGTTGGGAAATATTCAAGTACCTAAAAGAGCCAGCTATATCCGAGTAATAATGTTGGAGTTAAGCCGTATAGCTTCTCACCTACTATGGCTAGGACCTTTTATGGCAGATATTGGTGCACAAACACCTTTTTTCTATATTTTCAGAGAAAGAGAATTAATATATGATCTATTTGAAGCTGCCACAGGTATGAGAATGATGCATAATTTTTTTCGTATCGGAGGGGTAGCGACTGATCTACCTTATGGTTGGATAGATAAATGTTATGATTTCTGCGATTATTTTTTAACAAGTATTGCTGAATATCAAAAACTTATTACGCGAAATCCTATTTTTTTAGAACGGGTTGAGGGCGTCGGTGTTGTTGATGTAAAAGAAGTTATTAATTGGGGTTTATCAGGACCGATGCTTCGGGCTTCCGGAATACAATGGGATCTACGTAAAGTGGATAATTATGAATGTTACGAAGAATTTCATTGGGAAGTTCAATGGCAAAAAGAAGGAGATTCATTAGCTCGTTATTTAGTTCGAATTGGTGAAATGATAGAATCCATAAAAATTATTCAACAGGCTTTGGAAGGACTTCCCGGCGGTCCATATGAAAATTTAGAAATCCGCTGCTTTGATAGAGAAAAAGAGCCAGAATGGAATGAGTTTGAGTATCGATTTATTAGTAAAAAATCGTCTCCGAGTTTTGAATTGCCAAAACAAGAACTTTATGTAAGAGTTGAAGCCCCCAAGGGAGAATTAGGGATTTTTCTAATAGGGGATCAAAATGGTTTTCCTTGGAGATGGAAAATTCATCCGCCCGGTTTTATAAATTTGCAAATTCTTCCTCAATTAGTTAAAAGAATGAAATTGGCCGATATTATGACAATACTAGGTAGCATAGATATTATTATGGGAGAAGTTGATCGTTGAAATGATAATTGATTTAACAGAAATACAAGATATACATTTTTTTTTCAGATTGCAATTTTTGAAAGAGATATATGGAATTCTTTGGGTATTTGTGCCTATTTTTATTTTGATATTAGGAATTACTATAAGTGTACTAGCAATTGTATGGTTAGAAAGAGAAATATCTGCAGGGATACAACAGCGTATTGGACCTGAATACACCGGTCCTTTTGGAGTTCTTCAAGCTCTAGCAGACGGAACAAAATTACTTTTTAAAGAGAATCTTATTCCATCTAGAGGAGATATTCGTTTATTTAGTTTCGGCCCATCTATCTCAGTCATATCCATTATAATAAGCTATTCAGTAATTCCTTTTGGCTATAACTTTGTTTTATCTGATCTGAATATTGGTGTTTTTTTATGGATTGCTATTTCGAGTATTGCCCCCATTGGACTTCTTATGTCAGGATATGGGTCAAATAATAAATATTCCTTTTTGGGTGGTCTACGAGCAGCTGCTCAATCAATTAGTTATGAAATACCATTAACTCTATGTGTGTTATCGATATCTCTATGTGTGCTTCGTTGAGACATAAATTTTTTGATACTATTTCTTATAAGCCTCTCCTTATATTTAAAGTACAAAAAGAATCTATAAAGAATATATATATATTCTTTTCGCATTTGGATTGAATAATTGAATCAGATAGTTATATGAGTGCAATAAAACAGCTTTTTTTGAATATAATTTATAGAATACTCTATTACTTATAGAGAAAGTATGATGATTTCAAATTGCAGTAAAAATATTGAGTCTAATTTTCTATGTATAAGAATAAGGTGAAAAAATCAATGAAATTCTAGAATTAGATTCTATATATTATATTCTATGTATAGAAGTGGTTGTTTTTCCCAAGATTTGTTGATTAGTAATCCTGTCTTGAAGCGGACGCAAAAGACCAACCTTTTTCAAATTTTCAATATCATTTGTATGAATTAGCATACATATATTAACAAAATTAAAAAAAGGCATTAATATAATAAAAAAAATTAATGGATGGCTAGAAACACCAAAATACACAAAAGATTAGTAACGTATATTTCTTTTTTAAATTATCCAATTTATGTATAATATAAAAAGAATACTAATGGGGACTTGAAGTTGGTAGAAAAAATAAGGCAGTACTCCCCCCAATTCCGATCTAGAGTATACTTCCATCCATTGATTGAATAAATAACTATCAGGAACGAAATAATCCTTTAATTTTTTGAAGTCCCCTTTTGCTTGCACAAAAAGGAATAAGATAAGAGGTAAAAGTGATCTCCTTTTTCTTTTTTGTCTTATATACTCCATATTTATGGAGATAATCATAATTTAAAAAAAGAACATCTAATTATTTTTCGGAATCGAAAATGATGTGGGAGTTCTTGATAATTTTAAAAGAGTATTTTATGCAAAAATGAAATTAAGTTATTACTCAACAAATTTAATTTTGAATTTTTTAAAGGATGAGATCAATTCAGAAGTACCTTTTGTATTTTTTATTTATCTAAAGAAATTCAATAAATGTGCAAATGTTTTTATTTTTTAAATAAGTGTGTATTCATTTAAAAATTTTTTTTAGAACAGACAGAATTCCATGGGTCTAATTCAGAACCGTCCGAGAAAATAGAATCTTATCTATCTTAGGGATATATCAAGGGAGAAATAATTGGCCGGGTTCTTATATTTTTTTAAGGCTTTAAAGGAGCCGTATGAGATGAAAATCTCATGTACGGTTCTGTAATAGAGATGGTAACAGTAATGTCATCACCGACTAGGATTATCTAACAGTTTAAGTACAGTTGATATAGTTGATGCACAATCCAAATATGGTTTTTGGGGATGGAATTTGTGGCGGCAACCTATGGGTTTCCTCGTTTTTCTAATCTCTTCCCTAGCAGAATGTGAAAGATTACCTTTTGATTTACCAGAAGCGGAAGAAGAACTAATAGCGGGTTATCAAACCGAATATTCCGGTATCAAATTTGGTTTATTTTATGTTGCTTCCTATTTAAACCTATTCGTTTCTTCCTTATTTGTAACAGTTCTTTATTTTGGTGGTTCAAATTTCTCTATTCCGTACATCTTCGTTTCTAATTTTTTTCAAATAAATAAAACATACGGAGTTTTTGTAACGATAATTGGTATCTTTATTACACTAGTTAAAACTTATTTATTCATATTCGTTTCTATCACAACAAGATGGACTTTGCCTAGGCTACGAATAGATCAATTATTAAATCTTGGGTGGAAGTTTCTTTTACCCATTTCTCTTGGTAATCTATTATTAACAACGTCGTCTCAACTGTTTTCACTGTAAAAAAAATGTGGACCTTCTATATTCAAAATTCAGAACTTGTTTTAAACAAGAGAAAGAAAAAAAATATTCAGAGCTATTCACGATATGTTCCTTATGGTAACTGAATTCATAAATTATAGTGAACAAATAATACGAGCTGCTAGATATATTGGTCAAGGTCTCATGATTACCTTATCGCATGCAAATAGGTTACCCGTAACTATTCAATATCCTTATGAAAAAATAATCTCATCAGAACGTTTTCGCGGTCGAATACATTTTGAATTTGATAAATGCATTGCTTGTGAAGTATGTGTTCGTGTCTGTCCTATAGATCTACCCATTGTTGATTGGAAACTAGAAACTGATATTCGAAAAAAACGGTTGCTTAATTACAGTATTGATTTTGGAATCTGTATATTTTGTGGTAACTGTATTGAGTATTGTCCAACAAATTGTTTATCAATGACCGAAGAATATGAACTTTCAACTTATGATCGCCACGAATTGAATTATAATCTAATTGCTTTGGGTCGTTTACCAGTATCAGTAATTGATGATTATACAATTCGAACAATTCAAATAAAATGATTTCAAAATTCTTCACAAAAATAATTGAATTTCTCTATATATAGAATAAAAAAAAAGATATTCTATTTTTTTGAAATGACTCTTTGGCATAAAGAAAAGAATGAAATTCCATTGATTCTATAACAACTGTACCTAATAACAATTCACATATCTTATCTTAGGATTTGGTGAATTTCTATGCACAGATAATTTTCGTATTTAACAAGTTTTTTCCTGGTCATATCAATAAGGTCATGAAATTTCTATTTATCTTTTATTTTACATATAATGGATTTGTCCGAATCGCTACATGATTTTATTTTAATCTTTCTTGGATCAGGTCTCATATTAGGAAGTCTAGGAGTAGTATTCTTTACGAATCCGATTTTTTCTGCTTTTTCATTGGGACTAGTTCTTGTTTGTGTATCTTTATTCTATATTTTATCAAACTCCCATTTCGTAGCTGCCTCACAGCTACTTATTTACGTGGGCGCTATAAATGTTTTAATAATATTTGCTGTGATGTTTATGAATGGTTCGGACTATTACCAAAATTTTCGTGTTTGGACCGTTGGGGATGGAATTACTTTGATGGTTTGTACCAGTATCTTTCTTTCACAAATAACTACTATTCTAGAGACATCATGGCACGGAATTATTTGGACGACAAGACCCAATCAGATTTTAGAGCAAGATTTGATAAGTACTAGTCAACAAATTGGAATTCATTTATCAACAGATTTTTTTCTTCCATTTGAACTAATTTCAATAATTCTTTTAGTTGCTTTAATAGGTGCAATTTTTGTGGCTCGCCAATAAGAAAGTTTTCGAACTAATAAAATAATATAAATTACATTTTGTTAGAATTTATTACATTTCTTTTTTGTTGAATTATATGTTAAGGAAAAAGAATATTTATGTATAAAGTATAAAATCTTTTTGCAAATACTTGATTTTGTTGTAGACTTATTATGTTAGGCAATAAAATCCGTTGAATTCATATTCATATCGAAATGAATAAAAATTGAAAAGGAGTTGGTCAATGATATTCGAGCATACACTTGTTTTGAGTGCTTATTTATTTTCTATAGGTATCTATGGATTGATCACGAGCCGAAATATGGTTAGAGCCCTTATGTGTCTTGAACTTATACTAAATGCAGTTAATATAAATCTCGTAACCTTTTCTGATTTTTTTGATAGGCGGCAACTAAAAGGAAATATTTTTTCAATTTTTGTTATAGCTGTTGCAGCCGCTGAAGCAGCTATCGGACCAGCTATTGTTTCCTCAATATATCGTAATAGAAAATCAACCCGTATCAATCAATCAAATTTGTTGAATAAATAGTATTATTCATAAAAAAAAGTCTAATTTTGAATAGTGTGTACTATATAATCCATTCAAATTAGCAGAAATGATATATCCTTTTTAATCATGTTTGCGTTTGCGAAAACAAAGATAAGAAATCAAAGTATCTTGGTTCTATTCTCTTATTAGTTATTAATCTATAAATATATTTTTAGTAGCAAAATTCTTATAAATCATTGATTCATCTGGTATATAATATAGATATATATATATAGATATATATATATCATATATAGATATATATAATTGGTTTACCAATTTACTAGATTGAAAATGTTGAATTTTTGATGTTCAAGGATTATGTTCCAATGTCACATTCAGTAAAGATTTATGATACATGTATAGGATGTACTCAATGTGTACGAGCCTGCCCAACAGATGTATTAGAAATGATACCTTGGGACGGATGTAAAGCTAAACAAATTGCTTCTGCCCCAAGAACAGAGGACTGTGTTGGTTGTAAGAGGTGTGAATCCGCCTGTCCGACGGATTTCTTAAGTGTTAGAGTTTATTTATGGCATGAAACAACTCGAAGCATGGGTCTAGCTTATTGATACGTTTCAAAAAGAACCGCATACAAGTACTTTTTTTTACTGGCAAAAACCCGGGCTCAAAATAAAAAAATATTTTGAGCCCGGGTTTTTGTAGTCTAAGTATATCTTATTTTTATCACGAATTATTTTCCTTGGTTAACAACAGTTGTAGTTTTGCCAATAGTCGGAGGTTCTTTAATTGTCTTATTTCCCCATAAAGGAAATAAGACAATTAAATGGTATACTTATTGTATATGTTTCATAGATCTCCTTCTAATAACCTATGTATTTTGTTATCATTTCGAATTAGATGATCCACTAATCCAATTGACAGAAAATTATAAATGGATCCATTTTTTTGACTTTTACTGGAGATTCGGAATAGATGGACTCTCTCTAGGACCCCTTTTATTAACGGGATTTATCACTACGTTAGCTACGTTATCAGCTCAACCGGTTACTCGAGAATCTAAATTATTCTATTTTCTAATGTTAGCAATGTATAGTGGTCAACTAGGAACATTTTCTTCTCAAGACATTTTACTTTTTTTCATCATGTGGGAATTAGAATTAATTCCCGTTTATCTACTTTTATCTATGTGGGGTGGAAAAAAACGTTTGTATTCAGCTACAAAGTTTATTTTGTACACTGCGGGAAGTTCTGTTTTTTTATTACTGGGAATTCTGGGTATGGGTTTCTATAGTTCTAATGAACCAACATTAAATTTTGAATCATTAACTAATCAATCATATCCCGTGGCACTGGAAATAATCTTCTATATGGGATTTCTTATTGCTTTTGCTGTCAAATCACCAATTATACCCTTACATACATGGTTACCTGATACCCATGGAGAGGCGCATTACAGCACTTGTATGCTTTTAGCCGGAATATTATTAAAAATGGGAGCATATGGGTTGGTTCGAATTAATATGGAATTATTATCTCGCGCTCATTCTATATTTTGTCCCTGGTTAATGTTATTAGGTTCCATTCAAATAATCTATGCAGCTTCAACATCTCTTGGTCAACGCAATGTAAAAAAAAGAATAGCTTATTCCTCGGTCTCTCATATGGGTTTCTTAATTTTAGGAATTGGTTCTATAAGCGAGACAGGGCTGAATGGGGCTATTTTACAAATAATCTCTCACGGATTTATTGGTGCTGCCCTTTTTTTCTTGGCGGGAACTAGTTATGATAGACTACGTCTTCTTTATCTCGACGAAATGGGTGGAATGGCTATCCCAATGCCAAAAATATTCACGATTTTCACTACCTTATCGATGGCTTCTCTTGCATTACCGGGCATGAGCGGTTTTGTTGCAGAATTTATAGTATTATTGGGAATAATTACCAATCAAAAATATCTTTTCATCACAAAAATACTCATAACTTTTGTAACTGCAATTGGAATGATATTAACTCCTATTTATTTATTATCTATCTTACGTCAAATGTTTTATGGATACAAGCTTTTTAATAAACAAAATTCTTATTTTTTTGATTCGGGGCCACGAGAATTATTTATTTCAATTTCTATCCTTATACCCGTAATAAGTATTGGCATTTATCCAGATTTTATTTTTTCAATTTCGGCTGACAAGGTTGAAGCTATTCTCTCTCATTTTTTATAGATAGTTTTTGGGAATAAATGAAAAAGAAAAAATAGAAATCAATCCGATGCACAATAAAAAAAAATGGATTTCTTTTTGTATTTTCTTAATTACATAAAAATGAAATTGAATTCTAATTGAATATTTTTGTTGTTTGTGAGAACCCCTTGAATCAATATTACATTACTTGATTCAATGGGGTCTTAATCATTTTATTGGGAGTTTTTTTTCTTATTCTATAGAATGTTCCCAATATTTGTGAATTTTTTTAAATTAATTAGGTGTAAATGAACCATAACTATGTAGTCCTATTCCTAAAAGATTTATCCCTAAATAACATATCCAAATTATAAGAAAGCCTATGGAGGCCACTATTGAAGAATTTCTATATTCCAATTTTTTATTTTTTCTAGTATGTAAATAAATTGCGAAAATAGTCCAAGTAATAAAAGCCCAAGTTTCCTTTGGATCCCAATTCCAATATGATCCCCATGCCTCATTAGCCCATACTGCTCCAGATATATTACCTATTGTTAAAAAGATAAAACCTAGACTAATAGTACGGTAACCCCAACGATCCAATTGTTGAATAAATTGATATCTATAATAATTTCTATAAGACGAATAAAACGGAAAAGGAGTTTGTTGTAAAATATTCTTTTTATCATTCATATTCATATATTTGATTTCAGCAAAAGAAAAGGATTCATTAAAAAAAAACAAAGTCTTGCTTTTACCAAGAATTTGTATGAGTTCTTGAAATGTAATGACTAAAATAGCCACTGATATTAATGATCCACATAAAAGAGTTGTATAACCCAATATCATCATACTTACGTGCATCATTAACCAATGGGACTGTAAAGCAGGCACTAATTTTAAGGATTCATGCATTTCGGTTAAAAGACCCGAAGTAGCAAAGCCTTGGGTAAAAAGAATACTTGGTGTTATTATTGTATTGAAATAGTCATTTTTTTGTTTTTTGAAGCAAAGAACCATATAAAAGATAGAAAAAGTCCATGAAAGAAATATTAATGATTCATATAAATTACTAAATGGTAAATGGCCTGAAAAAATCCAACGAGTAACTAACAATCCTGTGATACAAAAAAAGGTTATTATCATGCCTTTTTTGAACAAATTGTATAATCCTATGATTTCATTGCCTAATAATAAGGTTATCAAATGAATTGAAATTAAAATAGATACGACCGAAAAGGATATATGAGTTAATATATGCTCTAAAGTGGAAAATACCATATAGAATGAAAAAATAGAAATACTTGGAATAGAAATAATAATTCTTTATAGGAACTTTTTTTTAGAAGATAAGATGCCGCTACTCGGACTCGAACCGAGATGCTCTAGCACTGCTTCCTAAGAGCAGCGTGTCTACCAATTTCACCATAGCGGCTGACTCGAAACCATAATAACCCAATTTTAGTCAATTGTCGAGATTCAAAGAATCAATTAAAACACAATATTTGTTTACTAAACATTCAATAAAATAATTTTAAAGAATTCTATTAGAATCTATTAAATATAGAATGTAAATATCATAATATAGAATGTAAATATCCTAAATTCATAACTGAATCTTATATTCTATATCAATTTTATATTCATATTTTTGTATTTAAAAAAGAGTCGTTGAATCCAGTTAATTGAAATTATTCTAACGTTTATATTTGTTACAGAAAAAGCTTTTTGAATTCCCCGTAAAAATAGATTGCCCTAATGAAAAAGCTTTTAATGCTGTAAAATATCCCTTCTTTTTCCATAAAGTGTTCCGAATAAGTTTTTTTGATATAGACGTGCGCTTTTTTGGAACTGCCATAGAATTAGTATAGTTTTTTATTGTTATAGAATTTTATGTGAAAGACATTTTGCGGTAAATTAAAATTAAGTTTATCTCTAATTAGACATATATTTTATATATTTGAATTTCCATTTTTGTTTTTATTATATTTATAATAAGAATATAATACTTTTTAGAAAGTTTTCCCCAAATCGCTATTTCTTATTGTAATAAAAACTTAATTAGTTAAGTTAAATTTAATGAACTAAACCAATGTTCAAAAAATATTGTCCAAAGAGTCAGAATAATGAATAATCGATTATTCTATTTTATTAAATTCTATCTTTCTTTGTTATTAACCGAAACCATTCCTTTACTTTACAAAAAAGATAAAAGAAAAACCTAAGAAACCAAATTCATTAGAATCCTAATTTTTTTTCTTTATTGTATGGAATATACACATCAATATTCATGGATCATACCTTTTATTCCATTCCCAGTTCCGATGTTAATAGGAGTGGGACTTCTACTTTTTCCCACTGCAACGAAAAATATTCGCCGTATTTGGGCTTTTCCTAGTATCTTATTGTTAACTATAGTTATGATTTTTTCGCTTGATTTGTCTATTCATCAAATCAAGAATAGTTTGTTTTTTCAATATGTATGGTCTTGGACCATAAATAATGATATTTCTTTAGAGTTTGGGTACTTGATCGATTCACTTACTTCTATTATGTCAATATTAATTACTACGGTTGGCATTCTCGTTCTTATTTATAGTGATAATTATATGTCTCATGATCAAGGATATTTGAGATTTTTTGCTTATCTTACTCTTTTTAATATTTCAATGTTGGGATTAGTTACTAGTTCGAATTTGATACAAATTTATTTTTTTTGGGAATTAATTGGAATGTGTTCTTATTTATTAATAGGCTTTTGGTTCACCCGCCCTATTGCGGCAAATGCTTGTCAAAAAGCATTTGTAACGAATCGTGTAGGGGATTTTGGTTTATTATTGGGAATTTTAGGTCTTTATTGGATAACGGGTAGTTTGGAATTTCGGCATTTGTTTCAAATTATAAATAATTTGATTTCTAAAAATGAAATGAATATTTTTTTTTTTACTCTGTTTGCCCTCTTGCTATTTTGTGGCTCAGTTGCAAAATCTGCCCAATTTCCTCTTCATGTATGGCTACCCGATGCTATGGAGGGACCTACTCCAATTTCTGCCCTTATACATGCTGCTACTATGGTAGCCGCTGGAATTTTTCTTGTGGCTCGTCTTTTTCCTCTTTTCATAGTGCTACCCAAAATAATGAACGCAATAGCTTTTATAGGTATAATAACAGTAATATTAGGAGCTACTTTAGCTATTGCTCAAAAAGATATTAAGAAAAATTTGGCCTATTCTACAATGTCTCAATTGGGTTATATGATGTTAGCTTTGGGTATGGGATCTTATCGAGGTGCTTTATTTCATTTGATTACTCATGCTTATTCAAAAGCATTGTTGTTTTTAGGATCTGGATCCATTATTCATTCAATGGAAGCTCTTGTCGGATATTCTCCAGCTAAAAGTCAAAATATGGTTTTTATGGGCGGTTTAACAAAACATGTACCAATTACAAAAACTTTTTTTTTAGTGGGTACACTCTCTCTTTGCGGTATTCCACCCTTTGCCTGTTTTTGGTCTAAGGATGAGATTCTTAATGATAGTTGGTTGTATTCACCAATTTTTGCAATAATAGCTTGTTCTGCAGCAGGATTAACTGCATTTTATATGTTTCGAATTTATTTACTTGTTTTTGAGGGATATTTAAACGTTCATTTTTTGAATTTTAATGGAAAAAAAAATAGTTCATTCTATTCAATATCTTTATGGGGGAAGAAACAAGTAAAACTTAAAAGAAAAAACGAAAATTTTTTCTTAGTTTTACTAAAAATAAAAAAGAATGAAATAACTTCTTTTTTTATCCGGAAGAGATATCTACATCGCGTTAATCAAAATATTAAAAATATAAAACATCTTGTTTTTGGTATTATGCATTTTGGCACTAAAAAAACTGCTTGTTTATATCCTAATGAATCTAACAATACTATGCGATTTTCTATGCTTATTTTAGCGCTCTTTACTTTATTCGTTGGTGCTGTAGGAATTTCTTTCAGTCAAGACGGAATACATTTGGATATTTTATCAAAATTGTTAATTCCGTTTATAGATCTTTTACATAAAGATTCAGAAAATTTTATGAATTATTATGAATTTTTCACAAACGCAACTTTTTCTTTGAGTTTCACTTTTTGGGGAATATTTCTAGCGTCTTTTTTTTACAAATCGGTTTATTCCTATTTAAAAAATTTGAATTTATTAAATTTATTTGAAAAAAGTTTTCTTAAAAAAAATGTTGCCGATCATTTTCAAAATATCATATATAATTGGTCGTATAATCATGGTTATATAGATCTTTTTTATGAAAAATCTTTAATTGCTAGTATCAGAAGATTAGTGAAATTAAATTCTTTTTTTGATAAAAAAAGAATTGATGGAATTACGAATGGAATAGGTATTACAAGTTTTTTTCTAGGAGAAGCTATCAAATATGTGGGGGGGGGGCGAATAGCTTCGTATATATTATTGTATATTCTAGATATATTAATCTTTCTAGTAA
>Ga0214542_1008226_pt1 | contig 17439 bp, 8 predicted proteins | sample CNSS1metaG_FD_160096 | JGI IMG/M metagenome (GOLD analysis project Ga0214542, IMG submission 160096) | Root nodule microbial communities from cowpea collected in UCLA plant growth center, Los Angeles, California, USA - CNSS1 | ecosystem: Host-associated > Plants > Roots > Nodule | place: USA... | reverse complement strand
ATCATTTTAACATAATTACATAAAGATTGTGATAAGATAAAAAATATATTAGAGATGTGAATGAGTTTCATGACAAACCAAATATTTAGAAGAAATAAAAAATAAAAAGAATATATAGGGTTACTTAATTAATTATGAATATTTTAATAATTTAAACGATGATGGAAATATGGCGGGGACGAGTATTATGGCGGGGATATATTCATCTCCATCCCCATACTCATACCCAATTGAAAAAATCGGGTTCCCCATACCCATACCCATACTCAGTCAATGCGGGGATTCCCGTCAAAACGGAGACGGATTCGGACAATACCCACGGGAACGGGTTTATTTGCCATCTCTAAATATCACATCAGGTAAAAAAATTAAAATTTTTAATTTTTAAAAGGTATAAAATTTAAAGCTAGTGCAATATTGCTTCGCTTTAAAAGCCACACAACCTAATTAATAATTTTTATTTTTCAAACCAGCTTGACCAACATTATGCAATTAGGTAGATTCCTCCATTTTCTTATATTGATATTCATTATTACACCGACAAAGGTCTCAGATTTGCTTTGCAATAATGAGTACTCATACTCTCACCATGCCACTGCCAACCCATTAACTTCACACACCTTCTGCCTCATTCGCATGGCAATACTACAATCATGGCGCGTGGCACCTTCCACAATAGTTTCCTTCTTTCTCTCTCTTCTTATTTTACTCTCTGAAATTTCCTAACCCAACTTCCTCTATTAGCCGTTGAGAGTGTTTCAGTTTGGATTTACCCTCCATTTTCACAACATTCTCTGTTCAACTCTGTTCTCTCATTACTGTTTTTAAATACTATTTGTTGTTCAGTGCCCCCCATTTAAAGTTTTGGCCTTTGTCCCTTATGACGATCCATTGATCAAATTGATGCATCTCTTTCTCTCTCTACATCAAGTTACTATGTTTCTTCTTCTCTCACTATGGTGGACTCTCCCTCATTCTCTTCCAATTGTTCCACCACCAACAATTAGGTACCTTGGTCACACTGTACACTTTATCTGTTCGATTTCGATCACCATTTTCAGTTTTTATTTTTTTTCATGGTCTTATTCTTCCTCAATTACTCCTCACTGGAAAACAAAAAACAGAAGTCAAAATCACTTCTTTCTTTCTTTTTCTGATTACCGTCTTTAAAGAAAAAAATATCACATAAGGGCATAAAGTTTTCCTTTTCAATCATGGTAAAAAAAAAAATCTTCTTTCTGGCTCTTTGAGATCGTGGGGGGAAACATTTTTTTTTTATAATTTTTATTGATTTTGCTTACCTCAGATGAAAAAAAAAAATGAAAACGTTAGTTTTTAGCTGTTTACTCTCTGTCTCTGATTGTGATCTGTATGTAGATACCATAATAACCTTTCCTTTTTGTATTTTTATTATTTTTTGCTTTTCTGTGTGAAGAGTAGTGAGAGATGAAGCATTATAGTTTTTGTTATGAGAAAATGTATTGTGGGGCTTCAAAGAAGTGATAGTGATTTGGTGGCAAGAAATGGAGCAACCGCGGCGGTGGCACGACGTGTTCTGGCTAGGAACCTTTGTTATCCATTTGGTTGGTTTGGGTTTGGTTCTCGGGGTTTTAGGCCTAAACAGGTTCAAGCAAAAGAACAGGCTTGACATTGATAAGTACACCTACCGGTTTATGGAAAATGAAGCTGGTTTGACAGAGGATTACTGGCCGCTTTATGCGGTGGCAGGAGGCATTGGAACCGCACTTGGATGGAGTTGGTTGTTGCTGTTAGGCTCACGCGCTACCCAGATGATGAAGGTGTCTGTGCACATCCTCACCACTTACCTTGCAGTAATCAGTGTTTTGTGTTTCTGGGCTGAACAGTTTTTCTGGGGTGTTGCCTTTGCTATTGGGGCAACCTTGCAGTTCTTGTATGTGATTTCTGTCATAGACAGGTATGGTGTTGATGAATGTATTCTGTGTTTGAATTGTTGCTGTTTTTCCTCAATCTTTGTTACTGCCTTTTCTCTAAAACCTTCATGCTTTTCTCTTCTCCAGACTACCATTTACAATGTTGGTTCTGCAAAAGGCTGTGAAGATGGTATGGAATCTTCCTGAAGTTATGAGAGTGGCATATGCATTTATGCTTGTTGTACTTTTATGGATGGCTTTATGGTCATTTGGAGCTGCTGGTGTTGTGGCTTCAAGCATAGGTGATGGTGGACGCTGGTGGCTTCTTGTGGTGAGGTGGCAAGTTTTGTTCACACTTGTTAGAACTGGTTATTTTGTTGCAGCAGATTGTATAATCTGATAAACTGATATTACTGTGATAATTCATGAATGCAGGTCCTCTCTGTAAGCTTATTTTGGACAGGAGCTGTGTTGTGCAATACTGTGCATGTCATAGTGTCTGGGACTGTGGTTCGTGTTACTATCCATGGTGGTAGAGAGGCTGAGTCTAATCCTGCTAACTCCTTAATGAAATCTTTACAGTATGCTTTAACAACATCTTTTGGCAGCATTTGTTATGGATCATTATTCACAGCAGCTATTAGGACACTGCGATGGGAGGTATTAGCTATTAGCTACCATTTACTTTCTGTGAATTATCTTAAATTCATTTCCTTTGTGTTTATGGAGGAGGTTATTTATTTAGTACTTTTAATTCATCAAAATTTTTGATGACTTCCAGATAAGAGGAATCCGGTCAAAGATTGGCAACAATGAGTGTTTGCTTTGCTGTGTTGATTTCCTCTTCCATCTTGTGGAGACTCTTGTCCGATTCTTTAACAAGTATGCATATGTTCAGGTTGACTTCTGTGTCTATATCAGCAATCATTCACTGTGTATGATGTATTTTGTGTCATCTGTGAGAACTGAAATTCTAAGAGAGAGATATTACTGATTTTCAACTAATTTAACTACATGTTACTATATTGAGGCTAAAAGTGAAAATACAATGACAGTTTTACTTAAGGCCATTAGAATTAGAAGACCTTCCAAAAGAGACCTATAAAAATAGTTTATAGTTTTGGCTTATTATGGTAAGCTTCTTGATATTACTTATCAAAATAAACTCATTCTAGCTTAATTCCACAAGTTTGATGGGTATATTTTTGATATGGGTTATTTTTGGGTAAATTTTTACATGAAGACTTACGGAGAAGAATATAAGATTGTCAAATAAATATTTTGTTTTGTTTTTCATAAGTTGAAATCTACTTGTGCATCTCAGCTTGTGAAGTTAAATAAAAGAGCTTTATTAAAGTTAAATGATTTTAACTTTTCTGAGGAACTCAAATGATTTTACTTTCTTATTTTCCTCCTATAAATGCTTATAGAGAAGATTATCTAAAACATATTTATCAAGTATATGAGTTTTATTAACTAAGCTAGTTTTGCAGAGACCCCAAATATCTTAAACTTGAAATCTTTATGGTTTATGGTTTATGGTTATGTACTGTGCAGATTGCAGTTTATGGTAAAAGCTTTAATCGATCTGCTAGAGATGCATGGGAGTTATTCCAGTCAACTGGAGTTGAAGCTATTGTGGCGTATGATTGTTCAGGTGCTGTGTTGCTAATGGGGACCATATTTGGGGGCCTGATAACTGGAACTTGCTCTGGTGTTTGGGCCTGGATGAAATGGACTGACAGGGCTTTTATGATTGGGTTGACATCTATGCTCATGGGGATGGTATTGGTAAGTTTGTTTAAAGTTTTGGGCTGTTATAGAAATTTCTGTCATCAAAAGCACCAAATATTTGTTTTAGTAAACAAAGTTGTAATCTTTGCTAGCATTTTGCAAAGATTAAACTACAGAGATTTATTTAAGGGCTATAATTCAATGCAATCTATATAAATGACAAAACTTAGTGTAATGCATGCCTTGCTCATCATCATTTATGATTATATGTTTGCTTGTTTGTTCGTTGTGGATTTTTGTATTTGCTAAAACATTGTGCTAGTGAGTATCTGTATGCATTCATTGTGAAACTCTGCATTAGCTCAGCAGAAATTTCTTGTTTTGAGAAAACCTGTTGTGAAATCTGATTTTTGCATTGGAATGAGTGGAACGTTTGGTTCAGGATCTCACATCAACTAAAGATATAGCCAAACATAAATACGGTGCAAATATCACCTCTATTCAATTTCGTTAGGTTGAGTTACATTTAAAATCCACTTTCTAAAGTGGCATAATAGCTTATCAAAGTTTATCTTAGCTTGGTTTGTTGGGTATATTGTAGTATCAGGTATAAGCATATCACATGTTATCTTAACTAAGTTTGTTGAGTCTATTGTAGTAGTACAGGTGTTGAATTGCACTATTTTTACACTTGAAATCTCAAATCTGGGGTGAAAATTCCATGTGTGGAAGTTGATTTTTTGTGAACCAATTAAAAATTGGTTAATAATAACGGCATGGTTGTAAGAATTTTTAGATTATTAAGATATATTACTGGTGGAAGGATCTGTGCACTATTATCAAATCATCAATTGACATATAATTGAAAATTTTGAAGTTTTGACCTACAGTTATTTGTTTGTATGTAGTATGATGCGTGCATGTTTCATGAAATACATGTATTTTCAGGTTGGAATAGCTATGGTGGTGGTGGAAAGTGCTGTTACATCCATATACATATGCTATGCAGAAGATCCCTTATTGATTCAGAGATGGGACACTGAATTTTTCAACCACATGTCTGAGACACTGCACCAACGACTTCAACATAGAAGTTCACGTGCCAGGGAAGTTTTAACCCACAATCAGCTTGATTCACGTATAGGAGAACTCTCTTCTATTTGAGGAATCTTTTGATGTTACACTACAATGTCAAATCCTTTAGTTTCATTTTGTGACTATAGGGTAACAGGGTAACTTCACATTACAAGTTTGAGTATGCAAGTTCCATGCTCCTTTTGTTGCCTCAAGCAAAAGCAAAAACTGTTCTTGGTTATTGGCAGCATAAATGAATACTTAATGTGCTCTACAAAATGTACAGTTACTTGCCAAAGGAGATGATTTCATTTTAGAGACAGTTTTAAAATTTCAACATGATTATTACATTTTAAACAGTGAATCTTCAACCTCTTAAGATACAAAAACAATATTTTTGAGGCTCAAGTGTTGGTGCTGGTAATTGTAGAGGTTTTACATTACATGCATACTATTTTAATTCTATATAAGAGAATATTGTTCTATAATGTGGCTTCCAAATTTGGAACCATTTTAACAAGTAAAAAAGCAATTAAGAGATGTTGTAAACAGTTTTATATTGTCATTATAAACCACCTAAATTTTGTATGGAAATTTGTTGAAATATTTTAATAGTTATATTAATGATGTGATTAATTGGCCATGTAATATTATTTTAACTAATATTTATAATTAGATGTAATAATTAAATTTTAAAGAAAAAATAGGAAGAATCTAATCTTTAGATCATAACTACAAGGATGAAAACTTACTCTTTATACCTACAATGTTATTTTTCAGTTTGATTTAAATTACATATAATAGGTCATACAAAAGGAGATTTTATATATTTGAGACTTAAATAGTTTTAGCAATATTATGATTACATATGTCATGGAAACCAGATCGATGGTGGTTAAATCGATTAAAAAAACTGTTTCAACAATAAAAAATTAATAAACAACACTTTTAACTCTTCATATAGAAGAATCAGCCTAAAGTATTTCAATATTCATGTTCATCTTTGATATCAAGAAGCATATTGTTTCTTCATGCATGATCATCTATACGTGTGTTCGTAATGTGAAAATGTCACCAAAATCTGTTGCAAGCTTTATCTAATTTTATAATTGAATTAAATATAATTCTAGTTTCCAAATTATTATCATAAATTATTTTATTTTTAAACTAAATTATATATTAATTTATTTTTAAATTTTATAAAAGTAATATAATATGTCATCTCGGTAAAAAAATGTTTCTCCTTGTTATAAATGAAGTTGACAATAATCTAATATAAATTCATATGTTTTGAATAATCTATGATATAACCTTTATATGTTTTGAGAAAAATGTATTATATGATTTTTCAAAAGGAAGTTATACATTGATCTATAATATGAACTCCATATGTTATTTGTTAATAAAATATATTATTTTCATAGAATGTAAGAATAAAGTAGATATATAATTTAATTAATAGATAAAACACAAATTTTAAAACAATTTAAAAATAAAAAATATATTTAATTGTGTATTTTTTTACAATTACAAAACCATATAAATAGGATGAATGCGTTGCAATTACTATATTTGAGAGAATTTGTATCGAGAAGGCCTTGGCAGCAGTGACTTACATCTTCATTGAAAGAGTCATTCTATACTTGTTTATGGAGGATTAGGATTCGATTTTTGCATAGTATCTTTAGATGAATCAAATCTACTTGTGGTGGACTCGTTTAAACAATTAATAGAAAGCGAATAATTTATATCATGTGTTAGTTCATTGTTTTATTAATTTTTTAATTTATTTTATTTTTCTTAATTTAAAAAAAAGTAATATGTTAAGCTAGTATTCTGTCACGTGACAATAATGTCATGTGTCAGGGTGACTGACACATGTCACTCTCAATGTCACTTTTATATTCAATTTATTTTCTATCTTCGTTATTTTTATGCAATTCAATCCCAATTTTTTTTAAATGAAGTAATTTTGTTGCTTCCAAAAATTGAAGTTAAATTTAATTTTTTTATAAATGTTATAATGATATTTTTATTAAAATTCAATTTTTATTAAATATTTCTAATTTAGGGCTAGAGTTGATTCAAAACTAGAATGAAAATTTTGAAGGAAGAACTAACACTATTGGTTTAAAAATTTAAGAGGTTAAAAATCACATAAAGTATTTAATACTTTATGTGATTTTTAGGTCAAAAATCAATTAAATAATTTAACCTAAAAACCAATATAACATTTATATAAAAATTAAATTTGGTCTCAATTTGAAAAAGGACAAAATTACTCCATTTTAAAAAAATAGGACTGAAATAAATAAAAATAACGAATATAGAGATCAAATTGAATATAATACACTGACACATAGTACTAACACTAATACATGTCACTAACCTTGACACATACATTGCTATTACCACGTGGCACAATGTTAGCTTGAGACACGGACATTTTTTTAATTAAGAAAATAAAAAAATAATTAAAAAAATCACGAACTGACACATGACATACATTGTTCAATATTCATTAATTATTTAAACGATATTAGAAAAAATGACTAAATTGACAAAATTAACGAAATTTGGGACCTTATTAAAAAAATAATATATTAGGACTGAATATACAAAATGGAATGAAAATATGGACTAAATTAGTATTTAACCTTTGAATTTAAAAGCGTTTAAGTGATGAATGCATTCATTGTCAAGACAAATTTCACAATCAATTCACTTATATTGTGGGTCAAAGCCACAAAAATCCTTAATTCATTGGATTCTTGCCTTATATTAATTGTTATCAACAAATCATACATTTCATTTCATAGATAATCTTTTTGGTATTTTTTGTTGTTAAGGATGGGCTAATGGAAGAGTTAAAATAAAAGCAAAGTGTAGAATGGTAGATAAAGAAAAGGATGATGGGGAAGGGTTTTCAAGAATGTAAATTGCGGAAAAGTAAATTATCAATGAGAGTAGTGACCCAAATTGCTACAATCAACATTGATTTTGCCATGTATTCATGTTTGTGGCGTTCTTAGTATGGTTGAAATTGTATCCATAATTTTTCACATCTTTTTTACATTTGATCTAACTATTTGTAAAAGAAAAATACATGTAACCTCCCTTTCTAACTAGCTTTAGTCTCAATTTTGATCTTCCTTCTCTCTATGCTTCGATCCATCAACTTTTTATGTCTTATGCTTTGATCAATTTTCCTTTCCAATTCTACTTGTGCTGACACATCCCATTTTCCACATTTTTGTTTGTTAATGCGCTTGTCACATCTTTCGTTTCAATTGCCTCTCGACGTCCTCAATAAATGCCCCACAAGAGAATATTGATTTATTCTTCCCTCAAAGAAGTATTCTTTTCATACTTGATTGGAATCTTTAACTCCAAGACATTCCATCTTCTTTGCGTTGCACACTTTCACATTGATTGTAAGAAACATCACCTATCTCTTTACAACTTTTGCATTTAATGCAATGTCCACGCCCAACTGTCGTTACTAAAGTATTAATATATTACCCCTTAATGGCCCCAACCCATTTGCACTTCATTTTGTAACGCTTTTTCAAACTTTATTTTATAATTTATCGAGTTCTTCTTTTGTTCCTCTTTACGCGCCTATCTTTGTACTTTTATTTTTTTTGTTCTCTTCCCTTCATTGTACTTGTTTTCATCCTTAAACCCAAATCATTCCCTTTTACCTTTTATGTTGCTCCAATGGCTTTTTCCTCACAAAATGTCTCTCTTTTACCACCCTCCTCGACTAGCATAGTAGAGCTTGATGAACACCTATTTGCACTTGTTCTCTACTTGAAGGAAGAATCCAAGAAGGCCCAAGAGACCCAAGTATTAATCCCTTACATTATAGGCGATGTAACATATGCTTTTAGAACCTACCCCCTCATCCCCCTAATCCCTTACACATGGATTTATCTCAAAATGCAAGTAAGATCTACTGTTTAGGTCCTTTTTCCCCTAAACCTAATTACTTGAAATGGTTAGCAAGGGTTGGTGCCTCCTACATGACTCGTTGGAAACGATTGGCATTTGTCCAAACACAATCTTTCCTACCTTAATTTTTACATGTTCAGTGTTGTCGTTCACCTTTGAAACAAAAAGCTCAATGCTCTCGAGCTACCTTACAAGCCCTCTACTCCCACCTTACTCGACTTGTTGTCATCATGGGTCTAAAACTAAAACCTTTTAGTCGCACCTACCACATTGTTGCTCTTCCTCATGATACTACCCTTCAATCCCAGATTCAATGGGACAAGAAAGCTTATGGGGATTTCTTGGCTGCACATTTCGTCTATGACCCTTTGATTCTTGTTAGCTCCAAAGAACACTTAATGTTTCTTGTGAATTGGTTATGCACCCAAGTCTTTTTATCTCTCTGGATTCAAATTTCTCCTCATTTCTTTAATTTAGCCTACCTCCTCCATATAAGGTCCCCTTTGATCTGTTTGGCCAAATTGTAGTTGTATAGTTATTGTAGAGCATATATGTTTTTTATTCATTTAGAACTCAAAACTAACAAGGTTTCAGGTTTTGTGAAACCAAACGCTAACATCATCAATGTATTAGCATATGCATAACCCACAAAAATAAAAACAAAGGTAGTCTTAGGGGAATATATGAGGCTTTGCTAACATGGTATTAAAACGATCTACAATAGTTATTAAATTTACATCCAAGAGAGATGAACAAAAGAGCATCAACAAATCATCGATATCAAACAATGTCTTTAAAACAAAAGGAATAAAAAGTTATCTATAGAATGTTTTGAGTAAGAAAAATACAATCGTATTGCTAACCTCCGCGACTCCGAATAGCCTTGCTCCCTCACCAAATCCGTCGTAGTGACAGCTACAGGAAGGGTGGAGGGACGAAAGGAGTGGTGAGGACAGTGGGGGTAGGGGACAACACCACTTGTCAAGATATGGCAACATCGCTTGTCACATAAAGAAAAAGTAATGTTATGATTTGAATGCCTCATCACTATTAGAAAATGATTACTCAAATAATACTAATAATAATAAAAATATGAGATAACATAATAATTATTAGAGCAATAATAATAATAATGATATATATATATATATATAACAATGAATATTAATCAGAGATCAACAATTATAATAACAATAATAAATAAAAAGTAAACAAGGAAAGGAGTAGAAATATCCTGGGTTGAGGCACGCATAGCGCTATCCTTAGAGAGAAAATGCCCCTACTGCACAGGGCTAAACAAATATACCAATACACAATCATATGTGTTTCTTATAATATGTGTTTCTCTCCCAAGATACAATAACCCGTCAGATCGATCGAGTGCAACGAAGGATCTCTGAACCTTAACACCATTGTCTTAAAGATAATATAGAAAATAAAAGAAGAACACTTTTTAGAGAACTCTAGTGTTTATTGTTTCTGTTGTTGTTGTGTTGTCTCTTTCCCCGTGCACCTAGGTGGTATTTATAGGTAGCAAAAGGAGACAAAGGAGTAAATAGTAATAAGAATATAGCCGTTAGCTATAAAACACATTAACCCATAAATTAAAGGTATATAAAATCATGAGTAACAGTAGAATTTTTATTTTAATTATTTATTTTTTAAATTATATTAAAATATTTCCAACAATCCCCTATATAATTTAAAAAAAAAACAAAAATATATTATCTTTTAAAACAAAATATTGTAGTTCAGTGTAAGGAACCTTTTGGCTTGACCCTTACACCTAGTGCTTATAAACTTCCACTCGAAAAAATGCAGAGACTTAATTACCTTGAGATACATCCCCTGTGACCGGGTTTTAGTAAATAACACATACAATATCGGTGTTCATTATAGGTTCTAATCAGTAGGTGCACGTTACGACCTTGTGCGTGTATCTTGTTTCATGAGTGTCACTTAGAGACTTGCCCATGTCTCATAATGGCGGCCCCACCATCACACTCATTAGGTAAACCCTCAAATGGTGGTTTGTGACTCACCCCTACAATTAATTGTCATTGGATTTATTAAGAGGTATTTTATAAAATAATGCACATGCCTCAACCATTGGGTTTATTAAGAGATATTTTATAAAATAAGCATAATAATGCACATACCTCAACCTTATTATTGTCACAATTTATAGTACACCTCACCATAGGAATAAAACATAAAATTTAATCAAATTATTTGGTGTACTTTAGTTAACAACAACTTCGTTGTTACCCATTGAACTACATTCCATGGGATTGCCATTCATGTGGAGATGGGTGTCCATTGTTGTAACTAATTTATGGGCTATAATCTCATTCCCCTCGACGACTCAAATTCTTGTTGTTGATGCATCAATCCTTTGATAAGCAGATCTGCAATATTTCTTTTTTACCTGACAAAGTCAAGAGAGATAACCATGAGTAATTAAGTTTCTAATACATTTGTCTCTCATTCTTATATGTCAATTTTTCATAAACATTTTTACTAAAAACTTTAAAATATAATAATTTAATTGTCAGGATGCATCGGAAAAAGGATTAATTTATGCTTGTATAGTAGATCATGACAACAACTTTTTAACATATTTCCATGATAGGACACCTTCATCCAAGGTTAAAATTTAACAATTTTAACTATAACCATAACCAATAATTGATATTGTGCCACTAGAATCAATATCCAATTGACATTAAAATATCATTCAATCATCTCAAGAAATTGGACATATTGTCATAACTAGAAAAAATAAAAATAATATTACACTAGATGGCAAAATAGTGAGGTATATATTTATTTACTTTATAATATATAATCAAGATTTTTTTTATTAACAGGTATGTTAACCATTGCAAGACACCCCCACACTTTGAAATATTTTAAATGTAGTTCTTTTTTCATTAATAACTCATAACAAGTTTTATCACTATTTTGTGTTCAAAATATGGTAAGCTGAATATAAAGTTTCATCCCATATGATTTTATAGGCAAAGACAAGCTAGACTTGTAGAATAACATTTACCATATTAGAACATTTTTTGTTTCTTTCTTTCACTGCACCATTATATTAACACCATACACTATATAAAGATGTTACTTAATGAATAATACCATGAGTCTCACACAAAAAACACTCATTTATAAAGATATGTATCATCACTTCTCTATTTAATTAATTTTGTACCTGAAAATTTTATAATTTGAATGGTCTCTAACCAAAATTTCTCAACAATTATAATAATAGCATGTCATAAATCACAACTTAACATTTTGTAATAATAAAAGAAAACTTATAAATATTTTATTACAAGATAAAAGGTACTTAACTCAAATAAATAATCACAAATATATCATTTACCAACCAAAACACATGTCTATAAATAATAATCTTATTGAACTCAAGAAACACTTCATAACTATGTTGAGCAGCAAGGAAGTTTCTAAATTCAGAAACATGAAACACATTTAAAAAAAAAATCTAGAAGACAAGTTTGATTTTTACTTTATCCTTTCAATTTATCATATGAAGATTTCTTCTTTTATCAGCATTTACATGATCTTAAACATGATATCAATTAAAATAATTCATTTTAATTTCATGTCATAAACAATAATTTTGAATTCATAAATTTGATAAATATTATATTTATTATCAATCATTTCTTTTCACATAAATATCAAGCTAATTTTGTTTTCCTTTGCAAATGCAAAGTTTAGTCCAAGTGTTTTCCATAATTAGTATTAATATGACAAATTAGTATTATTAGTATTATTAGTCTAAGTAGTTTTAATATGACAAATTATTTCATAATTATTTTCATACAAAACACTTAAAATATATACATGATATAGAACATCTTTATCAATGGTAAGAATACAAAATATTAAAGCATAAATTAATATAACAACAAAACATTAGCTATAGACATCACAAAAAATTATTCAATGAGTGGAAATTTCATTTATCCATAATTTCATTTATTGTTACCAATAGAAATAGAAACAATTATACATATATATTTTTAGACTTAGTTGAAACTGATTTAATTATAATCATAAGAAACACATTAGTTCATAAAAATGTGTTTACAATCTTCAGCTCTATATTGTTTTAGAAAAGAATGCAGACGAGTAATCAAAAATAGAAATAACAAGATAAGCTTTTCTCTCTAAGAATGTTAGAAAATGATTACTCAAATAATACTAATAATAATAAAAATATGAGATAACATAATAATAATTATTAGAACAATAATAATGATATATATATATATATATATATATATATATATATATATATATTAATCATAGATCAACGATTATAATAACAATAATAAATAAAAAATAAACAAGGAAAGGAGTAAAAATATCCTGGGTTGAGGTATGCATAGCGCTATCCTTAGAGAGAAAACGCCCCTACTGCACAGGGCTAAACAAATATATCAATACACAATCATATGTGTATCTTATCATATGTGTTTCTCTCCCAAGATACAACAACCCGTCAGATCGATCGAGTACAGCGAAGGATATCTGAACCTTATAAACACCCACTGTCTTAAAGATAATATAGAAAAGAAAAGAAGAAAAGAAGAACACTTTTTATAGAACTCTAGTGTTTATTGTTTCTGTTGTTGTTGTGTTGTCTCTTTCCCTGTGCATCTAGGTGGTATTTATAGGCAGCAAAAGGAGACAAAGGAGTAAATAGTAATAAGAATATAGCCATTAGCCATAAAACACATTAACCCATAAATTAAAGGTATATAAAATCATGAGTAACAGTAGAATTTTTATTTTAATTATTTATTTTTTAAATTATATTAAAATATTTCCAACAACCACTACCCTAACTCGCCTTTTATAGGGGAAACCCTTAGCAGAAATCCAATTTTATTTTCTTCTAGATGCAAGGGAAAATTCACAAAGAAAACCGCGTTGAGATATAGCTATATATTAATGGGACAAATTCAAATAATACACATATTTTTAACAACTAAATATTTAAGGAATTTGTTTATAATCTTCTTAATTACTTAATTATTTACTAAATTTCACATTTCCTATCATAATCCCTAAATTATTGCCTTTTCATTTTTAAAATTCCTCATTTGTGCCCAAACAATACTCTCAGCTCGCCCAACTTCCACTCTTTGCAACTCATTTTGTCCAATGAGACCTCAACCTCGCCCAACGCCTTCCTTTGCAACTTCTCTCACTGAACCAGTGTGAACCTCGCGTAACAAAAACTTAAAACTTGAGCTTTTCGGAATTTAATACCATTAGCGCCCAACAGTATCTGAAACAATAAAGACCCTGATGCTTATTGGATTTTATATCATTTGGTGGGAAACACCAAGGTGGTCGAGCCTAATGATGCTACGCAATGTCATTATTTATTGACTTCCATGTGATTAGGAATGAAAAAAATATTCATGTCCGTGGATATCTACAGATAAAATCTGCGATGGATAGTTGGTACCCAGAGGTATTTATTACACGCGAGTAGCGGGTATTTTAATATCAATTTATAAACAGGTTAGGTACGAGTATTATACTATTTGTACACACGAATAATCGTTACTTGTAAAAGATTAAAATTAAAATTTAATTCATGTTTTTAAGTTAAATTTAATTTAATTAAAAGTTAATTTATATTTTATTAGATTAAATTTAATAAAAATTAAAATTTAATTTATATTTAATTTAATGTTTTTAAATTTTATTTAAATTTTATTTTAAAAATTTAAAAATTTATTTTCGAAATATTTACGGGCATCCACAGGTACCCAAGAGTTTTAAAATACATGCGAGTATTTTTTAAAATACATGCGTGTCAAGTTGTGGTTAGACATTATCCTTATCTGATCCAATTAGTTGTCTTCCCTACATGTGATTTATTATATCTACATTATCCTTAAAATATTTGTTTAATCTTGTTTATTTATTTTCTTAATTGTTATAATTTCCTAGTATCTTAAGGCCACTAATTCAAAGAATATTGTGATTGTTCTATACTCTCAGAATATTGAGAATGTACTTCACAATATTAATATGTTTGATATAACTTAATCAATTGATTAAAAGATAGATATAGTTTGTTTATCAAACGAACTAATATAAAATCACTCTCTCCATTTGCTTCGCTTGATATGTTTGCACTAGAAGTAAAGGAGACACATTGTATAAACACCCCATAACAAAAGATTCATTTTAAACAAGTAAACAAGAAAAATAGTAAAGTTAGATATGATTACTATCATTAGACGAAAATATCAATAATTAATAGTTTTGAATTCTTACTATGTTACTCCTATTAAAAAAAAAACTTAGTAAATATAAGACATATGATGTAATCAGAATTTTAAAATTGATTGGTTATTGAATTGGCGAAGGACACTACTTCAAGATATTTCAACATTATTTTACACTATCATTTTTTTTTTTTCAATTTAACCCACCTGTTTTGATCAGGTTATCAAAATAGCTATTTAGTGTTGAAAAACAGGTAATACAAACTTGTTTTAGCTTGATCAATGAAAAATGACATGAAAGTCTTTAGCTCTCACAGAATTGACCCAATAAAGAGCTGATCTACTAAAAAAGTATTTGTTTTATAAAATTAATGATTTAACAAAAGAACAAAAATAACTTAATTTATATTTCACTTAAACATTACTTTTAAATTAGTGTTAGAAAAATCAAGTACATAAAAATAAATTAACAACAATAACATATATTTCTTTGAAGAAAAAACAAATCTCAGATAAAGTATATTTATATTTTTTGAAATAAAGAAAAGAGTAAAACTCTGTAGCCTCTAGCCAAAGATGGTGGATTGCGTTGATCACGAATAGGCAGGGAAAGGAAACAAAAGAATTGGAATGCGTAATGCGAATAGAGACAAAGAAAAGACAGAGATGAGAGTAGGAATGTGTCATAACGCATTCCAATTTGGGCCTCACCTAGTCTACGTTCTACGCAGGCTTAGCTTCCAACACTCATCCACTGTTTTCTTCTCTGTTCTGTTTTCCTCTGTATTACTCTGTTTCTGACACACACTCTGCAACTACACTCTGTTTTTCTTCAAAGAAAGAGCACCCCAAATACACACTTCTCCGAGAAAGAAAGAAAGAGGTTCCTTTCAAGCAAAACTTTTCGTGGCTCACCCGTTGGCCTATTCTCCAACTTCATGCATGCTACCCATACCTTCTTTTTTGCATCCGCTCCCTCTAATGTGACTCGATGGTCACGAGGAATGAACCAAACAAAACGGTCATGTGCACAAGTTTTAATAAAACTGGACCCGACCCACAAGGCTACGTTGGACTTGTTTTTTTTTTTTTTTCTTCACCATAATATTAAATGATCCTCTGTTGAAAAAAGGTCTGCGCTTCGCTTCTGTTTGATCGGTTTCGAATCTAATATGACAAATTGATTACCATATCAATTTAATATTTCAAAACTCATATATGGTTATTTGATTTATTGGATTAGTTAAATATAGTTAGTTAAGTTGTAGGTTAATTCGGGTGAGTGCTTCAGATGATGGCTTGAAATTACCATTTTGTTTTTCAACATTTACTCTTATTTTGAGCAAATAAAATAAATAATGAATTTTTAATAAAAAAATTGTCATATGTGATTTTAGTAATGATTGTTAGACGTGTGAGAGATTACAGCAGATTTGAAGTTTTATTGATTTTAGCTCTGCAATGCATAGGTTAAAGAAATGGTTTGGCCGGTAGTTATTTAAAAAATTCATGCACATACTGTTTCAGATTTATTGGTGTTTAAGTTTTTTTAATATAAATACCAGGTAGAGAAGGTTTTGGTTTTAAAGAAATTATTTAGCATTTCCGGGAGACTAATTAGTAAATATTGATGGAGCAATGGGTAGATATTTTGAACTAGTTGTATATTGTATATGCTCATATTTTTAGAAGAATAATGTCAGCACGTTTTTTGTGTTTTGTAAGGGTTTATGCTGATTTTATGTGAGTAATTTATGTTTGGAACATGTTTGGAGTGTGAGAATTAGGAGGGTTTGGTTAAAATGTAATTCATCTTTTGTCAAGTTTTTTTAATAATTGTGTCGTAGCATTTTATGAAAATATGGTGTGGATATTTACATATTAGTAGAAAAATTCATATTTTTTCATGAAAGAAATAATTGTGTATAAGTTAGTTAAATTGGGGTTGAAAAATAGTGATTGATACAAGATTTTATGTTTTATTTATATGTATTAGTTTGGATTTTTTCTTTCATAATAGATACATATGCTTGTGTTCAGTAAAGTGTAGTTTTTTTTTTTTGTAACAATATGATACAATATACAATTGAAATGTCAACTCACAGTGTTAAAATATAAATTATATTAGAAGAAAAATCATCTATATAAATAACTTTGCTATATTGGCTTCTTGATACGTCTTCTACTTTTTCTAAGACCACAACTTCTTAAAATGACCTAGAAAGCAAAATAATATTGAGGTGTAATGAAATTTGCTACTATCATGATAATATGTTGATAGCAACTCAATTAGTATACAATTTGTCTTGTACGCAGTGGCGGAACTTGCTCGATATTTATGGAGTGCCAAAATATACTTAAAATTTATATATTTAATTTATATATTTAATTATGGATCCGTAAGATTATTTAACTTAATAATAATTGAATCAATACTAAAATTTTTAGTTATATTTTGTTTTTAATGTAAATAATCATATCGTCAGCAAAAAAATTCATCT
>Ga0214542_1008224_pt1 | contig 17445 bp, 7 predicted proteins | sample CNSS1metaG_FD_160096 | JGI IMG/M metagenome (GOLD analysis project Ga0214542, IMG submission 160096) | Root nodule microbial communities from cowpea collected in UCLA plant growth center, Los Angeles, California, USA - CNSS1 | ecosystem: Host-associated > Plants > Roots > Nodule | place: USA... | reverse complement strand
TTTATTATAAAAATAATTAATAATTATCGTAGAATATTTGAAATTGTAATGAGATTTTAAAATATTGTACAAATATAATAGTGAATAAAATACAATAGTGACAATTAAATATTACTACTATTAAATATTGATGATTATTAATTTGTCATTATTACCTTGTGTGTGATATGGATTCTTGTCACTATTAATAGAATTACTAGTGATAATTATTATTGTTACAATAAAACTTAATTTTAGTGATATTATATTTTTGTCACAATTACACAAAATTACTAGTGACAATTATTTTTGTCACAACATAGTTTAATATTAGTGACACTAAAAAACATTGTCACAAGTGCAATAGTGTCAAAACTTATAGTGACAACTTAATTATTGTCACAAGATATTATTAGTGACAAATGTATAGATTTTGGTGACAAATATTTATATCACTAAAACTGATTTTTCTTGTAGTACTATAAAGGTGTTTTTGGTTAGGTGCATATGTAGATAACTTTAGAACTATCCATCATCTCCAATATTTATTTAAAAGTGTAAATTTCAATGAGAAATTACAAGGAAGCTTCATCAAACTCTTTTGATAATGAATGTTCCATTATCTGGATAAGAATTACAAGAATCATTCAGCTAACAATCAGAGTAATGCAAATAATTACAATAAACAAAATGGGTCACCCTCCATTCAAATGTTGGAATGGACTTGATGCTAAATGCATCAAGGGCAATTAGATGGCACGTGAAGCAATTATGTGTATGAGAAAAAATCCTTAGCAAGAGGAAGAAGTTAAGGTTGTTGATCAGGAGGAGGAGGATCATCTATTTGTTGTCGCATGTTTTGCAAGCAACGTAGAAAGGGAGAGTTAATTGATTGATAGTGGCTACACATATCATATAACCAATGACAAAGAACTTTTCAAAGATTTTTAAGGCCAACCAATATCACCAAAGTTTGGATTGATAGTGGCTACACACATCATATGACCAATGACAAAGAACTTTTCAAAGATTTAAGGCCAACCAATATCACCAAAGTTTGGATAGGGCATTGTGATTATATTTCAGTCAAAGAAAGGGGAACTGTTGGATTAACAAGGTACTTAGGTACAAAGTTAATTTCTGATGTGTTTTTTGTACCCCAAATTCAACAAAATCGGTTGAGTGTCAGTCAATTGATTGAAAGAGGTTTTATAGTTGCTTTTGAAGTAAAAATGAAAGGGAAAAGTTTTGCTTTAAATCCATTGGAGAAGAAGCAAGCTAATTTTCCCGCCATAGAAAACATTATAGAAGTTTGGCATAAGAGGCTTGTGCATTATGACCACCAAGGGCTGTTGCAAATGTAGTGTAAGAAAATAACAGATGATTTTCTAGAACTTGATGATCACATACCAACATGCAAGGCTTGTTTATTTGGAAAGAAATACCAAAAAAAAAAAACCACTACCAATAGGTTTGAGCTTCTAAGACAATAAATTGGTGTTTATAGATTCTAAAGCAAGGAGTGTTAATGAAATGCTTTAGGATTGAAACATGTCTACATTTAGAATTTCTTGTTTTTAGTTGTTATGGCTTTCCTAGTTGCAAGGAGTCAATTTTAGTTTATTTGTTATCTCTATTTCTCGAACCACGTTGTTAGTGAGAAGTTATTCTTAAGTTTTATTAATTATAACATTTTCGTTTCAAATAATATGATCATATATTCACATGCTCTTCATTAAGCGCATTCTTCTTTTCTTAAAATATTTCAACAAAATTCAGTAATTTCTATACAAATGTTTGAGTTGGTTTAAAAATAACAATTTTATAAATTTAAATGTAAAGTTTTAAAATAATTTTATAACAATTTAAAACAAATAAATTTAAAATTTGAAAACAATTTTAAATAAAGTTCAATGTAAAAATATAAATATAAGTAAACTTAATAATTTAGAAAGTAATAATAAAAATATCAATTTTAGTAAAAAATATTTGTATAACATCTATACAAAAATATAATTTTGTTTTAATTTGGAGAGAGACGAAATATAGACACTTGGTGTGAAAGTGACAGGTGGTGCTATTGTTGCCATATCATATTGTCACTACCAAGTGATACGTTAACATTACAAGTGACAAATATTTTATTTAAAAAAATTAAAAAATTAACATTATGAAATAAAAATAAAGAATCCATGAATTGAAACATGTCAACTCTTTAACGTTGTTAATACAATACTAACGAAAAAGACCTGATTGCATCAAATTTTTCAACATCAAAACCAAATTGAGACTAACGCAATGACACCTGACGTGACAATGACACATGGTACTGCCATTGCCACATCACAGTTTCATTGCCATGTAGCACGACATCAGCTTGACATGTGATAAATTTTTATTTTTTTAGAAGAAAAAATCACGAACTGACACGTGGTAGTTAGTACAATATTAATGGAAATGACCTAATTTTATAAAATTTCATAACATAAGGACCAAATTGAAATACATATAAAATAGGGGACTGATTTGTGATTTTCCTAAAAAAATAGAGACGAATGACATTGTTTAACCTTTTTTTAAAAGTTAAAAAATGTAAAATTATTTTAATTTTTTAATAAATTTATATTTCTATTAGTGATATTTTAGTCGATGTTAACTCATATTCATAAATCTCCTCACACTCATCTCCTTCACTTGCATTCATCACCTTCATTCACACACATCTTTTTCATCCAAACACATCTCCCTCATCCACATTTTCCCCTTATCTCCGTCATTGATACCCATTTTTGTCATCCACATTGATCTTTGTTTTACAAATTAATCTCTTTCATATGCACTTATCTCATTCATCCATTATAATTCTTTTGCTATTTTGTTTTTGTTTATAGTTTTTATGGAAGTATTGTACAAGACTTTTTTTTAATTAATGTCATTAGAGTTGGTCAAATTGATACAAATTAAACTAATATTAAAAATACATTTTGTTTTACATTAGCCGTTTATGCTAAATTAAATACACTTTAAAATAAAAATACATTAGAATTGGCTTGCTAGACACTAAACTGCTTTAATTAAAACATGGTAGTTATTTTGTAAATAAATGCAACTTCATTGTAACACTTACCACAACAATGGCCTTTTTTGGAAATGAAAATGCACTAACCAAACAATTACTATACTCTTCATATTCCTTGACAAGGTCCATGTTTGGAAATGTGTGTACCAAAAAAAGTAGCCAATACTCTTCATGTTCCTTAGCTAGGCTATTTAACATACACATTTATATAAAACTCATGAATTAAAACAGAAGCATGAAGAATTTTGTCTCTATTATCATGAGTTCTCTATACATATGTCCATCTTTTCATGAGTCTTTGGTTTTCTAAAATCAAGTATTGATTTTCCGTTGTACTTATCTTTGTCTCAGGGAGACAATGTGCTCTCTATAGGTATGCACATCTTTTTATCAGTTCAAACTAAATATAATTGGATGAAAATAGTTCATAATTCATTGAAAGTCATGTTTAATATATCTTAACTTATAAAAAACCAAATAAGCACTAATCATACCAAATTATCATTAAAACCACAAAAATGATGACAATTATTTTAATACTATAGTTAAATTTTGAAAATGATGAAGGTTTAGAAAAGAATCATCGTTAAACTATGAAATGATAGTTAAAGTTATAATTTTCTTTATATGTGGCTAATTATCCCAAAACTGCCAAAATTTGTTCATGATGTCCTTCATTTTACTTGTTCATTTGGATCATCTCCAAAATGCACCAGTCCCCAAAGTTTTGCTCCCTACAAACAATCATTACTCTTATTCTTTTTTCATAGGGTGGCCAAGCGGACTAGTCGAACTCGTTTCAGCTTAACCTGTCGTTAGCTCATAAAAAATGGAGTACAAAGTAGGTCAAAATCTTAACCCACCCCTGCTAGCGTGGGTTGGTGAGCTGATAAGCAAGTACCTCAACCTTTTTGCTTTTTAATTATGTTTCTTTTTTTTTTGTTTTTTTAAAATTTTTTTATATATATATATATATATATATATATATATATATATATATATATATTAAAAGCATATATAATTGATTAATTAATGTCTCTAATAAGATAAATTAAAATGATTATAACTTTTATATGTTAAATTATTCTATTATAATTGTTAATAAGTGGACTTTAAGCCTAAATCAACTCTTCAAAATTGTTTTGTAAGGTGAGGCTTGCACCCACTCAAGTGGAAATATTGATGTTCAAGTGGAAATATTCACACTAACCGTGCATTGAAAAAATTTAGGAAAAGAAAACATGCAAAGACAAAGTTTAAGAACTTAAGACATGCAAGAAAATCTCAAAATCAAGAAATAACACACTAACTGTCAACACCCAATTTCATTCGGGTAAATAAATTTATTTCTGAAAAAAAAAATTAAAAATGCTTTTAGTTAACACCCAATTTTCTTTAAAGATTTTTAAACTTTAATTTTAGCAAAAAAAAGAGAAAAATAATTGAGAGGGATAAAAAATGAAAAGAAAAAGAAAAGAAAAAAGAAAAGAAAAAAAAGAGAGAAGGAAGAGCCCAATTTTTTTTTTAAATTATCACACCCCTTCTCACAACCCCAAAAACCTAACATATTTTCACCCTATCTCTTTGCTTTTCTACTCTTTGTTTTTAAAAGAGAAAATAACGATATAATTATAATAATTAGAAGCAATAACTCTTCAAATAATTATAATCAATATTACTAATAATGATTGATATTGTGCTCTGATTTGTTGTGATTAAAATCAATCCCTTCCTTGTATTGTTCTTTACAATTAAGTTTAGGATTACATTAGTGTTGCAATGTATGTATATATAAATACACAATTGTCATACGAAAGGGATCGGAAAAAAAAATGTTCCCTACACTTCTCTCTTTCTTTTCCTTTAACATTCACACAAGCACACCTCATTTTTTATCTCTTTTTGGGAGAAAAATGAAAAAACTTGTAGGAGGCAAGAAAAAAAGAGGAGAAAAGGTAGGGAACAAGAGAGTAAGATGGATAGAGAAGAAGAGGAATTGAAAAGTTTAGAAGGTATGTCACCCCATATTTTATTTATTTATTTATGCATTCCCAATTTTTACTATATTTTCTTATAATATTTATGCGTTTTTTTACACCTAACTTTGGTCTTTTCTTTATGGACATTTGTTCTATTTTTCACTAATATCTTATTCTAAAAATCAATAAAAAAATATTTTTCCTCTAGTTTTTAGTGTATGTTCATCCACTTGTGTCGCGTGACACCCTTTCTTAAATTTATTTTTTCTAAAAATATATATAAAAAAATACAAAGAACAAAAAATAAAAAAATAATTTTCTTTGTTTATTTTTCGTGTCTGTCTAACCCCCACGTCGCATGACACTCATACCCAAAAAAACATAAAAAGGTTTTCTAAAATTATAAAAAAATCAAATCAAAATTCTTAAAAGGTGCATTAATAACTATGTGATCCATGATTTTGCATTATGAATAGAAATACGTAGGAATGGGGTTAATCCTTGTCGGGTTTATCAAACAAAAATTAAATCATTTCTCAAGTAGGATTTCACTTAGAACTACGTGGTCCTTAGTTTTTCATTTTGAATGGAAATACGTAGGAACGAGGTACATCCTTGTTGGGCCCAAAAAAAAAATACTTTTGTCTATTTTTTTAATAATGTTTTATTATTTTGAAGAGAATTAAATATTTTGAAAACCACATATATTTGTGCATATTTAATTAAAGGTATCATCTTAGGATGAGTGTTGTAGGGTGCTAACACCTTTCCTACGCGTAACCAACTCCTAGACCTAAAATCAAGTTTTCGTAGACCTTGTTTTATCTTTTCGGTTTTTCCGTAATCTTTTAGGATAAACTATGAGGCAACTTCGAACTCTATTTTTTCAAATTTTACTTTTGGTTCCTTGTTTGTCGCGATTTTAGTTACAACTGATGGCGACTCCATTAGAGACGCTAGAGAGTCAAGCAATTTTTTGGGATGTGCAAAATTGATATGGTTTTTCTTTATACCTTTTCTTTCTATTTTTTTCTTTTTGGAATAGTTATATGTGTATATTCTTATCTATTTTGATATTTGGAATAATTTCTGAATGTTGAACCCTAAGGCAAACAACATGGTTATATATTTGTTTGAGACTGCTCTAGTTGTTTTGCAGATGGGAGTTAAGGTATACATTGCGTTCTCCCTTCACACACACTTTGTTCATTACATGAGTGAGAGGCTTTATACATAGGTTTGGGTTTCTTAGAATTAGAAGGGATCGTGTAACAGTGCCACAATGGATGTACTTCTCAAGTGGTCATTGTGATAACCCCAACTAGAGTTTGTTTGCTTCATTGGTACTCCCACTTGTTTATCAACTGTCGTGGAAAAATACCATGAAGTGGGGCATAACTCTAGTGACCTTGATCTTTAGGTATTAGGGAATTATCCTTTCTGAGCGTATATACTTTGTCTTAGAACTTTAAGGGTTGAAATTTGTTAAGGCACAAAAGGGAGACTATTTGTGTCCTTTACCCGCACCTTTTCTTGTATATAATAATAAATTCATCAAATTTTTTTTATCAACACATCATTAAGGAAAGGGGAGAAAATGCCTCTTAAGGCATAAACAATCATTTCATTAGAATATTACATTAATAAATGTCCTTCGATGAACAACTCATGCATTGCATTCCCATTTTGTGGTCATTCATGGTACCATGTCCATAGACATAGCATGCATCAACATAAATTTAAAAAAAAAAAACAAAAAACCAAAAAAATTGCACTATATTAAGTTCAATTTGTTTCCCTTTTTGCTTATCACCAATTCCTGGAATCTTTCTTATGGAAAATGAGAAAATAAAAAACATTCTTTGGTCAAATCAGTGCATTGAGTAAATAAATAAAATATTGTTTGTTACCATTAAGTTGGAAGCATCCATCTAATCTTGTATTTAATATGAACACTATTTTTAACTAGCTTTTCTAATTTCAACTCTTCCACTTATTGGATATTTCTTTCCATATTTGATTAATTTTTTATGGATTACAATATAAATAATTAATATCAAACTCCTCACTTGGTAAAATTTTAAGAAAGGGTTATTCTACCAGAACAATTGGATTATTATTATTATCATGCTTACAAATATGTGAAGGAGTTGAATCTATCTTATTTTCATCCTCATGTGTAGATTTCCTTTTTATCACTTTTAAAAAATAATTTATTCTTTTATTCTTTATCAATGTACCTACTTTTTTTTAGAAAAAAAATTTTAAATTTAAAATAATTTATTATATGCGCACTAAAATGTTTACCTATTGTTCCTATTTAAAAAAAAGATAAGGAATTGAGTAAGTTAAATGATCGAGCTGTTTTTTTGGTCTCATGGTAGAACTGGACTTTCAAAATTATTATAAGCAAACCATAAGCAAAAAACTGAGAAAAATAAATTCAATTGTTTTTGTTTGGGCTTTCATAATAGAATTGAAGTTTTGAAATTATTATTTAGGCAATAATTCCAAATAGTAAAATTTAGTAGGTTAAAATATTTCGATACAAGAAAATATAAAGTTAATTTTCAAATACATAATATATATATATATATATATATATATATATATTATATTTGTAGGGACAAGGCCCATAAGAGCTTAAAGAAGCTCTACCACTGCATGCATGTATACCATCCACATAGTGTAAAGACTACTCGAACATCCTCTCTTCTCAACTCCAAGGGTGTCTTCTTATCAACATTATGGGTGTGACGAGTACACTCCTTTGGCCTAAGTCCCTAGTAGGGCATTCTTTCCTTTAGAAATGACAACCTCAAAATGGGAGGTGTCATTAGCAAACCTACAAGACATAAGAGAAAACATAAATCTAGAATTTAATTTAAGATAAAAACTAAACAAACTAAAAGAAGGAAGGTGAAGAAACTTCCTTCCTAAACATGTTTATTTTTCCTAAACACTATCCTCCATCTTTGGTACATATTAAGTGTTAGTGTAAAGTGGCTCTAGAAAGTAGGGTAGGGGGTTCAAATAGATCCTATAGACATTTGATATTCTTTTTATGCGGAAATATTATAACAAATACACATAAGGTAAAAAGTAAGGAAGAAAATAGCGCACAGGAGGATTTACAATGGCTACGTCTAGTCTCTTAAGCCACTACTTAAAAAGTTCACTAATCAACACCTTTGACTAGCAACAAGTATCAACATCTCTAGGTATCATGAATCACTCCTCTCTAGGTACGTGTTTAACCTCTTCAAGTATCATGAGTCATTGCTATTCAAGTACAAGTTTAACTTCTCCAAGTACCACAAGAACAAACCTTTCTAGGTTACAACGAGTACCAACCTCTCCTGGTATCACTTCTCAATCTCCCCTAAAATAAAGAACTCTCAATTATAATAAAGATAATCTCACACAGAACAATCATAATAAAGCTCATAAGGTTCACTTCACACAATGAAGGATTACAATGGTTACACTCAATCCAATATAACTCTCTAACAAAGATAGATACGATAATATAATCTCTTAAAGTGCTTATCTCTTTTCTTTTTTCTCTTTTCTCTTCAAGAATTATCTTGATAGTGTTTCAACAATTCATCTTTTTCTCTCTTGCCTCTCTTGTCTTCATCATCTAGGTCTTGATATTTATAATTGAGATTATATCACTTGACCGTTGATTCAAAGCTAATATTTTATATCTTTATATCTTCAAATATTCTTGTCATTGTTGACTTTGGAAGTTCATGATAATCAATAAGAGTATATTGCATCTTGTGAATTATCAACTCTTTCCCTTTCAACCTTCCAACAATTGTAATATTAAATATTATAATGTTGAGGCTTCAATCATCTAGAGATTCTCTTGGAGTCTTCGATTTACATAGTCTATTTCCTATCTCATGATTGATTGATATTTATATGATAAGATTTTAGAACAATCAATGAGATAATTTGATATCCGATCAACGTTATGGATATTCTTCAAATAGATCTTCAACAATTTCTTCAATTATCCTTTGTTTCCATCTAATATCCTTTGTGTGCCTTTTTCATTGACACGTCTAGTGCATTGTGTTGACTTGTTCTAGCACTTCTGACTCATCTAATGCTTTTTCTCTACTTGTTTTCTTGCATGCCTTGACTTGTTTGATGCTTCTTTGACTCATATACTCCTTTGTAAAAGTCTAGTGCTTTGCTACTTTAGGTTGACTCATCTGGTCAACTTATCATTTGATACTACATCTTGCTCTTTGAAATATTTGAGTCATTTGGTTTTTATGCTCTAACCTTTCACCCAAGTGGCTTGACACTTGTGTAGTGCCTTAGTCGTCTGATAGCTTGGTCATTTGATCCAGCCTTCCACCATCTACCTAGTGTATTCCACTGAGCTCGAATATGTTCTTTGTAGCATTATGCTTGGCTTAAACTCATTGAACACACATTAGTTGAAAAAAAATGCATATATACATTCACATTCATAAGCAGATAATGAACACATTTCTAGGTCGTCTAATGGTTATATTCATATATCTAATGAAGTCCATGTTAAAATATTTGCAAGCATACCAAATCGTTTAAGTAATAAAATGGGAAGTCCAGAAATCGTAATCCTAAGAAACTTGTGTTGTTTGAAAAACCATGATTCTTTACTTATTTAGGAAAAAACTTTGAATGATAAAATAAATATTGAATATTGAATGTTCAGACAATTTTAAAATCTAGAAAGCAATTAAATTGGTGAAAGTTCTTATGTGGTAAAGACTTCACTAGGGTTGGATTTCATACATGAAATCAATATGAAAACAGTACAATATATTTCTAATTCTTGATTCTAGCATTAACACCACTATGTAACAAGTCTAATGTCTTAGACATTTTCTTATTAAAAGTTCGCATTAAGCCTTAAGTTCGAATGTTAAGAATGATCAATGATGAACTTTATGTCTAGATGCCTAATCAATTAGTTGTTCTATTCTAGTGTAGGTTTTAATATTGTGTTCAATGATTAGGTACACACAAATATGCAATCAACAATTATCATGCAGTTAAGATTGAGAATAGAACACAAGAGTATGAAAATGAAATATATTGAATAGTAGAAAGCATAAAGAGTTAAGATACATTACATCCAACTCCCGTGAATACAGTAGTTAGTTACTCCTATGTATTCTGAACATTAGCAAAAAGAATAAATATGAATGCCTCCGGCCCCCATAATGCATTTCTACCTTCAAAAGATCTTCTATTAATTTCAAAATGAATTTTTAATTGTCTCAAGCCTTCTATTTATAGATTTTCAGAATTCCCAATTTTTTAGAGGAATGCACTCGCAAGGCGAATATGCCTCTTTTAGTTAGGCAAGTTAAGTTGGCTCGCTAGGAAAATGGGCCGAATCTGATTTGGGCTTGAAATTTGTACTTGAATTTGTAATTGGAGCAAAACACATGAACTCCATTCAATTTAACAAAATTGCACTCTTTCCAAAACACTAATTTATTAATTTTACTAAAATTAACTTGTTTTGGTTCAATTTGTTCTTATAATAAAATCTTTCAAAAACAAAAGTATTCAAGAGTAAAAATAACTCATCTACATTCAAAACAACCATCCATCTACATGAACTAAATTTAAATGAATCCAATTTAGCAAAATTTGTATACACAACTTATATATTTCAAAGTTGTCAATATTGTAAACATTTAATAAACCTCAACTATATTTCTTTTATTGACAATTAGTTTCTTCTTAAAATTTCCAATTCTCTCAACATATCTTAAAATTTACTTTAATATTCTAAGTTTAGCATCCTCTACACAAGGAATAAAATCATTGATCAAATGAGTATTCACCAAAATTCGACACTGAATAATATGAAGAGACTAGTAGAAAAGTATTATAAAGTTTTTTGAATGTATAAGGGGTTGTCGTGTGTTAAAGGAGGATTTGTACTTTTGTCCAAAAAAAATTATACAAGAAAGTTTACACTTTTGCTAAAAAATTTGTACAAAAAGGCTTGTAATTTTTGACCAAAAAAAATTGTATGAGAAATTTTGCAATTTTTTTATAAAAAAATTCTATGAAAAGTTTTGTGATATGTTTAGAAAAATTGAATGAAAATTTGTAATTTTTGTTAGAAAAATTGCATATTCAATAATAATATTTTGTTGTGTATTTGTAGATTTAACGTTCAAAGTGTCAAACTACGTTAAGTTTATTTTTGTATTTTTATTTTTGTTCTTTATTTATGGAGATGCTTTCACTTAAAAGAAATTATTTTTTTATTGTTTGTTTAAAAAAAAAAAAACATTCATATTTGATATAAAATCTTATAAGATGCATAATATAACTTACAGAAAACAACCTAATAATCAAATACCTTCACAAAATCCTTTTTTTTTTCTCTTCAAGGTCTAACGTGGAAATTAAAGTTTCCAAGTGCACCATTACATATAAGTTTATAAAAACTAGGGGAAGGAAAGAAAGTGAACAACTAAACTCGATTTTACAACCCTATAAACTTAATGTAATTAAAATATTTATTTTTCATCAATTTTAAACTATTTCTTCTAAAACATATAAAGATACTCTTACATAAAAGATATATTCACAATAATAAAATTAAGAAAAAAAAAAGAATACACCAATAAAACTAATAGTAAAAAGAAGATATTTGTTTCTGGTGAGAAGTTGAGAATAAATAATACAAAAAAAAGTATAAAATTACAGTAAAATTATTTAGTAATAACTATTGAATCTTACTATAAACAATAAAATATAACAACTTGAGTTAAAAATCTTTTGATGACATTATATATGATTACATAACCTGTGTTGAGAATACGATGGACTCATCTCTCTATCATTAAATTATTTGTTATTTCCAAATTGAAGTATCCAAGATTTTCCACATAAAATATTGTATCATGCTTCCATATGAGAATCAACGACACCAATAGAGACAAATAATTCAGTCGAGAATATGATAAATAAATGCTACTTTCGTCGTAATCTTTGTTACTCAAGTGGTAAAGATCATGTTCTTTTGCAAATTATATGTTATGAATGGTCCAAATATGAAAGCACGTGGATGCTAACATGAGCTTTCTACCAACAAAGCTTCGTATTAGTCTCCTCAAATCAACTTAAATAAATAACAGAGTCTGGCCTTATATACATCAGTGAATATGAAACTTTTTTAGTTGTTATTTTTTGTATAATTAACTATTCACATATTTTGTTCAAACTAAGACATGCTCCAACCCCATCAACATCATAGGAAGACGATAAATGATTTTGGTTTGGCCTATTTGGAAAGAGCTGAATGGATGAGAATGCATGGAAAGAAGTGGTGACGTCTCCTAATTGATTGATTCCATCTTGTAAAGTATAGGGATCCATTTGGTTCATATGTGGATCTTATCCATTGTGGAATAAACCTTGTGTTTGCAAAATGAGAGTACCACAATTAACAATGTTCTTTGTATTAATAAAATTATTATTTCTAGTAAACTTAAGTTTATAAAACTACAATCCACCTTCAATTCGGTTTAATAATTCCCAAAGTAAGTTGAGTTTAGTTTCACCAATATATAATTTTTTTTTTTTTTACATAATCCTGTTTGAATATATGATAAGTCAGATTGATTTACAAGTTTAAACTCATTTTAACAACTTTACATCTAACAAAACAAAATTTAAAAAGTAATAAAATTTGCATTAAATGGTCTCATTAAACACATAAGTGCTACAAAATTTGTAGTAGTCGGTCTTTTCAATCCTTTCATTAGAGTTGTCAAAACGGGTAACTTGACTCGACTGGGCTCGACCCACCACGGGTTGATGATTTAGTGAGTCAATCCAACCCGATTCACATTTTAGCGAGTCAAAAAAATTCGAACTCGGCCCGGTCCACCACGGGTTGGCGGGTTAAACGGGTTGGCTCACGAGTTCACTTAATTAAAAAAGATACAATTTTTTATTTTATTTTAAGTCAAAACTAAATTATAATTCTAATTAAAATCTAAATAAACTTTAATACAATCCAAATACAAACCAAAATAAAAAAAAATACAAATTATTTATGTGTTGGTTAAAAAAAAAAACTAACATAACCCAAATGTAAAGCCCAACTTAACAAGAAACACTTGTGTAACCCTTTTATCTACGGGTTGGCTCACCAACCCGGCTCACCACGGGTTCAACCTGGATGAGCTGGATCAAAAATCAACCCGTATTAAAATTTGTAAGAAAATTTCAACCCAACCCGATCCGAACCTGTGGTGAGCCGGGTTGGCTCGCGGGTTCCAATCCATTTTGACAGCTCTACCTTTCATCAATCAATATCATTATTTGATTGACTTCTTCAACGAATTGTATGTTGAACATGATTTAGAGGTAATTATCACCTTATTTCTAAACTTTAAAATTTACCAATTAATTATTTTATTTATCAATTATATTTAGTTTATATAAGATTTTCTTTTTCCTTTTAGAAGGAGATGGAGAGATAAAATATAGAAGGAGAGTAGACTTGTATTTTCAAAATCTTTCTATAAGTAATTTTAAACACATTCAAAATAAAATATTAATAGAACTTTTGAAGTACTAAACTAAGATACTGGGAGAGTTAGTTTGTAATTATTTTCTAAAATATATTTCTTTTATTAAATAACAAATTTTAGATTTTGTCGTGTGTTTGTTTTAAAAATAATTGATGTTTCGTTTATTTTAATAAGCAAAATTATATCTCTACTCCTAAATAAGTAATAATTAAAAAAAAAATCTTATGTCATAAATATTTATTTCAAATTTAATCGAAGTAACTCAATATAGAAAATGGCTATTCTACCTATTTTGCCAATTTTTTTATTGGTTTCCAAAAGGTAATTATAACGCTATATTAGATCAATCGTATGTTTGATTGATTGGGTTTTCGAAAACTCTTTTCAAGGATATGACATCTTTAAGAAAATAGTTATCAGAAAAATAAAACGTGAATGCATTGAACTGTATATCAATTATTTGAATACGATTAACATTCCTAATCAAACTATTCTGATAGAAAAGCTTTACCTTTGGTTTTGTCTAATTTTCTGCATAAGGGTTTACGATGCAGCAATATGAATATTTTAAAAAAAAAGTATATTTAATATATTTTTGTTGCTGATAAATTATCAAATTTTAGTTTTTGTTAAGATTAATTTTTATCCTTTTCGTTCATGGTATATATATATATATATATATATATATATATATATATATATATATATATATATATAATTTCCTTATCCTTTCAAAACTTTATGCTTATGACATTTAAATCATAATTACACTCTTCATTAAATAAAATTGGTCTTTTCAATTATTTAATCTTTAAATAAATTAATCCTTTAAAATTTAAAATAATTTTGTCTTCATTTTGACAAGAGAGGAGAGACAACAACTTAACAACTAAAAGTATCAATGTATGTGGAGTGAAAATAATTTCTCGAACATGCAAGAATTTACGAGAGAAACCAACAATTACAAAAAAGAGACACCCATATTTTTAATGTTGGGAAATCGTTTTTAATGTGAGAAGTAAAAATTCATGTACACAAAACAATCAAGCAAATTCTATTAAGATCAAATTTAAAAACAAAAAAATATGATCAAATATAAAATCAAGTGTTTATACATATGCAATACATCAAATCAATAACACTTTCAAATTTGAAGAACAAAGAAAAATATTAATATTATGTTAAGTTGTTGACCATTTTTTATTTTGATCTAGTAGTGAATGAAGCAAGAATTATAATTGTAATAAAACTACTGACCAAATATGTGAACCAATTATTTTACTCTCCTCTCTCCTAAATGTTGCAAATTTATCACTTTCTATTGACTTAGAAGACTCATCTTCACTTGAGTTAGGTGAGACAAAATTAGCTTGACAAGCTTCGACCTTTTATATACATAGTTGGTAGCCTAACCCAACACATCTCCCCTCTTACAACTATATGAAAGTAACTCTCAGTCCACTGATCTCACAATAAGCTTCAAATTTCTGCCTTGACAATGCCTTAATCATTATATCAGCACCATTATCACCAACGTGAGCTTTAATCCAACTCGAACAACTTAGCATCTAAAGCATCACATATCCAATTATATGTTACATCAATATGTTTGGTCCTAGAATGGAAAGTTAGATTATTGCCAGGATTGATAAGCCTTTGACTATCCACAAATAATGGATAGTTGTTTCACACAAAATCAAGCTTCTACAAGAATTTCTTCAACCATAACAAGTTCTTGCTTGATTTTGTAATGACAATGAACTTTTCCTCTTCGTAGACAACACTATGCACCTTTGCAACCTTGAATGCCAAGCCTCAATCCTCCTACAAACTTAATCAAATAACCCAAAGTTGACTTTCTAGAATCAATGTCTCCAACTATAAGAGTCTGAGTAACTTACCAAAATAAAGACTCACATAAAAAGTAGACAGATTGTACCAATAACATGTGTAATATCTGGTATTTTACATACTATTGCATACATCAAATTTCCCATTGAAGATATGTAAGAAACTACTCATACATGCCTTCTCAACTTTAAGGAAGGAATCTATTTAACACTTAATTTGAAACGAGTCACAAGAGGAGTGCTCACTGTTTTAGCATTTTCCAAGTGGAATTTGTACTCCTTCTTAATGTAGTGTTCTTATGCTAGTCAGAGATTTTTTCTTATCTATCAAGTAAGATACTTATGCCAAAAATATCTTTAGCATCTCTCACATCTTTCATGGAAATTCACTCACCCAAACACTTATTTATCTTGTTAATTATGAAAATATTTTTTCCAACAATAAGTATGCCATCTAGATACAACATGATAAAAAAGTCATCATAAAGAAATTTCTAGCAAACACACAATGATACAAAATTTTCCTTTTGTAGTCTTGGTCACACAAAAAGTACTAAAACTTCTTGTACCATTATCTTGATCTTACTTCAAACTATACAGAATCTTTCTCAACCTACACACATAATCATTGGCTTCAACAAGAAAACCACTACGGTGCTTCTTGTAAAGTTCTTCCTTTAAATTACCATGAATGAAAGTTGTCTTCACATCCATTTGCTCAACCTCCAAATCAAGGGTTGGAACTAAACTTGCCATAGGTATGATGAATGATGTTTTCATTACAAGTAGGAGAATATTGAAATCAACACCCTTTATATTTCTAAAATCTTTCACCACTAATATGACTTTGTATCTTGGAGAGGTAGGATTAACATACTTTTTTGCCTTGAAAATCCACATGTTATGTTTATTTACTTTCCAATGGCTCTTAAAAATACCCAAGTTCTTCACCGTTAGTCAATGTTACATACTAATCAGAAGAATATCTAAAAAATGATTTTCTTATCCTATTGGACCCCTTGGTAAGGACTTGTGGTAATTCAAGTGCATCATCAAAATCTTCATCATGTAGCATATGATTTTCCTCTTGAGCATCCTTAATCAGAACCTCTAATCTAACTCCAACTAATTAATTATCATCATCATCACCATTTTGTTCATAATTTTTTAGCATCAACCTCAATGTTGGGTAAATTGTGAACTTGCAACTACATCAAATTACCATAAGTTAAATTACTATCCTTATTTATGAATTTTATCTTTAGTTTTCTAAACTCAAGTGATAATTTTTCTGTTGCCCTTTATCTTTCTCTTAAGGAAGTGGCTTGTTCTTTTTCTCTTTTCCTCTTAACATTTTATATTTTGTTGTTCTTAATTTTTTCTAAGTATTCTTACATTCTTATCTCATAGAATGAACCATACAAGTCATAAATCCGTTGTTTCCAATCATATTTATCAATTAAATTGCATGTTCTTGGTTTCTATTGCATAAACTTGATTGGATCTACATGTTAATAAGTTAAAACCTCTTTTAATTCCTTTCTCAATTGAATTTATCAAATATAATAGTATGTTGGTGGTTCATTAATGATTGAAAGTCTTGATGGATAGACCCAACTTAAAAACACACAAGTAAGCACTCATCAACTTACTATGAACTTAGTTGGATTTTTTGAAGTATATAAAGGAATATTTACTAGTAAGGATGCTACCTTTCGAAAAGGAGAGTTAATTATTATATCTCCTCAATAAGGTATGGATTAGATGGACAAACAAATGATTTGATGTATATTATCTTGTTAAAAATAATAAGTTGAGTGACCTATGTCAGGTTTTTAAGGAGGAGGTATCACTGGGAAGAACAACACCAATGAGATCTGAGCCTAACCACATAAGACACTGACACCACTCTCAACCCAAAACCTTAAGGCAATGGGTTTATGGGTCTTGATTCTTATATAGTGCTCTACTTTCTCATTTCTGGT
>Ga0214542_1008223_pt1 | contig 17446 bp, 7 predicted proteins | sample CNSS1metaG_FD_160096 | JGI IMG/M metagenome (GOLD analysis project Ga0214542, IMG submission 160096) | Root nodule microbial communities from cowpea collected in UCLA plant growth center, Los Angeles, California, USA - CNSS1 | ecosystem: Host-associated > Plants > Roots > Nodule | place: USA... | reverse complement strand
ACCGATCTGGCGCAATATCCATGTTATACTTGTACTGTTTCAAAAAGGCATCTACCAAATCCATCCAAGAACGAATGTGAGACGCTTCCAAGTGTGTATACCAACTCAATGCTACCCCAGCCAAACTGTCTTGGAAGAAGTGGATTAGCAATTTGTCATCATAAGCATAGGCAACCATCTTTCGACAATACATGGTTAGATGGCTTCTAGGGCATGTGGTACCCTTGTACTTTTCGAACTCCAGAACTTTAAACTTGTGAGGTATTGTGACATCATGAACTAGGCTTAAACTGGCAATATCGCCAAACCCATAGTTTTCACCTCCCTCAATAGCTCATAGTCGTTCTTCTAAAATTTCCAATTTAGTTTTGGTTCCCTCAACATCAACGGATATGGCTTGCATAGTAGGGTGTGGTGTAATCTTGCCCAAAGAGTCATCACCGACAGTTGTGTTTAAAGGCTTGGGTATTACAGTCACTCGTTGTTCCGCAAAGGTAGTTGCTTCATTCCTTGAAGTATTGATTGGGAATGAGAAGGAAGCATGTTCAGCCTCTGAATATTCTCCAACAAGTGTGGTGTAACCCGATGGCAATCCGTACGTTGGAAAAGAAATAATAGCGTCGTGAGTGCTTTCCTCACCCTTTACTGATGAAGCTTCTCCTGAAACCCTTAAGGACTTCAAGTCCCCCAAGATTTGACCTACTTGGTCCTTTAGCTGATTGATATCTGCTTTTATTGTCTCTTGTGCGGTTTCCCAATCCTCCATGTTTTTACTATTTGCTCGCGTCCTATAAGGGTGCCTTGGCCTTGCAGTATTTTTTTATTATTATTTTTGCTCTATTATTTTTATTGAACAAAAAAAAAAGATAAGAAAAGAAAAGGAAGGAAAAACATAATGCAAATCGTTTATTTTATTAAGAAATTATAAAGTTGTGAGTAATAGAAATTGACATGGAAAAGAGTCCACACAAACCCACCCTCTGAAAAGCTCATAAATCAAATGCAAAAGAAAGAAAATCCTAATTTCTAGCCCTAGATATCATGCTCTTCATCTCTTCTATAACCCTAAAGGATAATTTTTTTTCTTCAAAGCATCAAAATCTAACTGTCCCCCAACTCCAAATTCCATGTTAATTTGCCATTTCTTTTTAAACTTAATCACAACTTTATAATTTCGGACCTAAAATTAAATAAATATGATGATGACATGATAAATACATGGATGCAATAATATGTTATGCATGATTTTATTACTAATTCAAAAATCAAAAGGAAAGAGAATAAATAAATAAATAAAATAAAAATAAAAAACCAAGGAATAATAAAAAAAGTGTATATCTCCCTTTGTGCCTTAACAAAGGTTTGACGCCTAATGGATCTAAGGTAAAATACATGCGCTTACCAGGATGGTTTCCTAATACCTAAATATCAAGGTCACTAGAGCTATGGCCCACTTCATGGCATTTCCCATGACAGTTGGTAAACAACAAGAGGTGGGAGTACCAATGAAGCAAACAAACTCTAGTTGGGGTTCTCACAATGACCACTTGGGAAGTACATCCACTGTGACACTGCTACACAATCCCCTCTACTTCCAAAGTTACTCAGGCCCGGGTATAGGGCCCCACTCATGTCATGCACATAGTGTGTCTGTGTGAAGGGAGGATAATGCATACCCAAACCCCTTCCTGCAAACAAACAGAGAAAAAAAAAACAGACAAATATATATAATAAAGTCATCTATCCTAGGATTTAAAATTCAAGCATAAGAATAAAGTAATATGAACAATAAATAAAATAAAATAAAAACACATACAAAATTAAAAAATATACATAATAATAATAAATAATAAGAAATAAAATAAAATAAAATAAAACAAATAAATATAAGACGAAAAAAAAGAATGAAAAAGAAAAGAGAAAAAAAAAACAATAATAAAAAAACAAAAACAAAATTTAAACAACCACATCAATTTTATATATTTAATTAAATGCCCTAACTCTCTAAAGTCCTCAGTGGAGTCGCTATCTATCACAACCAAAATCGCGAAGGGACGACGGACCAAAAAAATAAAATTTGTAAAAACAGAGTTTGGAGTCGCCACCATAGTTATTATAGGAAACTATGGAAAATCATAAAAAAAAAGCAAGATCTGCAAAAAATCAGAATTTTGTATTTTAATTAAAGGTATCGTCTTAAGGATGGGCGTTGTAGGTGCTAACACCTTCCCTACGCGTAATTAACTCCCGTACCTCCAATCTCTGTTGTCGTAGACCTTGCTCTTTTTTATGATTTTTTATAGTTTCCTATAATAACTATGGTGGCGACTCCAAACTCTGTTTTTACAAAATTTTGTTTTGTTGGTTCGTCATCCCGTCACGATTTCGGTTGTGACACACACTAATGCACACAAATTCTTACATCACATAGCAGTTACAAAATTTTAAACTCTAATTATTTTATAAAAAAATTAAATATTAAAATTAAGTTTAATATTTGAATTATATAAAATTATGTAGATCATTTCAATTGTTAATTAGACTGAAGTAGTTTAAAAGTTGATGCAATATGACAATAACACAAGCGAAAACTAAATTGAAAGTCCTTTCAATAAAGGACTACTTCTTCTCTTCCATTCTAAATTAAATTCGTGCTTTTAATCCACTATTTCTAATTTCAATTCAAATTGATACTCCTTTTTTTTATATTTTTAAATAAAGTTGTGTTTTCCATTAATGATTTTTAATTTTAAGAAAATAATTAAAAGTCGGGCTTATCTTACACGAGCTCAGTTTGTTTTCATTTACATTTAAAAAATAATAACTGAAGTCAGTTATTAAAAATACAACTTTGTACCTTTTTCACTCTGCATCAACGATTTCAGTTGATGAAGTCGCTTTTGCTGAACACGACTTCCCCAACTTTCATAATCTACCTATTTTTGTAATTTAAACGTAAATCTGCACCAAATCTGTCAAAAAAAAAAAACAAACCACGCAATTCAAGTTAGTTGGGGTGGTAAATCATGAAATATTTTAAAAAATAATACGGATTAAAAAATGTTATCAACATTTATATGGATTGAGAAGTTCTAATTTAGAGTTAAATGTCAGAAAAATATAAATTTAGATGATTATTCCGGATTGGAAATTATGTTTCGGATGGAATTGATAAATTTATCATGTTCTGAATTGTTTAATTTGAAATTTGTTTTCAGATTTGAAATGTTTTTCAAAACACTTAAACTGAAATATGGCTTTCTATAATTTGAATCAGTGTTTTGAAGAATATTTTTGAATTCAAAAATATCTTTTAGATTAATCAATTCAAAATATATTTTGAATTAAGTATTTTGAAAAATATTTTCAAATCTGAAAATAAACATTCATTCCGAACAAATTAAAAAAAAATAGCAACCTAGATTTTTATTATAATTTTAGTGAATGATTGTTTGGAAATTACAGATTCTATGGGGTGAGAGAAGAAATAGGTTACATGAGGAAGATATTCCTCCTTCCACTTAGGTTTGCACCAGCCCAATTTCTTCATAACTATTTCGTGGGGGTTTCTCTTGCACCTTCAAAGAGTTCTACTGCACTTCCAATGCACTTCCAAAACAATTTAAATTTTCTATAATACCCCTATGAACCCTTTGACTATTAAGCGGTAAAAGTTAAAAAAAGATTTTCCGGTAAAATCCTTAACCGACTTTCGAAATCCGGTAAAATCCTTATCGGCTTTCGAAATCCAGTAAAAGATTTATTTTCAATAGATTAATATTACTAAGTTGTTGTTTTGTTGTAATATATTTTATTAATATTTATTATTTTTTTAGTTATGAACTTGAGTTATTTATTTATTTATTTTTATTATTTTTTGTTTTAATTTGTTATTTTTTTTATTCATTTTATTACTTTATTGTTTTATAAATTTTATTATTTGCAATTTTTTTTATTCATTATTTTCTACACTTTTTTTAAAGTTTTATTTATTTGATGAATGAGTTTTTTATTTGTTTATTTGTAAGTTTTAAATATTTGAAATAAATACAAAGAATTTCAAAATCAAAAAAATAAGTAAAGCAAAATAAAAATCGGATTTCCACTTTCGGATTGTATAAAATAAAATCACTGATTATCATTACAACTAGAAGCCGGTTTGTATTAAAAACAATTTCAAAATAAAAATTAAAGACTTCACAAAATTCTTAATTTTTAAAAGTTTGTAAAAAAAATATATAAATTAAATAAATATAAAATGAATCACAAAAAATATAAAAAAGTTAAAAATTTAAAAATTGAAAAGATTTATTATAACATTACGAATATCGAAACTCATAACAAGATAAAACGGATATCCAAATCCATTTTCTAAAAATAAATACAAAGCATTTCAAAAATAAAAAAGATATAAAAAAATAAATAAAGTAAAATAAAAATCGGATTTCCATTTCCGGTTTGTATAAAATAAAATTCGTGATTATCAATACGACTATCGAAATTCAAATATCAGTAAACTTTAAATAAAAAGCAGTTTATTGAACCGAACTTCCATTGTCGATATATAATTTTATTTAATGTAGTTATATATAATGTAAATAATTTAAAATTAAATAATTAATATATGAATATAAACAAATTCAAATTAAATCTTATAAATAAATCAAATAAATAAATAAAAACACTAACAAATAATAAATAAGTAAAAATAATTTGAAAATAATTAAATAAGATTAATCTAGATATTATAAAGACAAATACCTACAAAAATTAAATTAATAAAATTTTATTTAATGTACTTATATAAAATATAAATAATCTAAAATTAAATAATTAATACATAAATTATAAAACAATTGAAGTTAAATTTTATAAACAAATCAAATAAAAAAAATAAGAAAATTAAAATCACCAACATTACTACGAATGTCGCTTTTAAAAAAAATTGATTTAGACAATTTCATAACCGAATTTCGAATGCCAGTATACAAAGAAAATGGATTTTGAATTTCATTAAATCACTTAACCGAACTTCAAATGCTGGTTCACAATTTCAGATTCGTTTGACACTATTCACCGGATTTCGAAAGCCGGTTAAAGATTTTACCGGATTTCAAAAGCCGATTAAGGATTTTATCGGATTTCGAAAGCCGGTTAAGAATTTTACCGGGTTTCGAAAGCCGGTTAAGAATTTTTTTTAACTTTTACCGCTTAATAGTCAAAGGATTCAGAGGGGTATTATAGGAAATTTAAATTCTTTTGAAGGTGTAGTAAAACTCTTTGGAGGTGTAGGGAGAAACCCTTATTTCGTATTTAGGCACTCTATTATTTTCTTCCTCACTTTTGAAATTTATTCTTCTGGAATACAATAAATAATTCTAGAAATTTGATGGGGTAGACGAGAAATTTGATGGTACACGAAGCAATCGCCTAACTATTATCTCTCTCGTATATTGCATGATAAAATTAAATATAAATTATATGCTTTTTAGTTTAATTGAGATTACATTACTAAAAATCATAAACCATAATAAAATAAATATTTACAATGATAAAATGAGTTATCTGTATATGTAAGTTATGTATTACAACAAACTACACGACCTAATATTCATAACATACCATTAATATTTCAACCTATGATTTATCATGAGCTTTTATCACATGATATTTAAAATCCTGTTACAAATAGAAATTAATTAATTGTACTTTTAGAAAGGTCAAAGTTTATTTACATTTTTTCTTATACTTCTAGAGTATGGGGACTATATGTCCTAATTAAGTAGCAAGTCTAAATATTTATGAATATATGTTTTAATTAAATATTAACATTATTTGTTTAATTTATTAATAAGAAAAACTCGAGTGTAAAAAGAGAAAAAAATAAGGACAAATAAGTACCAGTAAAAATACTATTTTTCAATATACATTGAAATAATTTATCTTAAAAGGGTTTTTTCATTAATATTAAAGATACATTCAGTGTCCTAGTTATTGGATCTGGCAAAGCTAACTAAGAAAATTTAAACAGATCATATTACAAACGTGAAAAGCCCATATACACAAAACTTAGGACACCTTGTTTGTATTATTTGCATATACTTCATAATTATATATACAGATGCTTGCTATATTTTTTTAACTGAACATCTTGCAAATTATTATCTTAAGTAATTAAAATGGATAAACTTGAAAAAATGAAGTAAAGAGAAAATGAGAGAAATGAAAACATTCGAGTTCAACAACGAAAAATATGATTAAACTTCTTTATTCCTTCCCCAACAGTTTCAATTTTCAATCCCTCTCCCTTTGCTCTTGTACATTTTGCATTGCATCATCTTGGTTCATAAAGCCTTGTTGCTACATCACAATTTCCCGTTGTTACCTTATCCTCTCCGATCAATGAAAACAAAATATAGAATGTGAACAAAACTGTCATGAACTGAAAGCACTTCCCGAAGCAGAACTAGAAAGAAAGGGTCTTTTCTTCATCTCCTAGACACCAATTTATATTTATCTAAATAATTAATCACCTCTACATTTCATAAAAGATGATGAAGTTGTCACCATGGTTTATAAATAAAATTGCAAAACAAAAACAAAAGAAGGGAACAAATCAAAGTTTAGCTACGCTTGCTCTTTGCCATCCCAATGTGGTCTTCCTAATGTGAATTCCAAGCTCGGATTCTTGCACTCCAAATTAGAACCTCCCATGTTGTTCTTCTGTTGTGTCGAATCACACTCCTGTAACCTCATTTTGTTACTACTGTGCTAACATCATGTATTTAGACATTGTAGAGGGAAACATTTCACAGTTGTGAATATGCAAGACAAAAAATAAACTAATGACTTGCAAACAAATGTTATGTCTCTCTCATTACCTGAATTTGATGAGCTCCTGATATTGTTTGTGACTGTAGAATAGGTGATCTGAGACCATCTATGTCGTTAGACGTAGTTCTTTGTCGCGATTCTCCACAACTGTTATCAGTTCCATGAAATTCAGAACGTCACCAACAAGAACATGCAAAATATATATGTACCTCGTAGCATATAAAATAAGATTAATGTGCTAAAATGGTAGAAATAAATGTATGTGAAGATTATATATATATCAAGAGCAAATGCTATGTAACTGTGTACACACCATTTATCTCAGAGAATCTGAAATGCTTAAGCCTTTTCTACTGTTCTTTTTCCACTTTTAGTCAGGAAGAACCTCTTTAACTAACTAGTAGATATGAGCAGTCCAAATTAAAACGATATTCAAATGGAGCAAATTTTGTTTTGATGGCTGCATATTCTCACTATAGCAATTAAAACTTACATTAGAACAAAAATCACTTCAACTGCTTAGATGTTTACTTCTACAACATTTTCAGTTTATAGTGTTATGTTTGAATAGATGAGCTTAATAAGGCCAGGTGAAGCTGCATAGTTTTGTTACTTCTATATGTTATATCTGGTGCTGATTTTCTACATATATAAAGTTTTTTATATGTGGTAGTACTAAGCCGGTTTATATTTTCTAATAAAAATTGTTCATGACTTGACATTACTGAGTCACAGTAGTTTTCCACGATATTTCAATAATAGAGGCGACCCTTTCAGGTTTTCCAGCTTTTGAAAAGTACAGGCTCTGTGTGAAAGCTAGGTTAGGTTGCACAGTGAGATGGCATTTTGAGTACTAATTTATTTTACCTTAAAAGGAATTCTGGCTTTTATGTTGACTCAAATATGCAATAAATCTATTTGAAAATAGGCACTGTTAGGCCAAAGGACAAATTTAGAGATATCTAGGCACTAATAAGCTACACCTCTTGAACTGTGAAGATGGGTTTTGTTACTTATTTTGAGCAGTTTTGTTAAAACAGGCACAGCACAAAGGTACATGTCATACGTTTCACTTACTATTCATGTTAAATAGTGTTACTTGAAAAAGTCAAAATTCACATCACATATTTATACTCCAACTATAAAATATCTCAGGTGAAGGATTTTTTTACATCTTATTTTTTTCAAAGCTTCGTTATCATGCAAGAGAGTCTACTTATCACCTTGAGGTGTAATGTGTATGTATGTATGTATCTTGAGCATCCACTTTTACTTCTTTAAGAAGAATATAATTTCTATTTCAAGAACAAACACAAAGAGTCTCTTGCTTAATACAGTATGTATATATAAGAGGTTTCAACTCTCAAAACCCTCTATCAGGAATCTCTAAGCTAAGCACAATGGTGGAAAAATAAAACAATGTACACCGTTTGAGGCCAAAACAGCTGCAGTATATAGAATATGCTCATTTCCTCCATGGACAATACATAATGTGGTTTCAGTATATACATTGTTAATAAGAATATCTGAAGTTAAAGACACTCATACTCGATAAGAAGACTCCATATATACATATATATAACACTAAAAAGGTATGCTTAAAGAAGCAGCATTAATGGTGGGTAGCAGAAGGAGTTGTTAATAAGCACATATTAACAATTCCTTCAAAGGAGAAAAGAAAAAGGGCATGCAGCTATAGGTGCTGTGTTTTTCTTTTATCCTAATTAGCGTTTCATTATGTCTTGAAAGCTTTCCTTTATTATATACCCATCATGTCTTCAATATAGATCTCTGGTGAAAAAATTCGCTGAGGTACAAAAGATATATAAAAGAAAGAAAAACAACCAAACACAAGCAAAGCAAAAGCTGACACAAGAACCCTTTTTATTCTTCATAAATAAAGAATCCGGTGGACGTGGGTTTGCAATGCATTGATATCCATTAGATACCATGCAAAGGCAAAAGCAAATAAAAGCACAATCATAAACATGTACGTTCAAACAGCCTGCAAACTACACAGAGATATTAAATATATAAATAATTTATGATCTCAAAAATTGGTAACAAGTGTTGTACCTTGAAGAATTACTCCAAAGAGTGGTGGTGGAAGAGTAGTCCATGTCTTGTTGCGCCACCCAATCCGGCCGCCCTCTGTGGCTGGGAAATTGCCGGAGACTGCCCCGATCGGCGGTGCTGCCAATAGGAGATAAGTCATCCTCTCCAGACCCATCTGAATGGCCTGCAAAGTCAAAAGCTTTTAACATTTCAGATATATAGTATACACATGTTTATTATATATGCATGCATGCATCTCAGTACTATGTATAATTTATTTTGGACTAGTGTCGAGTCTTGTTAAACATCTGATACCTCTGTGGAAAGCTTTTTTTTTTTATTAAAGGGTGTGTGGTTTGTGTAAAAGTACGAGAGGAGGAACAAGAAAGGAATAGTTTGCGGTAAAATTAAAGGTAATAGTAAAAAAAATGTAGGGTCTAGAAAGAACATGGTGTGACATTATTTCCCTATTATGTTATGACAAAAAAATTTAGTTGTTGCATGCTTAAGAAAAAGATAAGGCTGCTAAAAAAAGAAAAAATGGGTTGAAGATTAAGCAATACGAATTACCTGAAGACGCTGCAGGTTTGTCAGTGGTCTTAACAGTTCGATACATCTGGGAAGAAGTCATAAACAAAAACAAGGCATTATATAAAAGGCTTTTCCATGGTTGGAAGAAAATCCATTAATTAGTGTGCGTGACTGCGCGAGATGTGTATATATGTATATAAAAATCCAAATTTTTTATTGCAAAATTCATTAAAGAATAGAAAATCATTTCCCATTTAGATCCCTTTTTTCACTCTCTCTCTCTCTCTCTTTCTATGTTGGCTTCTGGGATTGTCTGGGTGGGTTACCTCATTAATCACGAGGTTGATGTTTGATGAGGTTGTAATGAGAGGGTGTATTATTGGAAAATGATGATCTTTGTCTGTTCTCTCTCTTTCAAAGCAGAAACTGTTTTCTGTCTGGTCTTCTCAGACGTTAAAGGCTCCCTACTCAGCTGACTACAGACTTTAAATTCATTCATCCACTCCCACATTCACTGCTTTCTTCATCGGTTACCGTGCCAGTAGGATAGACAACAAACACCGCCCCACATGAACATAGAGAGAGAGAACACAAAGAGAGATTCAAAACTATACCTGCAAATGGCTTTTCACATGAGCTAGTGTTAGATCCTTCACATCCATGAGCTCAAGAACTGATTTTGGAGTAGCTCCTGATTCCACCATATCCAAACGCATTACATAAATAAAAGTCAATAATTTAATACATAGACACTAGTACACGCCCTCAACTCATTGATAAGAATAAAGAACAAGACAAAGTAGAAAATTAAAATATAGTCAACTTTAGAAAATGAGAGGTTAAACAGCAAAAAAAAAAATCTTTCTTTTTGATGAAATCAACTACATGAATACTATTAAAAATAGAGGGGTTAAGAGAAATTAAGAAAAGTTAAAAGGGAAGAAAATTAATGAAACATTGTTTACTTTCATGGCCTCCGAGAAGTTCAACCGCATGGACGAATCGAGCGTGGAGGGTGCTTGTCCACCTCATTCTGGGTGCTCTCATGCTCCTCTTGTTGGGAAGCTTAGACAAAAACCTTGATCTCATGAACCCTGAAGAGGCTTCTGAAGAGCCTACCCCATATTGGTGCAATGGATGAGATTTGAAAGCATCGCCGGAAAACCCATTAAACCTGGTGGCAGTGGCTGCCCTACACCCCACGGTGGAACCGTTGTTCAAGAAGGACATGGGATCCACGAAGTAAGGCGAAGGTGAAGAAGAAGGAGCGGTTGTGGAGCACAGAGAGGAACACGAGGAAGAGAGAGAGGGGTAAGAAGGCATGTGATGATATAAGCACATCTTGGTATGAGGATCTTTGTTGTCTCTAGCATGGTCCATGGACACAAAAGGGAACGAACGGTTGTGATACACCGGAATCCCCTTGATTGGCCTCAAGCCGTCTGATGATGATACATCAAGCAATGAAACTCCATAGTTTATGTGATTCAAGGGAGTGTTGGCACTTGTAGGAACAGTCGTCGCAGTATTACTACTAGTAGTAGTGTTGTTGCTGGTGTGGAGAAGATGATGGAAATGGGTTTGGGTTGGATAATAAGGGTTGTGTGTTGTTGGAGTTGGTGTTGGTGCTGGCGTTGGTGCTGGTGCTGGTGTTTCTCTTGCTGAAGTGAAATTTCTTCCAAGAGAGAGTTCTGTGTGGGCTTGAGACACAGTTCTTGAAGGGAAACTAGGTTGGGGTTCATAATTGGTGATGTGGTTGGTATTGGAAATCAATGAAGAAGAGATGCTTGGGGGGCTTATGTGAAGAGAAAGATCAGGAGCAGTGGTTGAGGTAGGCTCAATGAAAATCCCCTCCAAGGTCATCTTCTTTATTTGGATGGCTTGAAGCTCACAAAATATATATATATGTATATATCAAACACCTTTCCTTTTCCTTTATTAAAATGGCATCAGATTTTGACACTGCTGAGCAATTAAAAGTGCAATATTCACAAGGTGAGGAGGAGGATATATAAGCTAGCTAGACCCTGCAACAGTGTGTGTAATGTAATCCCTTTTTCACTTTTGTATTTTCAGTCTTTCCCAAGAAAAGAATCTGGAAAGCTTACCAAGAACAAGTTGTGAAAAAAGAGAAAGAAAAAAAAGGGAGAGAAATTAAGCTAAGATGAAGAAAAGGAGGTAGCCAGCTACTACAAGAACTGAGTGTTGGAAATCTTCGCCAAACAAAAAACAGACATGCTGAAGAGGTTGTTGTGACTGTGATGAGAGATGAAAGAGAGAGAGAGAGAGAGAGAGAGGTAGAAGTGAGTGAGGTAGAAGGAATGAAATTTTAAAAGGGAATTGAATTAATAAAATGAGAAAGAAAATGGAGAGAGGAATGGGAAGGAAAAGAGGTGGATTTGAGTTTTGTTTTCCTCGAGAGTATATATCGGAAAATGACAGTAGAAGAAGATGAAGGAAGAAGATAGAGCACAAGATGTTTCTGTTTTTCTCTTTCTCTCTCTCTTTAGTCAAAACCCACAAAAAATTGTACCAAAAAATAAGGTGAGTTTGGATTTCCCTTCCGCGGAGTGGACGGGATAAAAACTCTTAGACAGAGAAACACACTCTCACTGTGATTCTTTTTCCCCCACTCCCTTCGCTACCATCATCATCACCATCACAATCAAATATAATATTCATAATATTATTGTAATTATTATTCTTTTAAGTAAATTAACCACTGTTGTCTCATTTTCTTCCTTAAATAGGAATGCTTAGCTATAGGACAATACTCTTCTTTCCTACAAAAATATTTCGTTTTTCTCACACACACACACACACCTTTGGTTTCGGATTTTGTAATCTTCTCTGCACCAAAATAAAAACAACCACACACACACAAAAACAGCTGATTGACTTATCAAACGGTGACAAAAAACCCACCCTGTTTTTTCTTTCTTTCTTCATTACCCTTTATTCCTGTTTTTGAAAACCATTCAAAGACTTTCACTCTCAATTTAATTCCAGTGTAAAACTTTCTCTCCCTCTCTCTCTTGTGAATATTTTATTAAATTTTAATGATGTGCACTTCAAGATTTTCTCCATTGATTAGTTGGGAAATTATTAGAAATAATGGTGGGATTTTTAATTTTGATTTTGCTAACCAGGCCACACATGCTAATCAATCAAATTAAATAAGCATTCATTACATTTAGCTAATCAACCAATTACTTCAAATTATCGTTTTATCAATTTCAATATCCACACTTCTGCCATTTTAAAAATTTTACTGTTCATCCTATACTTTTCACTTTCAATTGTTCATCCATAAACAACCTACTAGTTTCTTTTGTTTAGAGAAATAAAAGATTGAAAATTGAATGAGGGTTTGACACTATGGCAAGCTTGTATATTGGAATGATTGAAAATCCTTTGGCATTGACCAGTGTTGAAGATGGGTTAGGGTTTCCAAAACCCTAGGCTAAATCGAAGATAATAGTAATTTTATGATAAAAAAAGATGCAATCCATAAGTGTGATATTGGGAAGTAACCCCTATCTTTAAATGCTGACACCGTAGATGACAAACAATGCTCTAAGCTTGGTCTTGGAGTCTCAGCTTTTTTAATCAAGCAGTTAATTAATGAAGGTTTATAGTTAGTGTATTGTCCCACTGCCACCAACTCCAATGTTACCAAAGGAAAACACTAATTCAGAGGCACTGTTTGCGGGAACCATTAAATGCTCAAATTGGGTACAGTGAACTTCATTAATTTCTTCAGCTTTCACATACACATTTTTTTATTTTTTTATTTAACTAAACTAAATTCTTTTTTTATTTTTATTAATGTAAGTGCTCGTGCAATAATGTAATTTTTTATTTTATTTAAAACAATGTTTTTGCCTCCCTGTCCAAAACCTCACCATCATAATTCATGACCTTGTTCTTTTCTCAGACAACCCTCCAACCATTCTCCTACAATTTCTGTCATCTTCTTTTGACGCGTTATGGTGATATAATGGTCTTTACCCAACATGCACAGAGAAGTAGTTAAATATTTCATTCGTATTGTTCATCGAATAATACCAAATATTAAATAAAAAATACTCCTTCTACAGAGCTTGATCATACATAAGACCTTGAATCAAATTTCCTATCTTCTCCATGCATGCCCAGGAATTTACTTCAAATTTCTAATGTTTCAGTTTATCATAACTAAAATACCTTTTGCACCACTGCTCTGCATTGCTCATTTCATTTTTCAAAATAGTTTTTACTATTTAAGCTTTTGTGCAAGTGTAATATTTTCAAAAAATATATAAATTTAAAACAAGTCTTAAAAATAACTTTTTCAACAGATAATTTATTACTTTAGATTGTACGTGTGTGTGTGTGTTTTTAAATGATTTAAATTTAATCTCTCTACCTTGTTTGATTGTATAAGAAATATGATTTTAAAAAATGAAAGAAAAAATACTTTGAAAAGGTTTTAAACGATTCATTTTTCATTTGAACTAAAATTTCATTCTATAAGTGATTAAATATTCCAAATTTTCTCCTAAGTTGCTTAATTAACTAGTCATCTAATTCACCAACATGCTATACCACTCAAGAGATAATAGTGGATAGGTCAATTATAAGATTGATCAAGGTAAGTTGTCGTTCTTCTAATATAATTTTATTTATTTTTATCATTCTTTTGGAAAGAGAAGTTGTACTTTGGTTGTTTAATCAAGTATAAAAGGGGATCTAATGGCAATATAAACAAAAGGAGATGTCGATGGTATAAAGTTTTGAAAGTTCTTTTACCCTGCTCAAAAGTTTTGGTTGCTATAGAGACATTTTATTGCAATACAATTTAGGTAAAGAAAACTAATTAAGTACATTATTTATTTGAGTTTTGAATTAACATAATGTTTTGGATTGATGTTGAGATTCCTTTGAATTGAAATTGAGTGCAATTATGGCTTGAATTATATACACTGATTTTGTATTACATTCTAATTCTAATTTGGATATTAACTCTACGTATATATTTGTATAGATTTCAATTATAGATTAAATTGAAGTCTATACTTTGACATCTAGATAAAATTTTTAAAAGATGCGGTAGTATTTTTTAAAATATTTGTACAACTATAGGCAACAGTTCAAGGGTAACCGAAACCTATACTCACCGAAATCTATACTCATGTATAGTTGTTCAAATATTTTCAAAATATTTCGTCGCGTCATTATAGGATTCAGTTCTTTAAATAATTGAAACATATAATTATGGGTATGGGCTTTAGTTATCCTTGAATCGTTGTCTATAGTTGTACAAATATTTCAATTCTTTACAACTCTAAAAATTATACTAATGCGGTCAAGGTATAAGTTTTAGTTATCCTTGAATCGATGTTTATAATTTTGTACAAATATTTAAAAAAAAGTCACTGCACCATTTTAAGGTTCATTTTTTCTTAAAAGCGAAGCATGTTAGGTGACGTCATTGTTGCACTAGTGTGGCATAAGTTAAGGTGGATCCCAATATTAATTTTGATGGGTCAAGTGTGAGTCCCTAGTGAAACTTACTTGATATGAGTTTTCAGAAAAAGGTTGAATGTTACAAATTATCCTGATATTATAGAAGACAAAATTTAGTGCTATAATATGATCTTCAGTTATTAATCATGTTATATTTGTTGTTAATATGTTATCAGAATTGAAAATTGAGATATTATTTGAGTTTTTACCTAATGAAAAAATACTACAAGAAAATTATCAAATAACAATCAATATTAGAGACTAAAAACTATGTTGACTAAATTAGATACCATTTTATAAACTAAAAATTATTAATATCTATTCTTGCCTGAAAACAACGTCTCTACCGAATTTACAAAGGTCGATAATATCGGTCTTTTTAGCGTGTCAAAAAATAGATGCCTTACTCTGAACCTGAGTCACCCTCTTATCCCCTCCTCCTCTCTAATCGTGACACAGACTTTGGGGGGATGACGACCTTGACTCCCACATATCCGGGATGGTAATGACATCCTTGCTCGGATATCTCAGGATCTAACTGTTCTCAATCAAAGTCAGTAACATGGGTCTGATACAACTCAGATTCGCCAGAGCTGCAATATCTAAAATAGTCTCTATTATAAATAAAAATTGCAATTAATATATGAATTACATTTTGAATCCTTCTCTAACATTAATTACTTACTTTGATTTCAAAACTTCAAACATAGAAGTTTTTTTTCTTTAATGTAATTTTCTTCAATACAAATTAGAATAACCTAATGGTTTCTATTTAATATATTTATTTTTATTGATAAAAAAGTATTGTCACCATTAATTGAATATTTTCTGAATTTGTGAAACATCAAATTCAGTGGTAACTAAATCAAACAACAATTTGGAATAATGATTTTGTTGATGAACAAGTATAATGTCATGATCACAATTCATAACATAGCACCTTAGATATTATAGTTAAAATTGAAAATTTGAACTTAAAAAGGTCAATGTTTGAAATTTCAACAGGAGTGGAGGGTGAAAATGTATGAGAAGATAATATGATACCTTCATCCGTACAAGCATTATGAAAGGCTTAAAAAAGTAGATGAATATATAGTTTTGTCAAAATTCTATATGGTTAAAATTCTTGCCATTGTCAAAGAAGGTTTTAAATGTAGCAGAAAAAGAAAAATGTTTCTTAATGTATTGGTCAGAAGACTGTCATAACATCCATAAAAATCCTCTGCTCTTCTGTGTTGACACTCATATTAGGCACAACTTAGGTAAAGGTTAAGAAGGAGCCATTTCATTTTGTACTTCTACATCATAATTTTATCAATTCTCAGAAATATTATTACACAACTCTGCAACTAGTTTTTTGGGTCAATTATCAATTACAGTACAACTTTGCTGTAAGATTAGGTCAGTGAAAACATTTCAAATCAATCTCTGTTAACATATTTTGTTCATGTCAATGTGAAGTAGCCGACACATTGATGTTCAAATGTTAAAATAAAATATATTTTGCTCTGTTTCTTTCATGGCTATAAGATCCACGTGGAACATATAAGGTCAATAATATACTAAGACTAGTGACAATATACAACATAAAAAAAATGTGCTAAAATTTGTTTTGATATTATTCAGTCATCACCTTTTAAAAACTGAACTCTAAACAATTTAATCTAGAAATTTTGTATAAAGTATGAGTAATTAAATTCAAACTTGAATTATACTGTAACATCAAATTTAACTTTAATTATTTTTGTTGAATTGATGGAATTAATCTTAAACCAGTTAGCGGGACATATACATATACTAGTGTTTTTTCGGGATTTTGTCCCTTGGCTTCTTCTTTTTAAGTTTCAATTTTCTTTATTCCCTGTGCTTAAAATATTAAAATTCTTATGATTTCTTTTATTACATGGATACTTCCATTATTTGACTCTAATATGCTTAAAAAAATTAATAATATTAATTGAATGAGAAAAATATAAATTTAAGCCATTTTATTCACTTATGTTAATTAATGTGTAATATTTGATCTTGTTTTAATTAAAATTAAATTTTAAATGAACCACTTATAGAAGTGTGTAAAGAGAGAATACACATTATTTTTTATTTAATTTATAATTTTATCTTCTTAAAAATTATTATGTTCTCTAACTTTAAAGAAGAATATGACTACTGATATTTTAAGTAGTCTTGAGGTACAAACTACATAAAAAGATTAGTAAGTGAAACATCGAGGGAGTTATGGTTGATGGATTACTTGGATTATTATTTGATTTTTTGAAGTTGTTATTAGGGAAAGCTTATAATCATATTACATATAAGTAAAGGGATTGATGTTTAAATCTATTTAATGAATTGGTTGTTTACATATATAAAATGTATGATGGTTGAATTGTTAGATATATGCATATGAAATATGTATATCTATTGTACTTTGTTCATTTTAGTTCAATGTAGGTGGTTAGTTTAGTTAGTATCGTTAGTAAGCTTTGTTTTAGTTCTGTCTTTTATATATATATATATA
>Ga0214542_1008222_pt1 | contig 17448 bp, 7 predicted proteins | sample CNSS1metaG_FD_160096 | JGI IMG/M metagenome (GOLD analysis project Ga0214542, IMG submission 160096) | Root nodule microbial communities from cowpea collected in UCLA plant growth center, Los Angeles, California, USA - CNSS1 | ecosystem: Host-associated > Plants > Roots > Nodule | place: USA... | reverse complement strand
ATAAATAATAATAATATATATATATATATATATATATATATATATATATATATATATATATATATATAATCAATTTTGTTTTAATTTTTTTTGTGAAAAATATTTAATTTACAAGAAATTGTTACCAATTTTTTTACTGAATATTTTATAAATTTTATAATTTTATAAAAAATAATTATGTATAAAAAAAGTAGTTACCAATTAAAACTCTTAAAAAATAACAAAAATGAGTCTATATAACGTCTCTACTACCCCAATTTGTTTAAATTCTCTTATTGTAAATGTGAATTATTTTTTCTTGTTAGAAGTAAATAACTTTAAACATAAAAAGTTGAAATATATTAAGAAAAAAAAAAAAAAAGTTAAAAAAAATAAAAAAAAAAAAAAAAAAACAAGAGTACTCCTTGCCATACAATCACACAATTTATATGGAATCTTATTTTTTAATCCAAAAGTTTGTACAATGATTTTTCTTTGAAAATATTAGAATACATAAATTCAATTTACATTAGACCTGTTTGACATAAATTTACATTGGACACTATATCACCAATATGAAACAAAGATACAATCAACTTGATACGCAACACCCTAAACTAAAGTTAAAAAATAAAATGCAACACCCTAAACTAAAGTTAAAAAATATCCATTTTATTGTAGTTTTTTATTTTTTATTTTTTATTTGGTAATAGGAATGAATCAAAATGAGAATCATTGTTAGATTTCAATTAGACAAATAACATAAATTATCTACTTTACATTAGACAAAAGATGTTTGACATAAATCAAGTCCTCTTATTTACAAGAATGGAACCACACTTTTTTTTTTTTTTTTTATGTTGACCTTTTTATTTTCAGATATAAATTAAGTGACGCAAATTACCATTTGAGTATTAACAATTTATGAAATCTCCATATATCTTCTCCGTGAACCATTTATGAAATCAATTTCTAGCCAAACATACTTAGTTTAGTTCCATAATATTTAATAACCAAGAATAATAATAATATATCATATAATAGGAAAAAAAGTAAAATACAGTTTCTGTATATCTATAACAATATATAAAGAGGATTCCCTCTTTCGTGTCTACATTTCATAATACCAATTTTATCTTTTACAATATAATTGTTTATTAAATTTTTTAAAATTAACGGTTATTCTTACCTATTTTTTATAAACTGTTTATCTTTTTATCTTTTTTTTATTCACAACAATTAATTTTTCTATTCATTTCACTCTATTTTTAACATTTTATTTCATTTTTAATAAATATAAATTTATTTTATATATTAACTTAATAAAAGTACATTATTATCATCTACTAAAATACTATAATTCATATTTAAAAAATGTATATACACAAACGCGACAGTGCCTTATCACACCTGTGTGTACGCCAGTAGATATATATTAGTTTTACTCCTTTAAATGATTTTTCCCATGAATATATTCTTAAAAAGTTATAAAAAATTAATTAGATAAAGTCTTTACAAAATTAAGTTACAAAAGATCAAGTAGCCTATGCGAGATGAGAGTGAGCATAAGTTACTGGATTAATTAGATCAACTCCTATCAAATTAAGATACAAAAACTACTATACACTCAGAAAACACAAGAGCCTACACATTTATCTTTTCTATTTCCATCTTCCATAAAAATGCGTCTTCAAGAGGAGGAACGAGCATCAAAGAGATTCTGAAAAATGGTTTCTTTTGATATATCATATCATAATAATCATATTATTATAATAATAAAAGTAAAAATAAAATAGTAATAATAAAGCAACCTCCTATACGTATCATTATTATCTTTATGATCATGTGAAGTAATAGAGGGGATTGATTAAGTTTAAATGCCTCCAAAGTCCCTAACGGAGAACGGAGTTTTCTCCGGCATGTTCCCGGCGTGGCGTAGCCCTAGTGTCAGTGACACGTCACCTGCGGTGGTCCCAAACCTAATCAGTGTCGAACCAATGTCAGAAGCGCCGGGACCAGTCCCAAACTCCGTCGCAACGAGGCTACCGTGCCGGCAGGAGTCATCAGCCCCCATCGACCGGGGAAGCTCCGAGGGCGGCGCCACCTCAGAGGCGGTGGCGGTGGAGGAGGAGTTGGGTTGTGTTTCCGAGAAGGCTCCCTGTGGCCTGTTGTTATTTATTGGGGCGAGTGAAGGGTCGCTTTCGGTGTCGGATCTTTTGGCTGTTGGTGGTGTCGTCGCTGTCGATGTTGTTGGAGGCGGTGGTGGCGCTGTTGCTGTCGATGCCGTGGTGGAGGGCGTTGGGGTTTGTGCCAGTTGGTGGCCACTGTTATTGCTGCTGCTTTGGTTCCTCTCTCTTTCCTCTTCTGCCCCTTCAGCTTCCTTGAGTTCTTGTTGGTACATGTCTTCTACCATGGGTTTCCACAATCGAACCCTTGCATTAATGAACCAGTTTGATACCTGCACACAAGTGTGACACGTTTAATCCATCCACCACCTTAACACAAACAACCCCATATACCACTATCATTACTGCTCCAATTTACTGCATCATGCCATGTTAATTACTATGCATGTGTATGCATGTATACGCACATGACATGTCTTTCATAAGTTTGTCATTTTGTGATGGATGAAAAGGAGACTATTTTTATTCTTAAAATTGTACGTATCTTTTGACCCACTAACTGTAATAAAATTATTAAATAACTAGTTGTATTAGACAAATACCTATGTACTTGTTCAATTGATGATGAAATATTTTATCTATTGGTATAACTATAATGTAACATGTGGCGCATAAATAACTAAACAACATATATTAAAAAAGAAAAGAAAGTTCCGGCATGCATAATATTTATATACACACTCATTAAAATATAGAAATATATATCCATGCGCTTGACACACTTGGGGTTGATTAACGTTAGATAAGGGTACGATATATATGGCATGGAAAACCTCAACTATGCATATGATATTGACCTTGATCAGTTTTACATTTCTACAAAGGTTGATAAATCTTCACTGTCGAGTTTCTCTTATCAAAGTGTTTAGTGTGCACATCTTTAGACAGAAGAAAGAAATAAAAAGAGAGAGAGCAGAAAAATAAAAGATACATATATAATATCCAGTTTAATGATTGAAAAAATATTATCGGGTCTGAGAAACCAGAAAAAGGAAACAAAAAAGATTGCTTTCTTTCTGACTCATTACCGTTTGTCCCTCCATGATAAATTGTAATTAGGCCATGAAATATGTTGTGAGTGAAGTGACATATAGGACAGCGGAATAACATTTGTGAATGATAATGTAATTATATGTAGGATATAATCTAGGAGGCAAAGCTATTTCTCAGCAGATTGTAGTTAGAAGCTAGGGACAATAGACTTCAGACTGTGTCCTACCTCATCTCACTGACTCTTAGAGGGTGCAGGCAACCATGAAACAGGTAGGAAGTTATATACTATACACCATGTTTTTCTTTCCCCCTAATTAGATGTGTGCTAAATTGTTGCAGTAGCTTTTTCCTTTGGATTTTGGTTGTTCAGGGAAAATACAAGGTACACTGTTGATGCAGAATCGCAGATGTACAAAATCCATGAAGGAGGAGGTACTGTTTAATGAAAAATATGGATACCATATGTATATGATTGTTGAGGGCGTGGAGGCATAGTTTTGTTATGTCTTACGTCTCTGACATTTTTTTTGTACAAAAGACATTAAATGATTCAGATAGAACGTGCCAAAATTAAGAGCAGGACTTATCTTACGAGAGTATGGCATTCTAAACTAGCTGATTATGTGTAAGTGAAGAAAAGTAAACTGAGATTGTGAAATTGGCAGACAAAGATGCGTGACTACGTAAGATTGGCATTAATTGGCCGAGTATAGAAGCATAAACTTGTAAGGAATTTACCACAAGGAGATTATGATATTTCCCAAAGATTATTTATTTCCCTTATTTATGGTCCCCATTGTGTAGTTGGGAGAAGTGAAGCCAATTGATATGAGAGAGAAAATGAGTGACAGGGAGAGGCAGGAGATTCTAAAACACTATACTTTGATCTTTTTTTTTGTTTTAAAATGACAAGAAACAGCAAAATTTCCATGTCTTATTGCCTCTGTACTTATGCCTGCTCTTTCAATTTCAGAATTTATGTCACCAAGGAACATCTTAATTTCAGAATTTATGCCACCAAGCAAAAGAATCCAAAGTAAATTTAAAAAAAAATCAGAAAATGGAATTTTTGTAATATGGTTGTTTTTTAAGGAAATGGTATAAGCCAGTTTCATTAAATATGGCACAAATAATAACTGTACCAAACCCTTTGGTGGAAGAAAAGAAGAAAAAACATGTTAAAGTGGAGAGAGGAAACTAGGAAAGAATTGAAGCGACATTGGCGTTTGTCTTTCTCTAAAGGGAAGAAAAATGAAGAAGGGAAACACAGAAAGAAAGCCCAAAACGATGTAAGTTGCATCTGAACTTACTGCTGGTCCCTTCTGGTTGATCTCATCTCATCCATTGTTTTTCCTTTTCTTCATATTATTGTTATGATGTATGTGGTCCGTGCATGTAATTAATTATTATTACTGTGGTGTGGTAGACTACACAAAAAATTGTCTCTTTCTCTTTCTATTGTGGAAAGCTAAGAGTGGAGGGGACGAACCTGATTTCTCGATAGCCCAGTCTGTCGTGCCAACAGATGCTTATCTGCATCGCTTGGGTACCTGAGAAAGAGACCAGAAAATGACATCAGAGTCCTTGCCTTAACCGTATAAAGAGACACCCAGCTTTCTGTACCCTTAGCTGAGTATGAAACCTTTCTTTCTGTCCCTTCGTGGGCGTGAGAATCTAAGAGAAACAAAGAAAGATCTACGTCCTAGCTGCCATTGCAGAAGTAAAGTAGATCGCTGTACACACTGACCACTACTCTCTCTACTTTCTTTATCCCACTTACCCATCTTTACTGCATTACCTCTTTTCACTTCTGCTCATAATAATCCCATCTCAAAATTTTAATTATTCCAACGCTAAATCATATAAATACAATAACAAACAACGCTAAATCATGCATGTATCTATCTTTCTATCTTTACAGCTTTTGGCTGTCCAGCTACATGCATCCCAAGGACTCTGCACTATTAATGACTGTTGTAAACGATCCTATGCATAATGGCTTTTAGATTCCCTCTTTCGGTCTTTCCCTCTGCGACTCTTTTTTCCCTCTTTGTTAATTAACGGAAGCCCTGCTACTTTTTTCCTGTTATGGATCGCGGTATCTATCGTCTTGTGTGTTATGCTTTTTCACATTTTTAAATTAAATCTCATTATGTCTCACTGTCCCTCTCCTTCACAGTCTCGCAATCATTAACTGCCTTTTCTCCTCTCCTAACTCTAACATACCACATTTCACCGCTAATTATATCCAACTCTGAAATTACACCACAAATCAACTTTCTTTCATCTCATAAAACCCTTTTATTTCTACACTTAAGTCCAGCCCTAAATCACATTTTCGTCGTTTGAAATTTACCCCGTAGGTTAAAAAAAATGTAGACAACCAAACATGAACATGCTGATGCCAATTTTAAGAATGACTGGTTTTACATATGTAAGTAATAATGAAGGAGAGAAAACGAAACAACGTACGGATGAAGGAAATGCTCGAAAAGCCAGGCTCTCAAAATGTTGACAGATCGTTCTGGCAACCCTCTCTGGGGTCTCCAAGCTTCCTGTTCCATCATCCCCATTTGGTGAAACGCTCTTTGCTGTCTCAGACTTTGTTCAAGCATCTTCAGCCTTGGGGTCTCTCCTTTGGTCAACCCTGAGTTCCCTGCCCCATCTTTCTCTCCCAACAGCTCACAACTATGCTTCAGTTGCGCTGTTATGGCATCCTTTAGACACCTAAAGTGACGAGACATTGCTTTCTGCGCAAGTGCTGTGTATGGCACAGCAGCACCAAAACCCATCACCATGTCAAACGAGTTCACCACCATGTGCATTTGCTCGCAGTAGTGGCTGTATCTCCGATCTACCTGCAAAACCGCAACAACAACATTTTACAATGTCAAAAAGATGATATTAATGAATTATGGTATCGCTATTAATTGGTAGGATGCAGTGCTGAAAAAATCACCTGTAACAGTAAATGCATGATGTTCCATCTCATTACTCATATCATATTCATTGTGCGGTTTGTGAAAAGCTGGGTGAACTAACCAGCATTAATTAAGGAAAGAAATGGGTACATGTATGGTTTAATTAAGAATACGATATATGGAAGTTAATTCACTCATGCAAATAGTGAAACAAAAACACACGTGTGTGAGGGATATACATATACATCACTTTTTCTTACTTAATAAAAAAAGGCTATGGAGGAGTACTTGTTGTGCACAGTACGGTCAATGCGAATGAAGAATGTGCTCGGGCGTGTTTCATTTTATAGAGAAATTGAATTGGAAGAGGGATAGAAAAAGAAAAGACTGTTCTCCCGATATATATATACCCGGTCATCTGAGATGTGAACAAATGGGTTTCACTGCAATATTACTAAGATGGGTAAGGATCTGAAGGAGCAGTGGTGTTTCTAACAACTTGCTATGCAATAATATATATGATTGGTGATTGCCTTCCATCTGTTTGGTGAGTCTTAATAATCAGAAGAAACGTCGCTTCTTGATGGACGTATTCTCCTATAATGGTAGTGTCCCGGTTTCGCACTTTCACCAAACAATATTTTTTTTTTCTTTTGTTAAAATAAATCTGAAAAGACTCTAAGATCTTCCCACCAATCGAATCGCGAGATTAAAAAATCGAGTAAGGATTAAAATAAGGATCAAATCCCCACCAACTGATCCTAAGGAGTGGAACCCTACTATACCAGCCGGCTTTTCATTTTCTTGAATTTTAGATACTCGCTGGAGAACTGTGTTTTATTATTGGACTAAGAAAATAATTAAATTGGAAGACCTTGACTCTAGAAGAATGAGAGAAGGTGAGAAGAATTCAGAGGTAGAGAGAGAGATAGAGAGAGAGAGAGAAAGATTACATGCCTCGTCAAGCATTGTTAGAAGTTTGACCTTCCTCCTTTGATGCTCAATCCTATCAGCTGCTGACAAAGGAGGAACATCCTTTGATAAAGACGAGGAAGCACCGCCGCCACCGCCGCCACTAGCTCCAAGATTGGAGCTAGGGTTTGAGAGTTGCCTATTGAACTTGTTCTTCTTGAACTGGCCCCTCCCAACACTGCAAAACTCTTCAAGCAATTCCTGAGCAGCCTTAATATACTTGGAATTCCTCAAGGCGTTGACAACACCTAAGGATGATGTGGAGGATGATGGCGCAAAGCCAACATGCCCCTGGTGGGTCTGTCCCAACAATGCTTGGTGGTGATGACCCCCAAGAGCACTCTTATAGGAAGAGGGTCCTCCACTAGCTTGATTGTAATACAAAAACCCACTATCCCCCATCCTAAGTTCCTCCGCTTTCGCAGCTTCTAAGGAGGAGGACAAGGATAAGGAAAGACCTTGGCCGTGACCGGGGCCTTCCACAACCGTACTGGGTCCTCCTCCATCTTGAGCAGTGTCAGGGAGCCACGTGAATTGACCAAAAGACCCTCCTGAGCCCGGAGGAAACGTGGGAAGTAACATGTGGAGAGTGGAAGAAGGAGGCGGAGGGGGAGAAGGGGATCTGGTGCTTTGCGGGTTCATGAGAAAAAGCTGCATGGCAGCTGCTGAGTCTGCATTAATGCTTGACATCTGATGCTGATGATGGTGGTTGTGGTGATGATGATGATGTTGATGCTGAACTATGCTGCTGCTGCTACTGTCACGGCTATTCACACTGCCATGATGATGATGATTCTTGGAATCTCCCAACGGTCCCAACCCGGTTAGCATCCCTTGTCTGTTTCCGTACCACTCGCTGCCACCACTGCCCACTGCTCTTGCCGACGATCGAAACGTCGTCGTCATTGATTGTTGCTGCTGTGCCTGTTGTTGCTGTTGCTCCAATAATTCCGTGGCGGCGCCGGGAGGGAAAGTGAACATCTCCGATAACATACCCGCGGTTTCGTACACAGGGAGGCTTCCCGGTTCGTCTTCCTCTATGGGGACCAAAGTTTGTTGTGGCTCGAAGCCTTGCACCCTCACTTTGTCCCTACGAATCTGCTGGTGCTGCTGTTGTTGTTGGTGAGGGTCTTGGTGACTCATGGTTGTAGCCGATCTCTGGAACCCATTCGGGAAGCTGAAGATTCCTTGGTGATGGCCGTAGTCTTGGGACATAGAATTGGAATGGTGTTGCTGGTGTGTCTTGGGGTGAGAAATAATAGAAGGAAGGGAAGAAGAGGGTGTTGCTATTCCCATGCTAAGATCTTACTCATCATCTTTATCATCATCCTCTCCCTCGCCTTCGCCTTGTCACTAATCGAATTGATCAAGGATCGTGCTGGAATAAACGAATCTGAGAATGAGAACAAAAACAATCAACCACATCATCTAACTGAGGTCAATTATACAGAAACCATATAGAGATAATAAAATGGAAAGAGAAAAGAGAAGGAAAATGGGTTTATATAGGCTCCTCTCATGTTCTTCTCACCTAAATGGTAATTTTCATTTCATCATCACTTTCACCTTTGTTCATCATCTCTTGTATATATATAATATATACACATATATATGTCTAGATACACATATATGTACCTCTTAGAGGTGAAGGGTATGAAAGGATGTGAAGCTCTCAGACATCGTTTTCCCTTCTGTGGTATTGAAAGCTTCTTGAATTCCTCCACTCTCTCTCTATCTACCTATCTGAGGGACACTCTCATACATATACACACACACTACACGCTCTCTTTCTCTCTCTCTCTCTCTCTCTCTCTTTCTCTCTCTGTGTTGTCGCTCTGTCTTCTGTCGTCTCTTTCTTTCTCTTTCGCTCCTTTACTTTCTCTTTGTTGCTCTTTGCAGTGAGTGTTTTTGCAATCACCTTGTGGAAAATGAAAGATGGAAGTTGCACACAATATATAAAATTGAAAATGGAGGCTTTGGGGGGACTCACATATCTGTCTCAAATAAACGCAGTGTTTGGGTTGTGTGAGAGAGAGAGGAAAGAGAAGCGGTCGCTGTTCTTCCTCTTCTTCGAACTTTCACCTCCTCCTTTAGTATTTCCCCCTACCAATAATGCCTTTTTATATTTTCTTTTATTCCATATCACACAAAATTAACATATGTGGTAATAAATTGCAAGCCAAACAAAATATTCATATTCTTAAATTACCACAATGCCCTTATCATCAACTCTACACAATTAGTATACTAGATATTGAAGCCAGCTCGTAAGAAAAGAACAGAAGTTCATGGAATTATAAATCATAACCAACTTCTTACATATTTATCGGTGTTTCTTAAATTTTGTTTTTGTTTAAACTCAGGTTGCAGTACAACAGAGATGGGGATAAATAATATTGGAATATTTGAGTTGTATATATTTTGTGAAATGTTGATAATAGGAGGAACAAATGTTGGATTTTATTGTCATTTGAATACGTCCTTTGGAAACGAACGCAAACTACGGAATAAAATAAAGATAAGGTGAGTACAAAGTCATCTCAATGATCCAAACTACCCCATCTTTTTTATGCGTTGGAATGACAATAAAGCCCTGAAAAATGATTGCCGATGGGGTGAAGAGGCAGAGAAGGTGTAAGGGTATTTCGGGTATTTGATTTAGTACTAATTCATGAATTAATATGAGGAGTGATGTAAGATAGGGGGAAGAGAGAGATATTGATAAATGGGGAAGGGTAAAGAAAGTGGATGGATGGCACGTGCCATTGGATGGGCAAAACAGACAAGTTAGGTTTAATTGTGTGGGAGACATAGTTTCTGAAAAGCACCCATAACCGCTTTAAGGAGGTTTGGCGCTGTCACTCACAGCCATGTTCATTATTTTCCCTTTTCATGAACCCTTTCATTTTTACTGATGTTTCTTATGTTTCGCCTTCTCTTACTTGCATTTAATTATCATCTTAGAATGGTGTTAAGTGTTAACTTTAACTTCTCACCCTCATTCACCTCTACGGAAAATCAATGCTATGCTACTTATTCATTCAATGAACCCACATCTACAATAAATCATTATCTCCTCTTCTTAACACTCATAACAATTCATATTTTCTCTCATTATTATATAAATTACAGTATATTTTCAAAGAGAATATTTTTAAATATTATTCTTCAATGACAACATATTTGAAAATTTTCTTCAACCAAAATATCTTTAAGAATATTCCTTAACCTTTCATTCATTTTCTATCTGGTTTCCCCTTTTGTTTTAAACACTAGTATATTTAAAATTGCAGATTTTATCTTTTTGGTGTATACATGAAAAAAGTTTTTGCAGTGGTATGGTTTGCAGTAAAAAAGGTGTACAGGACTATCTCTCCATCAACGTAGAAGGTTAGTTCGTTTTAAAATAATTGCGTAGGATGATGAAAGGTAAGACATGCAATCTATTAATTATATATTAATAAATCAACATCTGTGGTATGGTTTATTTTCTACAAAATCATAAATTGTAATAAATTGTACCAAAGGCCTATAAATCTTGCACTCTTCACAATATTACATATTCATAGGCATCGTATGTCCCAAAAGACATGAGCTTTTCCTATTTATTATAAAAATTAGGCAGCACTGTTGTTCTTTTATATACCAAGCATTGCATGTATTGGAGTATGTAAAAAGGGAGACTTTGACTTTTCCAGACACAACGTACTAAACAGTTCCTTTCACAAAATCTCTAAATCATAATAAACTAACTTTGGCTAAACTAATGAAATATTTTCAACCCTATATATAGTTAAACCATTTTTTGCCAACCTAATCAAAAGAAATAAGCATATTTACTATTTTTTCTTCTTCATTTCAATGTGCTCTTTACAATGAATATAATGGATGCATAATTAAGCTTTAATATTTCTCTTCCTTTGAATTGGAGCATATTTCCTCTGACATGGGCTGTTAGTGAAAGAACAAGAAGAAAACTTAAGTTTTAAGTAATTCTATTCCACGGTGGAATTTGGAAAAAAAAAATCTACGTATGTTAAATTAGATTTTTTATATATAATTATTTTTTATATTTATTTCATCTATTACAAACAAGCACACATGATAATAGAATTTAAAAAAAAATGACTATTACTTCTCATTTATTTAAAAAATAATAATTTATCATCATTTAGTAGTACATAAATAAATTTATCACATGTAAAAGCAAAACAAATTGCTTCAAAAAAACTTTGGGGAACCGAGGTTCCCTTGTCATGTAAAAGATCCGCTCTACTTCTATGATTGAGAGACATGTTCTTAAACTTATAAATTTTTAGTTAACATATAATTATATAAATAACAAATTTCCATTTTGATGATAATTATAAGTAAAAACTTATTTATTAAATTATTTTTTATATATAAATTTTACCAATTTAATCTTTGCTATCATTATTTTTTGGACTAAGTATGTTTTTAGTATCTGAACTTTAACCCAAAATTGAAATTTGTTCATGTTCAAAACTTTGATACATTTTTGTTTCTAAACTTTAATAATGAATGAATATAGTATTTTTAACCTTTTTTTATGTGTCAAATGAGCTTCATGTTAGTATTGAAGTTGTTTATACTGTTTGACACATTCTCAATTCATTATCGGTTGAGAAATGCGTTCAACAGCTAAAAAAAACTAATGTAATTGGGTTAAAATAACTATATTCATTCATTTTTAAAGTTTAAAAAGCAAAATATATTTGATCAGGGATGGATTTCAATTTTGGATCAAAATTCAAGAATTAAAAACATATTTAACTCTTATTTTTTCAGAGCAAACATTTTTCATTCAAATATATAAATGTTCTTAAATTAGTTCATATATGTGTAATATTTTTAATTCGATTTTATATTAAGATAAATTTGAATATATATATATATATATATATATATAAATTAAATATGAATGAACTATTATACTCGAAGGGGTCAAATTAACGCTATATAAAAAAGTTAACCGCAATAAATATTAAACTGATAATATTTGTATTCATGACAATTTATTAAAATTTTAAATACAAGTACAGAATTGAAGAAGTTTTTTTTTTTCTAAAGCAATTGATTTTTGATTGAGTACATATACATACACCCTTTGTAAAAATTAAAGTTTCTATAGTCAAAATTTAACATCTATATGGATAAGATTATTTGTTATTGTATTAATAATATTTTCTTTAGTTGAAGAAACGAAGAACCAAAGGGCAAAAGATTTGTATTGGTGTAATTTGTTTTGTTACTCCAATAAATTAAACCCTATATTACCCTCCCGCAAAATTAATTGGATGGCAATGAAATTATTAATGAACAAGTGGTGAAAATATCTTTCCAACGTGATGCATGTATAATTATTTAATATTTTTATTGAAATGCATGCGAAAGGAAATGACTTACTTTGTGAATTTGCCCTTAATAGTAATGAGTTAGATGGCGTATGGGTGTGGTATCTCCGAATATTAGCATAACCTCACTTATAATTTCACTCATTGGTTACTAATTATTCAGAGATTTTCATTTTCCGCTTCCCCATAACTGGTATAAGACATTTTGTACTCATTATCTCTTTTCGAATAAAGTTGTAGTTATAGTTTTACGGAGACATAAAGGAGTTTAAGCAAGCATATAAATGCATGCTCTTAAAAAGGTACACTAATATAAAGTCTTAGTGTGTACTTCTTTAAGTACACAAGCATACAAAGAACAAGATTTGCAATTTTCCTTCAACACAACAATAAATATGTGAAATTCTTAGTGGGAAGTTCATAATTAATACCGTCTTTCGGGTTCATCCCATTTTACTCATCGTTAAAAAAGTAACATGTGAATAAACAATCTAATTAACAAAATTTAATCAGATGATGAACTTGTCAACCCAACACTAAACTTATTTTCTTATAAAAATAAATTAATCATATGAGAGTGTCAAATGAAGAACAATGATTAAGTTTAATAATAAATAATGAAATGGGTAAAGATACATTAAAGTGTAAAAAGTAAAATTATCTATACAAATTATATTTTAAGAGACCATTTATGTTATATATAAATGGTATTTTTTTAACAGAAAACTAAATAGATTTTATTTTTTAAATGAAACTCTTGATAATATTATGAATTGTTTGATCTATTTATCTTTCCCTAAAAAATATCCCATTACATCTCCTTTTTAATAGCTTCTTTCTTCATGTACGTTGTTCTAATAGTAGAGTTATTAAAAGGAAATGTTCAAAAAAAAAAATCCATTAATTATATTCAACAAAAACATTTACCAAAATGAAATTATAAGACATTAACTAATTTGAAATTTTTTTTAACTTTAAAAATTTATTATCAAAATATTGTCACGTTAAAATATTAAGATTTATTTTTCCAAAAAAAAAATTTATTTAGCATCCATAACATTAACTCTTAACTAAGAACAATTTACATTATTACAATATTTGAAACTTCATAGGTCTTTTCTTACAAATATTTTTGTGCAAATTTTAAAATGTATATAAAAATTCGGGTGGAAACTTATTTTTTGTGAAATTTCATAGAAAAACTACAGGAAAAATCTCGCAAGATATAAAACATTCTAGTATAAAGAAAAACATTTTTTTTATAATAGCCTATGCATTTAATAATTTTCTGAAGATGTGTATATTATGTTCAATAGCATCTACAGTAAATAAAAAAAAATCATATTAATAAAGAAAAATTAGATAAAAAATTTCCATTCAATTGTCTTGAAAATGAATTCTAATAAATTAAAATTTTAAAATATAAATTCAGTTCCATTAAAAAATTTCTAATTTGTTTTAGGTTTATTGCGTACTTTCAGGCAACCGTAATTAAGTTGAGTCTCAGGTAATTGATGATCCATATTTGCATGATTAAAATGAATAATTTTTGTGGTAAACACATGATTTTTTTTTCATGTTTGTGTGTGACCATAGAGTTAGAGAATTCATAGAAAACAATATTGATGTCACTAACCTGAATATTTATCTGATGTGTATGTTTAAATGGATGAACTTAAGTGGTTGACATTTATAGAAGCAACCTTAATATATGTAAGAGTAGAATTCCACAATAATACATACGAAGGAGAGTATAAATACGTAAAAATATTGAACTATGGTCCCTTGATTGTTAACTGTGGTTAGGTTGAATGAAAGTTAGTTTTATAATTAGAAAAAGGTTTGATGGGTTATTAATAAGTGAAATTTGTTGGGTTCCTTGGATTGCAAGTAGGAATATAGAATACGAAAATGGGAGAAAGAAGGAATTGTCTTCTTAGAAATGCAACAAAGCTAGGTAGCTAGCTACACCTATATATATATATTTAGCTCTGAAACCTTAAGTCTCCAAATTACTACTCATTACTCAAACACTCAATTGAGAGAGGGAAACAAAACACTTTGCTTTTCTTTTTCAACTCAACAAATTGACATCCCAACCTTCTTCCTCTTTCTGGTGACGTCACATGAATCCCACATTTCATCATTGCTAAAACCTAATTATCCCCCACTCACGTGCGAAAATCCCCCACGCACGTGTCTTTACTTTGCCAGAACACACTTTGATTTTTCTTTTAGAAGTAAGTATTGTTTTTTAAAGTAGTTCACGTTCTAGCTGCGAGTGCCGCACTGCTTTGGGAAAGTTTGAAGGAACAGGAGCCACCCCTTTGTGTTTGGTGGTTAAACTTTTTAAAGCCTAAAAGGGCACAATACCATACCATTGGCTGTGTAGCCTTTGCCTTTTTGGCACCACTATGTGATTTTGTTTCAAGCAACAACCAAATCTCACCATCTCCATATATCTTTCATGCATCTCAAACGCACGCATTCTCCTAAACCATATTCAGGCATAACATCAAACACCTAAGTTGCTTTACTTTACTTGCTTATTCATTTCTCCTCCACATAACCCCACCTGCATCAATCAATATCTATCTATCTATCTATCCTACCATTATCTTCCCCTCCTCTTTCCTCAATTTCATCCACATTCTCATAGCGCCGTCTTTCAGTTTCACTACACGACCACAATAACGTTGATGGGATTGATACATGGTAAAAAATTGTGTGTGAGAAACATAGCTTTCCATATCAACATAACTTTACAATGTGATGAATTGATTGTAATTAATTAATAATGGGGAAGTTTGATAGCGGCTCATATTTATTCATATGATGTGTCGAACAGCCAGTGAGGTGCATCTTTCCGAGCCCACATTTCTCTTAAACACTGAATGACGTGCATCACATTAACTACCTGCCCTTCCCACAAATCCTCTTTTTATTCATCATTATTAACTTAATTTGTTGACAATTTTCTTGAGTATCGTTGTTACACGTACTACCAAATTTTGCCGTTTCTTCATTTCTTCTTTTCTCCCAAATTAATTCTATTATTAAGGAATTGCTCATACTTTCAACCATATCAGAGGAAAGGGAAACTGCATACAGGAAAACAAAACAAGGATGATTCATTGGTGTCATATACTGTATGACGATTATTGGTAGTTTCGATGAAGGAACAATTTTTATATGAAGCTATCATTTGTATTTACAAAAACAGCTCGTATCGTAGTTTTGTCTATTTTGATGACTCAGTATATGTTCCTCAAACTTATGTATATGAAAGTTCAAATTTCTAAATAAGTTATCAATTATATTTACTTGGTCTGTATGTTTACATTTTTGTTATGCCATTTTTTCAAGTTAAAAAGGAATTGTTTTTATAATTTTTATTATTTTACATATTTGTGTTTTTTTTAGTTTAATATATTTTTCTATACTTTGTTTTTATATAATTTCTTTTTTAATTTGAGACATTAACTAGGAAATTTAAATGAAGCTATCACATAAGCGAGAAAAAAAAATCGGGTATACAAAAAATAGAAAACTTGGCAATTATAAAAAGAAAAAAAAAATGTGAGAGAATCCATTTCTTATAGTTATTTAATAGACGTGACAGAAAAATAATGGTATTAAATATAATAAAAATTACATTAGAGTATATAAAAATAATTAATGAATCCTTTTTACGTTAATTACTTAAAATAAATTGACTCACTTTAATAATCCTCTAATAATAAATTACATCAAAAGTTATTCTTTTTTATGCCGATTAACCATGTAATGTAATAAAATCTTGGTTAAATTACTCTTTAAGTCCTTTCTATTTCTCAAGTAATATCAGTTTGGTCCTCAAGTATTTTTTTTGTCTCAATTTAGTCTTATTTTCTAAAAAAATATTCAATTTAGTCATTACCATTAATTTGACTAGACGGTATTAAAGTCAACGTAATGTGCCAATTTTTTGTTTTTTTTTTAAGTTTCTGAATTTCTTCTAATTTTTTTTAATATTTATTTTCATTTTTTTAATATTTTTTTTTTATTTTTTTTATACGTGTCATTCCACATTTGTGTCACGTGTCAAAATGATTCAATTTGGTCTCTATATTTGTTTTAGTCTGAATTTTTGTAAAAATAAGAAATATTGTCCCTCCTTAAATTGACACTCAATTTACTTTTTTATAAATCTTACTAAAATTAACGTTTTAATAAATATTTATAGAAATACTTTAAATTAACTTTAAATTCTATACAAAACATTAAACTTTTGTTTTGTTTTGAACTTGAAATTTAGTTACAAAACTTATGTGTGACAAGTTATTTGATTTTTAATCTTCACTAAGTTTGTATGATATGGTACACTTGATAATTTATATATAATGACAAAATTGTTAATTGTTGAAATTAAGTTTAGGGTTTAACTTTGTTTAATAATAAAACTAAAAAAAAAGCTTGTTTAAAAATATTTATACAAATATTTAATAAAAATATCAATTTTAGTAAGAATATTATCATAAGATTTATACAACAAGTAAGTTGAGTGTCAATTTAAGGAAGGACAATATTGCTCCATTTGTATAAAAATTGGGACTAAATTGAAACTAAAAACAAATATAGGGAACCGTTTTGATACGTGACAACTGTAAAGTGACACGTATAAAAAATAAAAAAAATAAAAAAATAATTCAAAAGAAACCATAAATTGACATGTGACGTTTACTTTAACACCGTTTAGTCAAATTAACTACAAAGACAAAATTGAATCATTTTTACAAAAACAAGGATTGAGACAACAAAAATTGGAAAACCAATTTTACACTACTTGACAAATATAAGGACTAAAAGAATAATTTAACCAACAATCTTTTTAAGTTAGTTAAGGTGAAAGATAACATAAGTACTCTTTTTTATTATTCACTTTCGTATGTTCGTAGCTTAAGAAATACAAATAAATATATATATATATATATATATATATATATATATATATATATATATATATATATATAATTTATTGTA
>Ga0214542_1008220_pt1 | contig 17450 bp, 8 predicted proteins | sample CNSS1metaG_FD_160096 | JGI IMG/M metagenome (GOLD analysis project Ga0214542, IMG submission 160096) | Root nodule microbial communities from cowpea collected in UCLA plant growth center, Los Angeles, California, USA - CNSS1 | ecosystem: Host-associated > Plants > Roots > Nodule | place: USA... | reverse complement strand
AAGCATGAAGAAGAGATAAATGCCCTGAGAGAGGAGAACCAGCGGTTGCGAAGGCAACTTGAGCAAAATTCCCAACAAAGGGAAGAATCTCACAGTAATGGAGAAGGAGAGGGCGACACAGGACAAGATGAATTCAGGGTACAAACCACCACCAACCAAATAGGCGCGAGACCCAGAACAGCCAGACGCCACCCCTTCATGGACGGGATCATGGAGGTAGAACTTCCTGCACGCTGGAAGGGATTGACTATGAGCCAGTACGATGGCACTACTGATCCAGAGGAGCACATGGAAGTATTCACCACCCAAGCAGGATTGTACACTTCAGATGACGCAATTCTTTGTCGTGGTTCACACGATTACCACCTAACTCTATTGATTGTTTCGATATGTTGGTCACCCGTTTCGGCATTCAGTTCGCCACCAGTAAGCCACACCATCTCACTTCTCTGGCGTTAGTAAATATACGACAGGAGAAGGGAGAATCTCTACGAGAGTTTAGGGAGCGCTTCGGGAAGATATCGTTGAATATCTCTAATCTAAATCCTGAGGTCGCCATGCACCACCTTGTAACAGCGTTAAAGCCTGGCCCGTTTGTTGACAGTCTGTGCAAGAAGCCCGTGAGCAATTTGGACGAGCTTCGAACCAGGACAACTAAATTTATGCAGATGGAAGAATTAAAGGAGTTTCGCAGTACGACCCAATCAGACACTCGGGAAAAGAAGTACATTGACAGAGAAAGGGTGTTAGTGTTGCGACCTGACAATAGGTTCAAGGACTCTAGACAACCAAAGTACAATAGGTACACACCCCTCGTGTCTAACAGAGCCAGAATTTTGGAGGAGGCCTTGAATGCCGACCTAATAGCAACCCCTCAAAGGGTCCCAACTCCCCCAAACGCAGATACCACTAAGGATTGTCTGTATCATCAGAATTATGGGCACACGACGAAAGATTGTTTTACCCTGAAAGATAAAATCGAAGAGCTTATACAAGCAGGACAATTGAGAAGATTTGTCAAACAGGAGGAAGGGGGATCTCTTCCAAAGAAGAGCGAGAAGGTAGATATGAGGAGCGACCACGAAGAACGTCAGGGTACTAGGAGAGGCGAGAAGAAGGCACCAGAAGGAGGGTTGAGCCCAAGAAAGATGATGAACAGGATGTGAGGGAGAAGCCATTGAGAGGGGTGATCAACTATATATCAGGAGGCTTTGCAAGAGGCAGAGCCACTATGTCCGCGAGGAAAGAGTACGTCTGAGCAATCCAAAATGTCAATGTCGTATCTACATGTCCCTGGCAGCACATGCCACCCATCACATTCTGTGATGATGATTTTCAAGCCATTGACCCCCAACACGATGACCCAATGGTGATCTCAGTGGAGATTGATGACTTTGCAATAAGTAAAACCTTGGTAGACAAGGGTAGTTCAGTGGATATCCTGTATTGGGGCACTTTCATAAAGTTAAAAATTTCAGAAGTAGAAATCCAACAATACTCGGAGCCGATCATGGGTTTCTTAGGGGAACAAGTGAATACAAAGGGCTACATTGATTTGTTCACCAAATTCGGAGCAGGGAAAACGACGCGAACAGTAAAAATTCGATACCTTATTGTTGACGTCACACCTCTTATAATATTTTGTTAGGGAGAACTTCGTTGAACATGCTTGGTGCGGTGATATCAACATATCACTTAGCTATAAAATTTCCGTCAACTTCGGGAGACATAGTCACTGTACATGTAGACCAGCCAACTACGCGCAGATGCTACGTAGACAGCTTGAGAGAAAGACCCATACACCAAGTTGAGAGCCCAACACCGCTACAATACCAAAATCAAACCCAAGTCTTTTCACCAGGGAAATCTAGTGTGGCGAATGGAAAGTGCTGCTCGGAAACCCAAGGGGAAGTTCTCGCCCAACTAGGAATAGGGCCACTCCGTGTCAAGGAAGTTGTGGGTAAATGCGCATACAGATGGGAACACCTATCAGGTGTCTCTATTCCAACAACTTGGAACGCCTCACATCTGAAGTATTACAGTTAGTTTGTTAAATGCTTATTTTTTATTTTCAGACTTCTTACGAACGATTTGTGGATTGATTGCATAATAAGTGGTGTACTCTTTCCTACCTTGATCTTTTTTTTTTAACCTAAGGAGGGTTTTGGTCAAGAAGGTTTTAATGAGGCATCGTAGCAATAAATAAAGCATAATTTTTCATTATTATTACTCTATGCTTACATTTTCCATCGCTGAAGCACACACACATTTAAATCAAGTGCATCAATCAAATACTTTCTTAGCATTCTCTCTATGGGAAAGGAAGCTTCGTCAAACTAGATGATCCCCCCATATCTATATCAATGGGAAAGGAAGCTTCATCAAACCAGATGAGCCCCTCATATCTGTATCAATGAGAAAGGAAGCTTCATCGCCCTATATGATCCCCTCATATCTATATCAATGGGAAAGGAAGCTTCATCGCCCAAGATGATGCCCCCATATTGATAAAATAAATACGACAAAGATGACACATAACAACACACAAAAGCGGACTTACTAACCTAGTAGGGCAAGAGGCCAGCCACATCTCGGCCAGGAATGGCCAGATACATCTCGGCCAAGACACATGTTGGCAGCATCACAACCACATCCCAGCTAGGAATGGCCAGCCACATCTCGGCCAGGAATGGCCGGGTACATCTCGGCCAAGACACATGTTGGCAACATCACAACCACATCCCAGCCAGGAATGGTCGGGTACATCCCGTCCAGGAATGGTCGGGTACATCTCGGCCAAGACACATGTTGGTAGCATCACAACCACATCCTAGCCAAGAATGGTCGGGTACATCCCGGCTAGGAATGGCCAGGTACATCTTGGCATACCACACTCTTTCTTTCCTTTATACTCGATTTTATACATTTCAGCCTCTTGTTTCACTTCGTTCACTACGAGATTGGGGGGGCTGGAGTTGGTGTATGGCCGGGTACATCCCGGCCCAATAAGACAGAAATGGTCGGGATCACCCCGGCCCAAGTATGAGGCACATTCGTTGTGGCCCAGTCACTAGGGTACCTGCTTTTCACCTTTTCTCCAACACAACACAAAGGGCCCAATAAGTGCGATGGTCGGATATATCCCTACCCCTTTTGGCCGAGTACATCCCGGCCCAAGGGAGTGGCAGATGGAACATGTGATTATGGCGCAAAGGTACAGAGGAGCAGCACATAATCTCAGTCAAAAAGGAAGGAGTTGATATTTGGCGAAGTACAAACGGGCAAACCCCAGAAAATGAAGGAGTTGATATTTGAGAAGTACATACGGCCAAACCCCAAAAAGGAAGGAGTCAATCTTTGACAAAAGTACAGATGGACAAATCTCAGAATGGAAAGAGTTGATCTTTAACAAAGACACAGAAGAACAATCTCAGCCAATAAGGAAAGAACCGATGCGTGCAACCTCAATCAGAAAGGGAAAGAATCGATCCTCGAATACGAACGACCCGCAAATAATAATAACAGGTCCATTAAGAAATTAGTATAAATTAAGGCCTAGTGAACAGGTAAAGGTACGCTTTTCTCACTAACCAATTACATCTCATATCAATCACTCTCTGACTTGAGCGTCAGAGTGTCTGCAGGTACCCCCACCCCCGGAGTGCATGTTTTCTATGTTTTCAGTTTCTGGTGATTGTATCATGTTCCAGTACGAATGAAATGATATGCAATGTTTGTTCTATTAATGCATTTGTTCTATTTGATGAATCCAAAAGGGGAGAAAAATTGAAAATTGAGAAATTGATCAAATTGGACAAAAGTAGAAGCATTAAAAGTGGAATCAATAATCAAATCTGAAATTGAACACATATTATTGATAGGGGGAGCATTTGCATCTGCGTGTGTTAGCTTGTGTATACTGCCCTTGGAAACTAATTTATAGGTTCACAAGTTCAAACTCTAATGTCACTTCATCAACTTAATGGTATCCAACCAATGGAAGAAATTTGCTATGGAAGATAGAAGAAAATAGAGATTAACTTCATCAAATCAGGGGGAGAATGTTGACATGTGAAGCCAAGGTGGTGTGTCTCATGAAGATTTGATGAAGTTTTTTAAACTACTTAGAAGCCATTACCATTGGAATCAAGCCTACATTGATGAAACTAAAGTGATTTGATGGTATTCATGTTGATCAAGTTTGAAACGTGTGCTCTCCACATGGATAAATCATTAAGAAAGAGTATTTGATGTTTGTAATTCACATTGTAGACCTTGTAGCATTAATGTGATGTATTTGGTCTTTGTTGTGTTTTTTAATCTGTTGAATGGTTTTTGAACAAGTTAAAATGTCTCTTTTAATCTGTTGAATGGTTTTTCAACAAGTTAAAAAGTTGGCTGCAATAGTCTTAAATTGTGACTTATTCAATCAGTTGATTTATTTTTTAATTGACTGATTTCACTTAAGTCAAGCGAAATCAACCGATTGATTTGGAAATCAACTTGTTGAATTTCATAACAATTTGACTATAAGTTCTATGATTTTCGAAAGAGAGGTAACTTTATCATTTTTTAGCGCGAAAATGTTTTGGAAACTTGGGAAATCTCTCTCTTTTGTGATCATTCAGACTGCAACTGTTGAAGATTGATCTTAGAACAATTCTTGGAGCTTTTGGCTTGTGTTTGAAGCTTGGAGAAGGTGGTTTAAGATAGGCAGGGTTGTGCTACCACTAAGGTTTAATCTTTCTCAAGCTTTGTGTGTGTGCTTGGTGGTTTTCTAAGTCAGCAAGAGGGTTCTTGCTGTGCTGGTGTGATTCTTGTGTGATTCAAGAGACTTGTGTGTGGTTTTTGGTTATTTTGAAAGTGTAAGAGTGGAAACTTTGTAAATCTTTTGAAATAGTACAAAGTCAGGCTCGAGTTGCCTTGACAAACTGGATGTAGCTTAGGTTTGAGTGAACCAGTATAAAAATCTTGTGATCCAATCTTTTCTCTAACCCATCTCTCATGCATAATCATTCAAAGTTTAAAGAACTTGAGTTTAAATCATCTCTTTCATATTCTTGAGTGTTTTGATGGCATCTGCAACATTGAGCATGTTTGCATAATCAATTAGAACCTTTCTTGATCATTCTTGTGCATTGTTCTTGGTTTAAATCTTGAATCTGCATTTATGCATTTTTCCTAGTATTTTAGTCAACTATTTTTCTGTTTCAATTGGTTGATTATACCAGTACAAAATCTGTCTAGTAAAATCAATTGATTAACTCTGTTTTTGACCAATTGAAAGTATACTATCTAGTGGCTTTTCCATCCTAACTTGGTGATCGAATTGATTCAATTAAAGGTGGTTTTTAGCTTTTAAAGATAGCCCAAATTTTTAACAGCCAATTCAACCCCCCGCCTTTTTGGCATTTCAACCATTTCAAAACTAACACTAGGAAAACTTCAAGACTAGGTTTTTGCAAAAGTATTTTCCAAATAATGCTAAGCATGATAAGGCAGTTGAGTTTTTGACTCTACAGTAGGGTAATATGTTAGTGTAGGCTTATATGAACATATTTGAGTATCTAACAAGGTTTTACTGATAGAACATCATGGGAGAATGGCGCTGACAAAAGTTTGAGAGGGGTTTGCGACATGAGTTGCTCAGAGTCCTGGTGCCTCTCAGGATCCAAGAGTTTCCTCTTCTGGTGGAGCAGGCGAAGAGTGTTGAGTAGTTAAATATGGGGCATACTTGAGTAGTCAGGCCACATAGGAGTGTCGCTAAGGTGAGACAATAAAAGAAGCCTTAAAATTGACCTCAGACATCATCACAAGGATTGCAATGCTTCCAATGTGGAGGCACGCATCTAAAGAGGGACTACCCTATACTTGCTAATAGTATAGGGGGAAGTGTGAGAGGCCGAAAATGGTTTGTGTGATCAGCCGGGGCACTTCGCAAATAGGTGTCCTAATAAGAAGACAGTTGTTGGGTCGCTGATGTGTCTTGAATTTTGTTAGTTTTCATTAGTCAAAGTGTTCATTTTTCCATTCTATAATAGCTAATTGAGCATATTAGGTTAGATTCCACACTTTTGGCCATTTTCACATTTTCGTAGAATTACTATTTGTAGAGTGTTTTTAAACATCATTTGAGTGTGGTTGCATCATATTTTGAGTCTTAGGGTCTTAGGTTAGTCAAACCTAGTGTTAAAAGTCAAATTGTGCTCATTTAGCCTTTAAACCATGACATATATGACTTTTTGAAATTCTTTCAAATTGAGTGACTTGACCTTGTGGAATCCTTATAAATGCCTAATTACACTTGTTGGAAGTGATCAAACACAAAAATTTGAGGTTTAGGGTAAATTGAGAAAAAGTCTTAGTTTTCATGTTTTAGGTCATTTTATCAAAATTAAGCAAAAGTATTAGGTTTAATACCAATCACATTCATTTCATTAGATCTAGGAACTAGAGACCATACCTATTTTCTTGTGAATTGATTAAGTTCATCTTGCATAACAACAACCCAATTACTATCACCTAAAGCATCATTCACATTCTTAGGTTCAATTTGAGACACAAATGAAACATGTTCACAATAAGTAAGCTTGCGTCTAGTGGATACTTCCTAAATGATATGACTAATGATGTTGTCCTTTGACAATCCTTTAGGTTCAATCCACTCCTTGGGTAACTCTTTGTCTACAGCTTTTTCAGTCGATTGATTTTCCTATTCAGTTGATTGATTTACTACACCAGATTGCTTTTCCAAGATGAGATATTCTCCTTCTGCATTCTTTAAATAGTTTATCTAAGTTATAATTCAATCCTTCAACATGAAGCATGTTTTTTATGTTGAATGAGGCTTCATTACTGTGAAGTGCCTTGAACACCCATTATCAAGGTACCACAAGTCATTCTTGTCAAATTTTAGGACATGTAAAACAAAAGCATATTGCATGGTACCCTTTGATAGGTTGGGTCCAACATGGTTAAGCCTTTCTTGGACCTTTTGTGATCCATTTCATAAAACCCTTGGGTACATCATATTTCCTTGCATAATAGTTCTCATAAATATGGCCTTTCTTCATACAATAATTGCAAGTTGTCAAAGAAATATCACTTGATGCATTCTTGGATAAGAAATTAGCAAACGTTTTGGATTTCTTTTCATTAAAAGATTTATAACCAATTCCAACCCTTCCAAAAATAAAATTTTGAAAGTCAAGTACAACTTCTAAATTTGTTTTTCCTCTTGTGAACTTTGCATAGGTTTTCTAAAGGTATTTCACTTGATTTTTCAAAATAGTGCAGTTTTCACAATGTTTTGTAGCTAGCTGATTTTTAAGAAAATAGGTTGAATTACTGTAAATCATGTCCAGGTGTTCAGAATAAGTTTTTCAATCGACTATTTCATATTATAGCTGATTAACTTTGTTTTCAAACCAGTTATTTAATTATTGTTTCTGATTGGCATCTTTCGGGGGGTTTAATATGACATAATTTGGTTTTATTTGGAAGCCCTAAAGTGTGTGAAAGAGATTTTTGTGGTGAGAGCTAGGGTTCGAGGTCCTTATACGAGGGAAATATAGTGCATTGTAAGAGGGTTTTCCATATTTGATGAGCACAAAATGGCCTTCAGATATTGGATTTTTCTTTAATACGTGAGTAGTTCAATTTGGTTGATTACGATCCCAAAGTGGTCGGGATTGCTAAGTGAGCTCCCTTCCACCATTTTAATTTTAGCATTTCTCTTGAACTCGAGTAATCCTCTTTTGATTTTCCAATGAAAGACACCGTTCAAATTTCATTTCTAATTACCCATTTATGTTTTTGTTATTATACTCTTACTTGCATTTGATGTTTCAGCTACAATGCTTTTAAATTCCTTTAGTGCTTTCCAAATTTCATTTAAGTTTTTGTTTTTAAGTTAGTGATTGGATCTTGGGGAAAGTCTGCACACATCAATGGTTCCTTTTAGGGACTATGTGACCCCGAAGTCGGCACACATTATTAAGATGTCTTCTTAAGTGTAGAGTAACCCTTGTTTATTCATTGCACTGGATTTCAATATTAAATTTGCTATGCAGTTTTATGATTCTACACCATTTACTTTCCTTGTCTCAAATTTAAAGTTCCTGCAACATTTAGTTTATAGGATCATGGTGTCTATTAGTAGTAGTGGTAGGAACATTTCATCTCCATGTATTTTAGAAAATTCATCAATGTTAGCTTTTTCTTTGCCTTTGCCACTCATCATAGGTCATGAATTCCATGCTACTACTATATTTTTTTAATTCACTGTTGGCACATTCTGCTCTACTGTCACGGATAAAAATATGTTGTCATATGATTTTTAGTCTGAAAATACGTAATCTGAATTGGGCATTTGTTGTGATTGAATCTTTAACCTTGTTTAAAGAAGTGTGTGGTATTCATGACCTATGATGAGTGGACATTCCTTAAGCATTATGCATTTATAACTTTGCATCATTCTCTTGTAAAAGAGTACATTCATTCATGCTAGAATGAATTGTTATCATATAAATTTAATTCATCATTCATCATTCATTGGCTCTATAATAGTCTTTCTTCATGATAAATCTGAGTCAGTTTGGCCTGTGCTAATCCCGATAGGAACATTTAGCATTGGTTACATGGTGAAGCAAGTCTTTACATGTGCATAGAAGAAAATGAGTTTATCGATAGCTTTCCTTAAGCATATTGATAACACTATCGTGAAGCGATCAAATTAATACTACTTATCTGTAACAACTTCAATATTGTTAAGAAAGTAGCCAAAAGATTAGTATGGTCAACCCTTAGTCGTCTCCAAACGAACACGAAATTGCTTTTTAACAAATTAGTTCTTATAAAATCTATACAAAAGAGTTAGTCAAATAAAATAAAAAATATAAGGGATAAAGATAAAAAGATAAAATACGATAAAAATAATATTAAAGAAAAATAGGTCGATTCTACTGCTTTTTCAAAATAGAATTCATCATTGGTTTTCTAAAAATTATTGTTATTGATTTCTTGTTTAAGACTTCAAATTAATCAATATAACTTCTCAATTAATTTGTTGGCGTCCGCACTTTTAACCAAAGTAACTTCTCAATCAAAAGTAAGAACTTTGTAAATTTAACCAAAGTAACTTCTCAATTAAATATTACTAATCCTAATAATATCCATTCTTTTACCTCTTAAATCTAGTCAAAAGCTAATTAACCAAAGTAACTTCTTGATTAATTCTAATCTAAGTTTTCACCTTTAATAAAAGTAACTTCTCAATTATTAGCAAAACCTCATTCAATCATATGAAAGTTTCTAAAATTAATCGAAGTAACTTCTCAATCAAAATTTAAAAACCCTTAGACTCATATGATTGCTATGTTATGTAGATTTAATACTATGCTAACTTGTTACAATGTAAAAATCATTACTTTTACTAAATTAAGAACCAAAAGACATAGATGAAAATAAATCTCAACAAGAATCAAAAGAGCAAACAAATTTATTCAAACCTCAGAATGCAATTAAGAAATTACAGTGGAACTAACCCTTGAAAAGTTTAGAACTCCATAAATGCAAAAGTAAAATAAAAATAGAAGTAGAATAGAGAGAGAAAAAGGAAACGAAATTAGGCCCACCTAATAGTTCCTAAACTCCGAATCCCAAACTTGTTTTTTTTCTACTCCCATAGGTCTCTTTATATAGGACTTGAACTGAACTTTTCGGTTGCTAAAACCTCTCAAATATCTTTTAAAATAAAGATAAATATTATTTATCTTTATAGTGATTATGAATATTTAAAAATATTTGGAGAGATAGTTAGTTTTAAAAATATTTAACAAATATAGTTGGTTAATAATTTGATATAATTAAATAAATAAATTATTTAAAGATATTTGATAAATTATCACCAAATAATATTTGCATTAATTTTCTAAAGGCTTAAATATACATTTGGTCCCTATTTTTGTTGTTTTTATTCAATTTGGTCCCTATTTTCGTTTTGTGTTCAATTAGGTCCTCATTTTCGTCTAATTGTGGTCAATTCGGTCCTTTTCACTAACGGTGTTTAAATAGTTAACGTTTTTAAATAGTACATGCCACGTGTCAGCTCCTGGTTTTTTCGATTTTTTTTAATTTTATTTTTAATTTATTTTTAGTTTTTTTAAAAAAAAAATTAATTTTAAAAAAATTGTCCACGTGTCAAGTCACAATTGTGCCAAGTCAATGCTAGTGCCACGTGTCAGTTTGTGATAGTATTATTTTTTTTGTTCAATTTAGTCTCTATATTCATTATTTTTGTTCAATTTAGTTTCAATTTTTGTTAAAATAAATCAATTTTGTCCCTTTCAAATTGACACTAAATTTAATATCTTTTATAAAAATTATATTAATAATTTTTTTTAAATTGACATTTGAATTTATTATTTTTTAAATTCAATTATAAATTATTAAATTTAATTATAAATTATTAAATTTAATTATAAATTGAATAAAATTCTTATATTTAATTGCTAAATAGAATATAATCATTTAAAATATTATAACAATATAATTATGATTTTTTTCTTCTAATATTTATATTCTAAAATACTTTTAAAATTGATATATAAAAATATTTTAAATATTCAAAATATTTTAGAAAAGTAAACTAGTATTTTTAAAATTAACATTTAAATGTAAAATATTTTAGATTTTAATATCTAAAATGCAATAAAAATATTAAATATTTTAAATTTAAATGTGAATTCTACAAATGTGAATATATATTTTTAGAATTTTAGTAATTATATTTTAATAATATTTAAATAGTTATATTCTATTTATCAATTGAATCTAATAATTATATTCAATTTATAAATAAATCTTATAATTTATAATTGAGTCGAAAAAATAACTAATAATAATGTCAATTGTGAAAATTAAATGGTTCTATTTTAACAAAATTTGGGACTAAATTAAACAAAAATAACGAATATAGGGACTAAATTGAACAAAAATAACGAATATCGGAATTAAATTGAACAAAAAGAAATAATACAACCACAAACTAACATGTGGCATTAGCATTGACACGTGACATGTACTGTTAAAAAATGTTAACTATTTAAACACCGTTAGTGAAAATGATCAAATTGATCACAATTTGACAAAAATGAGTACCTAATTGAACACAAAACGAAAATAGGGACCAAATTGAATAAAAGCAACAAAAATAGGGACCAAATGTATATTTAAGCCTTTTCTAAATAAGCCATTTTCAATCCAAATTTGCTGGGAAATCAAAAAAGATGAATATTTGCACTTAAACCCCTCTCGTTTAGAGATGGCAAATAATCCTCGCATTGACTGGGTATGGGTATGGGTAGGGATGTCAACGGGGCGGGTAGGGTACGGGTAGTAGTTCCCCCGTACCCTACCCGCTGAATAAATATTCGCCCCGTACCCGTACCCATATCCGTCGGGTATCCATTATGCGGGTACCCGTCTATTTTTTTCATATCCGCGGGTATCCACGGGTACCCGCGGGTATTTACAAAAATATTTAAAAAAATAATTATTTAACCATAATTATTGTTTGGATCAACAAGTTCCCTTTCTCCGATTGATTCTTAAAAAACAAACAAATAAAAAATCATTACCAATTTATATTGTAGTTTATTTTTGAATAAAATATTAAAGAAATTACTAACTTCATCAATATCCACCTCTTGCAACATTGTATAAAGTTTCATGTTGTCTAATTTTAATCTAGAAGAGCCTTAAAACATAAGGAGTTCAGTAAAAATTTATAACTATCACTTAATTAAAATATCTAAGTAAAAATGTTAATTTCATTACCTTCCATATTGGTCCATAACCAGTCTTAGAGACACATCAATGCCTCCACAGTATATGGAAGTAATTTACTCACTTTTGGGGTAAGAATCTGACCACCATTATTGAATGAAGACTCATAATGTTTTTACTAATATATATATATATATATATATATATATATATATATATATATATATTTTTTCTGAATTAAAGATTTTACTAATATAATGAAGACTCATAATGTTTTGACTCATTTGTGGGGTAATATTTTTTCTGAATTAAAGTTTAGCGGGTACGGGTATCCACGGGTATGGATACTATGATATCCGTACCCGCCCCGTTAACATGCGGGTATCAAAAAGACCCATACCCACGGGTAGCGGGTATCCATTTTTAATATCCATTTTCTATCTGTTGCGGGTTTTATCCGCGGATACCCGCGGGTACGGATTTTTTTGACATCCCTAGGTATGGGTATGGGGAATCCCCGACTTTTTCAATTGGGTATAAGGATGGGTGTGGGGATATACATATCCCCACAATAATACCCGTCCCTACCATATCTCTATCCCCATTTAAATTATTAAAATATTCACAATTAATTAAGTAACTCTATATAGATACCGTAAAGTCCCATTTAAAAAATAACATAATTAAATGAAACATCACACAAAGTAATATAAAGAGTACACTGGGGAGTATAAATATCACTCCTTACAATAAATCCCAAATACTTAGAGAAAAGTCTAAGGCACACCACGATGTCATTGACTAAACAAGATAAAAGTTGAACAATACTTAAAATAAATGCTTAAAGAGCAAGACAATACATGGGTGACAGCCCTAAAAGAGAACTCGGAAAGGCGGGATCTGACCCAAGACAAGCTAAGCAGCGAAATCTCCATCACCTTGATGACCACGCGGAGTTCTCGCATTTGCTCACATCAATAAATTGATGATCATCGCAAAACGAGAAAAACGACACATAGCACATACAAAGAAACAGAAGGGTGAGCCAAATATGCATACATCATTCCAGCATGTGATGTCCAGCAAACAAGACACTAAGACTCAAGACACGATTATCCGGAAACATATAATAAGTCGGATTCATTGGATGCTTGCACTTGTGGTGGCCTGTACTGCTCTACAGAGCCAATTGCCAATGGGTTTCACCCTACCACTCACAAGGTTAGCCTTCAAACATCTAAGGCCATTATTCTGCCAAAGACTAGGGCCTCCTGCTACTCTCACCACTCGAGTCAGTACGCTCTACATGATACTAACTGACTCTTTAGAGTGTTAAGATGCAATCCTTACTTGAATCCATACTAAATTGTATAATGAGGCACCACCACGAACCTTTGTGGAATTACATCCTAATCATGAGGCACCACCACGAACCTTTGTGGAATTACGTCCTAATCATGAGGCACCACCATGAGCTCCTACTAACAAGGGTCATGGAATTACGTCCTGACCAACGAGGCACCACCATGAGTTCTCACCTAGAGATTCATGGAATAACGTCCTAAACCACACCAAAATCATGTCTCACCCACCAAGCATAAAATTATCATGCATCCCAATTCCATGCCAACATTCATAACCAACCATCCATTCATGTTCCATGCCAAGATCATACCAAACTCATCAATTCCAGCCCATAAACCATTCAATACATGTAAAATCGCTTATTTCATATGACAATCATTCAAGAACAGAGGAAAAAACAGGACCTGCGTACATTCTCGCCCAGTTCTCGCTCAAGCTGAAAGACCTCGCTCAGGCGAGCTCCTTTCACCTAGGCGAGAGCTGGAAAAGTGGAATAGTGGTGTTGTCGCGTTCTCTCGCTTAGGCGAGACCTCCTCGCCTGAGTGAGATGGTTTCTTGCTCAAAACTGGAGCTCGTCGCCTGAGCGACAACTCGCGTAACACCTGTGAGGGTTTCTGATACTCTCGCTTAAGCGAGACCCACTCGATTAGGCGAGATTATCAGATCTCCTCCACTGTTCATCCAGGCTAACACACAGATTCATCCAAAGCAAAGCAAAGTACAGATTCATATCATGCTAAACATCATATAATCACCAAAAAATGGAAACAAACATTTAAAATATATTTTAATTTGAATATTTCTTTTTCTTTTATATTTTTTTTAAAGTATTTTTAAATTTTATCAACTAGGTTTCATTTATGTTTACAAATTTATTAAATATTTTGGTTCTCATGAAATTTTATTTGGTATTCTAATCTAAAATGTAATTAATTATAATTTATTTCAAAGTATTTGATATCGAAAAAAAAAATCATCCTCCTAATACTAAATATTTGATAATATTATATTTCCTTTACTATAATTTTTTATTATTTTATAAAAGTTAATTAAAATTAATATTGAAGTAGTAAGAAAATGGATACGGGTATGGGTACGAGATTATACCCGTTACCCGGTGGGGATGGGGATGAGACAAAAGTTTGATACCCATTGGATTTAGGTATGGGGATGAGGATGAAATTTTTCTACAGGGATGGGAATGGGATAGCGAAACCCATCCTCTCCCCGCCCCGTTGCCATCCCTACTCTCGTTTGACATGTCTTTGACTAGATTTCACCAAGTTTGACCCATTGACTCTCTCTCTAGAATTAGGGTTTTCGCCTCCTTCTTTAGATACGACCTGTTCATCTCATGTCCCAAATCAAACCTGTCTCTCTTGCGAGCCACCCCACTTATGACGTCCCTTCTACTCTTGACCTTAATCGCGGTCCTTGTTGGCAAGTTTCAACTACCTCCTATGAGTTACCCGAGTATAAAACCTTGAACACACTGTATTATCACCACCAGATTGGTTTTCCCTTTTCTTTTTTCTTAGAACACTGTCTTAACGATTTAATCATCTGAGCTCTACCTCAACTTACTTTTAACTTGAGATTATCCCTTCCTTGTCTCTACTCTTTTGTTTTAACCTTCGCTTCTACGTTCCACCCCTTTCTACTTTCGACTTTAGACCTATGCTAAGATGTAGTACCAATTTAACTTCCCAACTTCGCGACACTAGTAAATGTTTGAACACCTCTCCTTATTCTAACCTTTGAATTTAATTCCTCTTGTAAAACTTGTGGTATTAGTCCCAAGAACTCATTCTTGAATATCCCCTTGCCTAACGCGTTACTTCTGGGTTCTAACGTAACTCTTAGGCTCATCAAACCAACTTAGCTTTCCTTGCCCACCGAGATATCCTTATGCGCACTTGCATCTTCGATCAAGAGATTTTCTCAAAGGCCGTACCCAACTCTTGCTAAACAAACATATCAAGTTTGTCCTTGATTCTATAGTCAGCCACTACAGATAACACACGCATATCACAAAAAAATGCAAACATAACAAGAAAGGTATAAGAGACAAACTTAACCTACCACATTTCTCTCTTTTACCAAAACCTTTAGAATTAAGAAAGGAAACTATATCAGATATAGTCATGAGTGTGTACCATCATCACTCTACAAAGATATTTTCTGTTCTTAATACTTCCAGTTCAGAAGTTCCTTTCCTGCGCACCAACGCTTCTTGGAAGAAACCTCTCCCTTTGCGCAACAATGCATAGGGAAAGACAAGTAATACCCCTTACCTGCTTGCCAAAACCCAGTAAGAGCATTACTTTCCTTAGGTCTTATAAGCAACTACCCTTGTCTGCTCACCAAAACCCAATAAGAGTACCACTATTACCTGCTCACCAAAACCCGGTAAGAGCACTGCTTCTACTAAGACTCATAAGCAACAACTATTGCCTGCTTATCGCCAGCAATAATATCACCCTTACCTGCTCACCAAAACCCAGTAAGAACGTTGCCTACCCTGAGACTCACAAACAACAACTGCTTACCTGCTCACCAAACTTCGGTAAGAGTGTTGTTTTCCTTGAGCGTCACAAACACAACTATTGTTTATTCAACAAAACTCGATAAGAGCTCTACCCTTACCTATTCACCAAAACTCGGTAAGAGCGTCACTTTTTTCTAACCCTCACAACCAACATTCCTTGCCTACTCAACACAACCTAGCAAGGACATTGTTACTAAGCTTAGACATATAGAGTTAAGCATTAGAACTTAACCACAACACACAAGTTACAACCAAAACACGTCAAGCTCACTCCCCAAGGCCCAAAAATCTTTTGAAAACCATTGCTCTGATACCAAGTGTAACATCCTACCCAGATATGACGGATTTTAAATAAAATAGAATAAAATAATATTAAAACCTCATTTAATATAACTTTAATTCCCTAAAACGCAGGAAATTTCAAACTTTCATTCATCATAGAATAAACTTTAAAACCATAATTATAAACTTCATTAGAATCATCAAAGTCTAGTAATATAAAATATTATAATTTATTTAGAAACATAAATCATAAAACTCAAAAAATTCTTTTCTTCCATACTAGCCCTGCTCAGGCTCTATGCCTCACCAGATCCACCTGCAACATCATCTACTCCCGTGTACCGCGTATACGATCATCGCCAAACATAAGTAGATAGGGTGAGCTAACAATTAAACAATCATATATATATATATATATATATATATATATATATATATATATATATACACACACACAAAAGGAATTCTATGTGTTGATTTCATGTCACATGGTCACCACCATGTTACTTGTGTTCAACGTCTTTTTATGAGTACCTTAAGGTGTCTTGCTACCACACCTACTAGCCACAACTGGTAGAGCACGTGCGGGAAACCATGCTACGGACCACACTCTGAAATGCCAGGTGGAGTTCCCAATACAAATAACATTCGTAACGTCCCAAGACTACCAAACTCATCAACTTAATACTAAGGAGGGAAATCTAACTAGACCCATTCGTACGCGCCGTAACACGCACTCTCACATTGGCAAAACTTGCCAACCCGAGCTATAACTCAAGAGTTCGTCGTGTTCATCTGCCATCCCGAGCCACAACTCAAGAGATGCCATTCCGAGTCACAAATCAAGGAATGCCAAGTGCTTAACCCTTATCCCGAGCCACAACTCAAGGGATACGTTCCGAGCCACAACTCAAGGAACATCAGCAAGTCAACCTTCAAGATATCACCAAAGCCTTATAGACCACGCACATCCAAAGCAAACAGTCACATAACCTCTGCATTATCGCTTGACACTACTCCTGAGTTGCCAGGCGAAAGTCGCTTCTAGACCGCCTGGTGGGGGACACGTGCCGCCAGTCGCCAAGCACCTCTGATGCTACTATTTCTGCAATTATCGCCTGGCGGGACAACCCTTACCGCCAAGCGTCACACGCTTCAATACTCCACGGGTTTTGTAGCTATCGCTTGGCGTTCAAACACCATCGCCAGGTGTTACACTAGTACCTGCACAATACTGGTTTTTAAGCACCCAGAACAAAGTAAAATCAATCCTACTCTTATAATTATGCATATCCACAATCAAGAATATAGTCTTCCAAAAATCAACATGACTCCCATGCACAATCTCAATTTAGATGGCATCACCATTCGCGTACACAAGTATCACCATATATCATATGCATCAATCCCCACATATTCATATATATATATATATATATATATATATATATATATATATATATATATA
>Ga0214542_1008219_pt1 | contig 17450 bp, 10 predicted proteins | sample CNSS1metaG_FD_160096 | JGI IMG/M metagenome (GOLD analysis project Ga0214542, IMG submission 160096) | Root nodule microbial communities from cowpea collected in UCLA plant growth center, Los Angeles, California, USA - CNSS1 | ecosystem: Host-associated > Plants > Roots > Nodule | place: USA... | reverse complement strand
TAGAAAGAAAAGAAAAAAGTGTAGTGTGAGAAAATATTGTCATAAGCTAAATGACTTTTGTACACTTTCTCACTTTGTATTTGGTTTTCGTCTATTATAACGTAAGAGAGCAATATATATATATATGAAAAAATGATTTTTTGACTATTAAATTTTGACAACTTTTTTTTACAACTGTATGTGTCATTTTTTAAGTGGTTTTTCATTTTGGTTTTTTATTCATTCTCAATATTCCAAAACCACTTAGAATATGTCATCTTATGTTCTAAGAAAAAGTTGTTAAAATTTAGTAGTTAAAATATCATTATCTATATATATGAGAGCTAATATTTTCACAAATTTTTAAAGTTTAATGTTTGTGGATGTTTTTTTATTACATGTTACTCAATTTTTTTTTATTTAATGTGAAATTTGCAAATTATATTTGAATTTGTAAGAGTTTTTCTCTTAAGTATGAGTTGGGTTTTATCCGAGTAAAATTATTACATACATAATTTATTTATGCATGTATAAAATAAATACAACGATGGAGGAATTATATATCATCTCTTTAATTAAATTTCGTAACATTTATTTACTAAAACATAATAATATTTACTAATTTACCTTTTTTTAAATATATTTTATAATATATGTTATTAATTTATGCAAGTTTATTGTACTTAATTACATTCATTTTTTTTACTTGTTTTTTTATATTTAATAATTTTATATATTAACTATTTTGGCACGTTTCAATACTAAACAAAAAAGCCACTCATTCTATAGGATTTTAGAATTTAGAAGTAAAACAACTTTTCATCATGTAATAATTGTAGCGTATACATTTCATCTCTTATTTTAGCTTGATGCAGCAACACATGCCACAAATGTAATAAAAGTGTTTCTCTAGAATCTATCTTTGTCCAAATAATACGAAAAGTGACTTTCTATTTATAGTTTGCAACTTAATCAATCTTTATGTATTTTTCAAGAAAAAAACAACAACGTCTATATAAAATAAAAGAGAGATAACTTATAGATTAGGGTTTTGTAAAAAATACAAAATTGATATAGATCACGAGAGAGAAAATGATGTCACAAGGCTAAGTTTTGAATAAAGATAAAAGACATTTTTTAAAGTACGAAAATAAAATAAAGAGATACTATAATAAAGACTTAAACCAAGTCATGTTTACATAAGGAAAGATTCTTGTTACTTCGATCTCATTATTCTTCAAAACATCTTCAAATTAAAGAAAGAAAGATTGATAATTGAAGTGAAACAAAAATTATGAGCGCGTACTATTGAAAAAGATGCCAAACATATATTACATAACAATTATACAAAGATTCGGGGTAAGAAAAACTTTTTTTACATCTATTATTATAATACTTTCAATCAAGAATTAATTTTTTCAGAAATTAATTATAGACCAATTCTTTGTACAAATGATAGAAAAAGTATTGCAATAAGTTACAAGAAAATCCAGATTCTACATGGGTTGTCTTAAAATTTTCTATTTTTTACATTATAGTGCAACCAATAGAAATATTTTCTAAAAGTCAATTTTAAAGTAATTGTTGTAGAATATATACTTGTTCATATCGTTGTACACTAAATTATTTTTTAGTACCATTGTAAAACATCTATATTGAAAGGATTTCTGGTAGTAATAAATGAATTGCAAAATTATATATATAACCAACTTGACTAGAGCTTGATGTTTTGAACTTTATATTAGGAATCTAAGTGTGAATCTAAGTCCACATTGGATGGAAATAAGAAAGTATAGTACTATATAAGAATAAAGACCCATAAACTCATTGTCTTAAGGTTTTGGGTTGAGAGTGATGTTAATGTCTTATGTGGTTGAGATCAAGTGTCATTAGTGTTTGTAATCCCTACTGAAACCTCCTCTGTAAACCTAACACCTTCCACTTGTATTTCTTTTCTCTTATTCCAATGTTTTCTTTTTAATGGTTTCTTTTGTGACCTAATTACACAACTTAAACCAACCCCCGACCACAAATTGATGTTTTTTTTTTTTTTTTTTTTTTTTTCCATATTTTTTTTTTTTCATTTCTTCACAAATTTTCTCCAACCCTACCCACTAGACCAGTTCTACAATAAGGGTTAGAGTTGTGTTCTAGGTTAAATGATATTAATGGCCATCACATGGTGAAGTTAACATCTTGCTCGGGAAAGACCTATTAAAATGGCACCGTTGGATATTATTATAATATAAAAAAGATTTGGGTAAGAAGGATCACATAGAAGTTAGAACCTCAATAAATGGTGGCTTATATAATTATAGTTATATATTTATATTTAAATTAATCTCCTCGTTGAAAGAACAATTTGTTGAAACTTTTGCTATAGCATAGCTTTTATAAAACCTCATCAACAATCAGTGTAATATATTATTGTTTTCGGAGAAAATTTATTTTAGAGTTTAAATTTAATAAAATAGTTATAATTTTTCTGGTTAGATTGATCACCTTAAATATGTTCAATTTGTGAATAATGAAAATGTAAAATCATTACATAAAATAAGATATTTTTGGAATTACTTAGTTTTCTGGATTAAAAGCATAATATGTATATACATACTTTTGGTTTCTGGTTTTATAAGTTTTCACAAACTGAAAACAATGCCATAAACGTTTTTTATAAATCATATTTGTCATATGAAATTAAAATACTTGATACACATTTTTAACATATGATTAATTTTATAAAAAAGGAATTTTAAAAACATTAAGACTTATAAAGTATTTCACTTTAAACGTAAGTGATAATCAGTTGGTATGTGAGATTGTTTCGAAATTAATATCTATTTAACTTGCTGATCGAAAAAAAAAAACTTAATTTTTCTCATACATGATTACTTTCCATGTTGTTTTGTTTTCAAAACGAGTTTTAATGGTGGTAAAAGGCAACGTTTTTGTGATTTTAATTATCTGATGTGATAGGGTTATTAAGTCGTAGGTTTATAGACTTGTAATAATATATAAAACTTAGACAATATCAGACAAACTAGATTAACTTTTTCTTATTGTCTTGATTGAAAAAAATGTGATTCTGTATTATTACAATGTAAAATTATCACGAATAATGTGACCTAACACATGGTTATGTCAATTGCAAGACAATTAAGCTAGATTTCTTGAACGCCAGAGAACCTAAGTATAAAGGTAGTTTAAATGATGAGAAATTTTAACATTTTATTAAGTAAAAAGTTTATATATAGAAAATTTTTGTTATTCAAATTTTATTATTATTATTATTTTTAAATTAAACTTTTTTACTTCTTTTTTCTAACATTATGAGTTTTTTTTTTAAAAAAAACTTGTTGAGTCGATAAAAATAATACATTTTGAGAAGTCCTACGTTACCTAGGACAAATAAGAGAGTGTGTGTTAGCACTAGTGTAATTTTTACTTTTTAACTCGAGTAGTATGTCTCGATTTTAAAGAAATCGAGACCTATAAAATCTCAGTTGGAATTTTGAAATTTTTGTAAACTTATATGCCTTGGTTACTAGAGAACCGAGGCCTATACATGGTATATGCCTCAATTGTTTTAGAACCGAGACATATAAGTTTGTTAAAATTTCAAAATTGTCATTCTTTTTTTTTTATTATTTTATTTTAAGCAGAGGTTTATGCCTCGGTTGCTAGAGAACTGAGGCCTATACATGCTATATGTCTCGGTTGTTTTAGAACCGGTGCATATAAGATTGCTAAAATTTTAGAATTGTCATTCTTTTATTATTTTATTTTGCGCAAAGGTTTATGTCTTGGTTGTTTAAATAATCGAGGCCTAAAACTCTGTCTAGGGTTAAATTTTAAAGAGTTGCATAAACTTCATTTCTTCATTACGCCACTTCTTCTTCTTCACTGTGCCGATTCTTCTTCTTCACTCCTCCTCCTTTGTGTCATTCTCCGTTGTTCTCCATCGTTCTTCCCAACCTCCATTACTCGTTGCGTAAATGTAGAACTCCGCCACACCGCCACTCAACGTCTAACTTTGGTGAGCGTATGTTTCAAATTTACTTGCATTTTTGGTGAAGTTCATGTCGTTCTTGGGTTCCTTTTTGTAAGTTTGAGGTTTTTTTTTGCAGTCATTGGTGTCTAGGTACCCTTGGTGGGATTGATTAGCTTTTCAAAACAGGTCCAATATTGCATGCTCCTCCATCACCATTGTTGTTCAGCTTTCCTGGGTTCTTTTTTTTATTATTGGTTTTATACCTCGGTTCTCTAGAACCGAGGCTTAAGATTGAAGTTTATGTCTCGGTTGATAACCAAGGCCAAAAACACATCCCTTTCTACCTCGTGCAAATATGTCTCGGTTATTGAATCGAGGTATAATAGCCAAAACAACCGGTGCCAAAACTTTGTCCTGCAATAGTGTAGTAACTATATAATGAACCCTAAGTTTATGATTTTAGATGTCCAAAGCCAAATATACATTAAGATTGTATATGACTTTTTTATACTCTTATATTAAAATGTTGTGATATTTGGGTTAAATTCTTACTTTGAATAGAATGAGTGTACTTGGTGCAAGAAAATGTATATTGTATGAATGTGACTTCGCCACATTAATGTATTTTTATGCATGATGACATTTTTATGTAAATTGTTGAATATTTTTTGTTGAAAATAATCCAAGTATAATAAGTCTAAGTTCCACATTCAGTGGCAACTTCAACAAAAATTTTAAGAGGGCCAAATTATATTTGTTATATATAAATTATTTTTTCTAATTAAAAAAAAAGTTTTCATTTTCTCACATCATTTTCTCTATTCAAAACAAGCACTCATAACGATAGAATCCAAAAAAATATGACAATATTATATATAAAAGAGTAGTATAAAGTTTATCATCAACAATAATATATTAAAAAAAGAAAGCAAAAGTTACCTTCCCGGAATCACGTTCTAAAGCATTTCCAAATTCATTATATATAACTTTAGGAACCTTAGATAGTTATTTTTCATTTTTTTCAATTTTTGGATTCTCATAAAGTTTCTCAAAGTTTATATGACATAGATGTACGTTTTTCATCTTCATCACAAGCCTTCCACTTGAAAAAAATAATCAATTATTTTACTCTTTACCATAATTTTTCTAATTTAAATTTGTCACCTCTCACCTATTTAGAAAAATATTAAATTATGAATATCCTAAATTAAATCTTAAAACCAAGACTCAATATTCTAAGAAAACTAATAATTAATGGATTATTACATTCTCTTACCTTAGAGATTACTAATCTTGTTCTTCTCTTACACGACTTCAAAGCCTAAAATAGCTCTATCTACACAAAAAAGAGTTTGATCAACAATTAAAGCATGATTTTATGATCTCTAACAAATAAAGATATGCCTAGAGTGTAAAAAAGGCACATATTACTTCAAAAACAAAGAGTAAAAAATGAATTTACTCAAAAGAAGAAATTGTACAATCCAAAATGTTCCTTAACTCCTCAATTTTTTCCTGGTGCAATTTGATTTTGAAAATAATAAGAAATTGATATGAAAATTGAGATGGAAATAAAAGAAGAGAAAGAGATGGAGACACAAAAAAAATCAAATAAAGAAGTAAAAAAAAATGTAACAAAAAGGAAAAAACATGATTTTTTAATTTTAAAAAGGTTTTTTTAATCTAAATTAATATAAATAAAATAATAATATATAAAATATATAGCAAAATTAGAAAAAAAAGTGTTGGGGGAGCCGTGGCTCCCCTATGTCAACACTATGTTCCGTCTCTCCCCACATTTGGTGAAAATGACAAAGTTAACCATATAAGAAAAAAAAATACTCATAAACTCATTGTCTCAATGTTTTGGATTAAAAGTGGAGTCAATCTTTTATGTGGGTTTGACTCATGTCATGATTCATCTTGATGATTGAGTTAGACTTTTGTGATAACAACAACAATAACATAACTCAAGAACAACTATATAAGTATGATTATTTGATGTAACTATTGTAAGAAAATAGTGGATTGTATATTTAATTCAATTTATTTGACTTTATTTAAATAAATTGTTGTATATAAAAATTAGTTAAGAATGATGAATTATGAAATGCAAGTTGATATGAATTTATGGTTGATGATGTAATATAGACATAGTATTTATGAGGGAGGTAATATTATGTGTGGTGTAGTGGTGGATTGTATTGAATTTGAGATACTTATAAAGATATTATCCTAACTCTACAATTTAATGGACTCAATAAAGCAATATATTGGGTGTTGAGAATCAAAGGAAGTTTTTGTGACTCAACTTGCTATTTGAAATAGAATTGAGTCTTCTAAGTCATAAGAATTTACCTTATCACATGAGTAGACAATGTTTATTGTCTTTGTTAAGTGTCATAAAAGCATGATAGTTTGACAAATATAGCATTTGTAAAGTCTAAATTCAACACATTCGTGTGTCTTCCAAAAGTTATCAAGTATTTATTTGTCATGGGATTGGTGATATGCAAGTGCAATTGCCTATAGGTTGTAGCATGAGAGAGATAAACATTTGCGTTAGTATGTATGGATTAATATGTGTTTGGTGTAAATGTTATATCAAAGATGAATGTGTGGACGTGATATATTTGTCCGTCGAAATTCAATTAATAAAATGACATTATTGACGGGTAATGTCCATTACGAACAAAATATGATTGTTGATAATTAGTGTTTTTTTTTTGTAATGTTTGAAGTATTGGCATACTTTGTATAGTTTGTGTTGTGATCTAACTTAAATGGTCATGTTTTTAATGAGAAGAGAATGTAGTGTGTGGAAAAATTAAGAGAAAATGAGTTGGTGCACGTGATTTATATTTTATGTTAAAAATACTTTGTTTGATTTTATTAATGTATATAAATTTATATAAAGTAGGAATTGAATATTTTGAAATGAATTTTTATATGTTAGAACTATAAAAGTATTTTGGTGTTACACTTCTTCATAATTTTTATACATGCTTTCTTATGATTTAGAGAAAAATGTTATATAATATATCACTTGTTAATTGTTTATATTAGTATAACTTACACAAGTTATGAAATCATTTAAGTTTGGTGTTATTCTGTTTTTAATCCTTAATATATATATATATATATATATATATATATATATATATATATATATATATATATATATATATTTCTTTTTAACTGCCTATAATGTATCATTTGTTAATTATGTATATTAGTACGATTTACTCAATTTCTAAGAATGTGGAAATCATTTAAGTATGGTATTATTATTTTTTAAAATATTTAAGAATATAGGTGTATGTACTATATTCAAATAATGATTTACATATCATTTCAAGTTTGTGACCTCAATTGAATTTATATTATATGTTTATTTCATTCATAATAATCTAAATTAGTATACATTACATTATTGCATGGAATAATTGAACTAAACAATGACTTAGATCATTTTAAATCATTTTCAAACATTCAAAGTTTATTAACTTGTGTGACATGGAAGTTACTTGCACTTCAGGTCATTTCTAAAAAAGAGCAAGGTGGCACCAAAATTTAAGAGACATTTGATAACTAAATAATAGAAAACATCATTCATAAATTAATTAGTTGAGAAAATCCATTTTCCCAATTAACCAATTAAAAAATGAACTCAAACACGAATAGAAAACAAATTGAGAATTTTTTAAAGTAAAAAGACACTCCTAACGAAATTTGATAAATAAAAATATTTTATAGCTCAATAACTTTTACATACTAGACTTTGTTTGTGAAAAATAAATTGAGAAATAGAATAAAAAAAATGATGAAAAAAGATAACGCTCACACTTGTATAGGAAAGAAGAATTTAGAAAGGAAAAAGAGTGAAAGAATTAAACCTGGACTTAAAAATTTTACGTTATGCACTTCCCGTTTAGTAATTAAAAAATAAAAAATATTTTTTCTCGTTGAAATGTAAAAAATGTTAAAATAAATTTTAAGAACCAATTTATTAACAATTCAAATACTATACTATCATTTACCTATAATGTCCTGAATTTATTTTTATTTTTTTACATATTTAGAGATTAAGTTGTATCTCTTTTTTTTTTCTTTTAAACACTAAATTAACTATGTCCCACAACTTGAAGTATAAATAATCTCTTATTATTGTTAACCAAAACCTACGCAATAACACACATCATCATTAAGAGGGAAAAGGAAACAATTTATTAGGCGAGAAAAGTACACAATTTAACTTTAGTTAAGCCTTTAAACAGTATAAGTTTAAGTCAAACTTAATATAGTTACCTTATATAAAATACCTAACTTAAACTTTTAAAAATATATTTGACTTGTATTTGAATCCTTAATTTACAATAAAATATTGTAAATATATTACCAAAACTATATCTAAATAAGTCTATGGGTCTAAACTTATTTGTAAGTCAAATTTTCTTATAACATTTAAATAGATCAATATATAAAATTTTAAAACACTATATCAAAAGTTTGGTATAACAATAATTATTATTATATTTTAAGCTTACTTTCTGTATCAAATTAATATAGTTATCTAGGATAGTCATAATATTGTGAATGACATTAATTTCTAACTACTATTATTGTTATTATTAACTAAAGATATAATATTTTATCTTGTTTATTAAACATTTATTTACATTAATCTAATCTTTATTAACAATTGAATTTTCTTAGGAAAGATTATCCATTAAGTAAAGAAAGTGATGTTAGAGATATTCAAACTCACATTGATGAACAATATGACAATCTATACTATATCCTTACCTACTTCTCCAATTCACACTTAGCTTTAAATGCAATAAATATGAAATAGTTATTAGTTCGCTGAAAAAAGAGAGAAGTTATTACGAAATTAATAAGAAATTGTAAACGCTATTAATAACCAAACATACAATTCTATGAAAATTTCTCAAATAGAAATAAATTGTAACACTATTTTTTTTTATAATTAAAATAAGATGATTCTATTATGTTCTACTACCTCCCTTCTATAAGAAAAACAATATTAAGTTGTTAAAAAAGAAGAAGATCAAACTAACTAATGTTCTCATTTCTAATGCAACATTAATTATGTAAGAATATTTACCACTTGATTTTGATAGGCTCACGTTTAAAAGTAAAATAAAATTCGAACCAAACCCACCTGATTTACGATGATTTGGTTGGTTTACATGAAATGATACATTGAAAATATCAATCCATCTAAATTATTTTATAATTCGAAGCAAACCCACCTGATTTACAATGATTTGAGAACGAAACTAAAGGAAAATAAATTTTTTTATTAATAGTGAAAATATCCATTTTAATATTTTTAGAAATCTAAGATTTTACAAGAGAGACAGGCGAAGAATTATTTTGATTGGGATAAAAGAATGTATTAACTTGATCAATATTTACGATAAAAAATAATTAATGTTTCTATAGTTTCATTCGTTTTGATGAATTGTAAATTGTGCTTTAATAATTCCTTGTCTCATCTAATAAATATATATTTATATAGTACTAACTCATATAATAAAAAAAACTACATAGGTAACACTTTATTCTATTGAATTATTTGAAAGCTTGAGAACAAAAATAGGAAAATTAGTGAGAATATATTTTGAGAATATTTGAAGTGGCTCCCACGACAAGAAGAAGCAAATCAACAGTTACATTGAGACAATCAAATCTCTGCAAGGGGCTCACATGTGCTGTGAAATCCATGATTCATCTAATCATTAACAACTAAAATAATTGAAAATTAAAATCTTTTTTTTTTATATATTAAAAAAACAGTTAAGAGACCACCGTCTATTTTGGTGATAAAAAATTATTTTTATAACTATAGGTTGCTCCTTAATTAGTGTGAGATTCTTTCAAATTTTGAGTTTAAATTTTAGGTGTGTAGTTATGATTTTATTATACAAAAGTAATCTTGTTTAAATAAGACCGCATCTTGCAATTTGTAAAGATCTATGTTATTCTACTCAAGTAAAGTTAACTTTGATGGAGTTACAATTTTTTTTTTCAAAATTTTCAAATAACTAATTAGGTCATTGTTTTCATCATTATTAATCAAACCATAAAATCATTGCACGAATGAAAAAAAAAAAGAGAAATTATTTTATCAATGATTTGACATATCGATCAACGTTTTAAATTGATATATATTTTCATGCAAACTCATTTCTAGGAGAGTTGGAAGTGGGACATGTTTTCGTCGTTCATGTATTTCTTTATATTTTTTTTATTTCTAGATTTCAATTTCTAAAGTATGTCATTATTATTATTATTATTAACAATGGTGTTTTCCAATTTGAACATAAAAATCGGATAAAATTAGGTTTTGCTATTGTCCCTTCAAATGAACTGAATTGACCAAGTTGTGGAACATAAATGTGCTCGTTCCTTTCCCATTTCTTTACCTCTTTATTTCTCTTACGAAAAAGGTACTTTTTTTTCAATTCATATTTAAAAACGAGGTAACTAACAATGACCATTTATAAAAGTCTAATTGATAAACTATTTTTTTTTTTAAAATATATTCACATGATATCGTTATGATTTTATTAGTAAAATTATTATTTTTATCTCATCTAAAGCAAGAATATGATGAAAAAATTTCATTAAAGTTGAATTTTTGTTTTGGCAGTATTTGATATTTTTAGGTAAAAGGGGTGAAAAGAATTGAAAGTGGTGGTTGGTTAGAAATGTATAAAAGTATTATTTGAGAGATAAAGAGAGGGTATGACGGAAGAGTACGGATTTGTACCTTGTTGGGGAGGGGACAAAAGTCATGTGATGTGATGATGGTTTTGTTGGACAGTTGCCATTAGTTACAGCCTAGTTCTACCAAACAGACACGTTTGATTGGGCATTAGACAATAGGGATTATTACCACACACATGTCTCACAACGGTGGGACCCTTCTTTGTCTCACTCTCCCTGTCCTTTTCTACTTACCTTCCTTTCCCCAACTTCCCATGCAACGCAAATATTGCAATCCTCAAACAAACACCATTCTTCCAATACTATCCTTTTTTAAATCCAGATTCATATTACCGGCATAAACACAATTGTTACTGTGCATGTATTTATTTATTTATTTAAATATACATGATATTATATTAATAGTTGATGATATTGTAATGTTATTAAATTTATAAAAAAAATAAAATTATATGAGAAAATAACTGTTAATAATTAGGAGAAAAAAGAAGAAAGAGATAAATAAATAATTTTATAAAAACTTGTAAAAATAACTGTTAATTTTTAAAAATTTAACAAATAATTACATTGTAAAGGGTAAAGTTGAAATTATAAAAAGTAAATACAAAAAAGAAAAATCTCTTTATATATAATTATAGATATTTTTTTTAACAAATAACAATAAATAATGATTAAAGAAATATATTTATGGGATATTCAAACTCTTTTACAAAAAATAGTCTATTCGTACAAATAGATTCAAAAGTTTAGCATTATGGCCACATAAAATTGGATAGCCAACAAAATACAAAATCACAATCATATAAGGAAAATATCCTTAATCATCAAGTGGTGGATGACTAACTCGGAATTTTAATTTAAATGGATTTTTGAGTTTTGTAATTCTATTTTTTTTCTGTAAAAAGTGTTAATAAGAGTTAAGGGAAAGTTTAGTATTACAAATAGTTAAAAGTCTTGCCCATGTATTTGATAAAGTGTGATTTGCCATTTGGTTTAGTAAGAAAATGGGAGTGTTTAAATTTATTTACCCATTGACTTTCTTTAATTTTTATTAGAGTCATTAACTTGAGCCATGATGCATAGGTCACTCCTAATCCACCTTTGAAAAAAAAAATCTAATTTTAAGAGACTTTCAATTGAGGGGCCAAAAAAAAAAACTCAGTCCCTAAAGTTTCCTCTCAAATGGGTTAGGATTAGACTTAAGGTGTGTTTGACCTACCACAAGATTTTAATTAATTCTTAAAAATAATACCTTCAACCTAGGTCATATATCAATTTAGACTCAGGCTAAAGACCAAGACAGGTCGACCTAGGCTGAAGGTCGAAACGGGCTGTTGTAGACAAAAACTTTGGACGAACTCTCTCTGATCGAAGGTCGAGAAGGGTTAACTCAAGTCAAAGTTCGAGATGAGTTGGCTAAGATCGAAGGTCGAAACCGATTGACATGGATTAAAGGACGAGACATGCCAGTCCAAGCCAAAGATCAGGACGAGCCGGTACGAGTCGAAGGACAAAATTGGCTCGTGGTGAAGGTTAACCCTGGGCGATTGGCTGGAGGTCAGACAAGCCAACATAAATCAAAGGTTTAATAATATATTTTAAAAATTTAATGTGTTTTTCATGTTTAAAAAGAAAGCACATGTGTTGACCCTAACCCACATGATTTTGGTAGACTTTTTGACCATGTGAACATTTTTAATAGGGAGCCTTTTTACCTTGTGGACTTTTTTGGCCCCAGCCCACGGGTTGGGACCAAATCTTATGGGTTAAGCCAAATTAACAATTATAGTTTTTACATACAATTTTATAGCCTTTTCTTTTTTAAACAATGACTTTGGCATACTAGTGAAAGAAGAAAAATAGGAAGTTAAGAATGACGAGGAAGAACAATCATAATATGTTGTTGTTGATATCTAATTTATCACATTTTATTTGTTTTCGATACATGGTCACTTGTGTTTTTAGATAATTTTTCATTCTTTTTACATACATTATAGAATAATTAAATAAAAATAATTCAAAGAAGTGAGATGGTTATTTTAAACTTTGAAATTGCATATTATTTTTTTTCAAAGTTAAATCGACTTATAATTATTCATTCTCAAATCCCACACATTTTTTCTGTTTCATGTAGCACTCCCTCACCTCACTCATAAAACACACACTATTAACTTCTACACAAAATTCTCTCACCTCACAACACTCATTCTCATCACCGCACAACACATCTCTCACTCATAACACTACACTCTTTCTCTTCTCTCTCCTAGGGCCTACTCACTGCACCACTCTCTTTTTCTCTTCACGCACACTACTCTCTCTCTCTCTCTCTCTCTCTCTCTCTCTCTCTCTCTCTTTCTCATTCACATAACCCACCCATCATACACTCCTCTTCTCTTACAATCACAGTCTCTCACTGAACCCGCACCATACACCTCACTAACCTTCACTAACCCACACAAAACCCTCATTTCACTCACTTTAATGCACCACACACACTCTCATCTCACTACACCCACGACCCAACACTCATACCTAACACACACACACACACACACACTCATTTCTCACGGTACCTATACCTACATAATTCGTAGAAACGGTGCACAAGCAAAAAATTAATTGCAAACTTAATCTCCATCAAACTACAAACCCAATTTCTACCATATATCTTAATAATCTCAAATTCAAGATTGAAAATATAAGAACAAACAAACAATGCAAAAAATTAAATCAAGGCGAATCCAAAAACAACCCAAAATGTAAAAATAAACATACAAAGGAACATGATTAAACAGAGGCAATGCCAACGACAGCGGCATTGGAACAACCTCCTCGACGGTGCGGTGCAGCGACGATGCAGGCAGACTGAATGGAACGGTATAGTGGACGTTGGTGATGGTTGCTCGAAGAAGAAGATGCAGCGACTCCTCGACGGTGCAGTGATAGTGCAGCGACCCCTCGATTGTGCAGGCGGAACGAACGCCGAAATGGAACAACGATGATGGTTGGTCAAAGAAGAAGAAGATGCAATGGCGTCGAAAACCTCCTCGACGGTGTAGCGGCGATGCATGCGGCACGAAGGGCTGGTGCTCAGTGGAAGAGTGGACCAGGTGTGCGAAACTTGGAGAAGAAGAAGTGCAGAATGTGTGTTGTTGTGGTGTGAAAAGATTTGGGTTTTTTTAACCCTATGAAGCGATACTGCCTTGGTTAATTCGAAACCGAGGCATATTGGCTTGCTCATATGCCTCTGTTGGCAGGAGGACTGATGCGTAAGTTATCTACTGCCTCAGTTATAAAAGAATTGAGGCACATTCCTTCAATGAAATAAAAAAAATTACAAAACTGCAACTTAACTGCATCGGGTAAAAAGCACCTGAAGCAGAAAAGCTATTAGGCCTTGGTTCAGCAGTACCCGAGGCATAAAAGCATGTAAAAAATTTCAAATTCTGAGAAAGCGGGAATTGTCAAAAAATTTTAAGCTATATGCCTCAGTTAGAATAGCAATCAAGGCATAAAAGTTGACTTTAATTACAAAAATGCCACCGCGTGTTTATATGCAGCGGGTGCACAGGAACCGAGGCATATATTGCGATGTAAAAACTCTTAAATGCACTAATGTTAATATCTATTACGTTCTTGATATTTTTTTATTTATTCTTTTAAATCATTTTTAAATTTATGTTATTATGCTTATCTTTAATTGAAAATTGACAATTGAGATTTTAACATTGTATTGTTCATTTCACTAAAGAAATCAATATCTTATTAATGATGACATTATCAGTTAAATGTTGAAATGGGAGATATATTTAGAATATTCAACACGAGTAGTCATCAACAAATTCATGTAAAAGATTACAAAAATATTATTCTTAATAATATTCCTCTCAAGTTATATACTTTCACATTAGTATCGTTGGTCATCAAGATGAAATATCAATTCTAATACCACTATTGAGTCTTTTAAGAATAGATACATCCAGGATATTTAATACCAATGAGACATAAGCAAACTTATATAAGAGACTTAATTGTGAGTGTTGAAATGGGTAATATGCTAAGAAGGGGGTTGAATTGACTTATTAAAAACTTTGATTAATTTTGAAAGCTTAAACACCTTTAAATTGAATAAGATTAACCACGAAATGAGGATGCAATTGCTATTGGACTGCACACTTTTAATCGATTAAAAATAGGGATAACAAGCTAATTTCATTAAACAATTAACAATACAGTGTAAATCAACATATCAAAATATTAAATCAGTTGATTGAAATACTAGGAATTCTACAGAATTTCAAATTTACAGTTTAAACCAAAAACAACATGAAAGACTTATCAAGATTGATTCAAAGAAGCAATACAAATATGAACCAAGCTTCAGGTCGTGCTAGAACACACAAGAACAATTAAAAGATTATAGAAATCACAATTCTTGAAATTTTAAAACACAAATCAAGAGAGAAGGGATAGAGACAAGAAAAAGGACACAAAGTTTTATACCGGTTCACTCAAATATGAGCTACATCCAATTTGTCAAGGCAACTCAAGCCTAACTTGCACTATTTCAAAAGATTTACACAATCCACAAGATTACAATTTTAAAATAAGCAAAAATACAAATCAAGACTCTTGAGTCCCACAAGAATCACAACAAGCACAACAATATCACACTTGCAGACCTGGAAAACCACCAGATAACGCCCAAAAACTTGAGAAAGATCAAACCTGAATGAAGGCTCTCCCTAGCCAAGAAAAACTCTTTCTCCAATTTCCTAAAACAAGCAAAATTACTCAAAGAAAGATCAAAGATCAATCACCAAAGGTTGCACTTCTATATGATCTAGAAAAATTTTCCATATAATTCAGAATGATTTCATTCAATCGGTTGATTTCACTTGACTTAAGTGAAATCAAACGATTAAAGAATAATTCAACTAATTGAATATGTAACAAATAAAACTACTGCAGCAAACCACTTAATATGTTAAAAAACCATTCAACAGGTTAAAAGACACCAATCATACCCTATACATTTATACAATGCGAAATGGTCTACACTATTAGCACCAATCTTCAAACTTTGTGTTCTTCATGTGAACCTCAGATTCAATAAACACCCCAAGCTTGATCAACACGTAAATCATCAACTCTTCACACCTTGATCAATTTTATCATGGCTTTAACATGTTCCAATGCAATGATTTCATATATCTTCATCAAATCTTCGAACACCAAATCATCAAACCATTTATGCTAACATTAATATCACCTCAATCCCAATCCAAAACCTTAAAGTTATGGGTTTGTGAAGTTGATCACCAACACAAGAAATGCACAAACCTAAGATTTTTTTAATAATTCTTTGAGTTGATCACCAAGACAAGTCACTGTGACGAAAAAAAATTATTTTTATTTAATTATTATTATTATTATTATTTCCTACAATAAAATTTAAAGGCAAAATTATACGATGATATATAATTATACTTAAAATATTCACACACACACACACACACACACACACACACACACATATATATATATATATATATATATATATATATATATATTTACAATACTGTATGCATCTTATATCTACCCCGTTTAGTACATTCTATATTTCCTACACTAGAAGAGGAAGGAGTGTTATTTATTTACAGTTTCCCCCTCATGTACTGGTTTTCAAACAGGTGGAGGGAAAAGGCTATGGATGGGGTTTACTTGGACTGTTGGGGGTAAATAGAAGGTAACTCTGATTTTTCCTTCGATGACAATCGGCACATTTGGAGCAGAGAGAAAAGTAATGGTGGAGTTTCTCGTTCCTTGAAATGTTACAGAATTATTCACTGCATTAGTTTGCCATGCATTCCCTGGAAAAATAGTCACAATGTCAGCGAAGAAGGGATCAGGCATGTTGGGAGCGACCATCTATGATGAGGTTATAACATTTTGTTTTTCACACATAATCATAAAATAGGGAAGTGAGACAAAGATCACAAAAAATATATATACAACATATCATAATAAGATAAAATAAAATGAAAATTCTCCCAAATCCATAAAACTGGATTTTATCATACTTTATAAAGATATTGATTAATTTTGTAGTGACTAGTTAGGATAAATGAGCTCATGGCCAACAAAGTAACTTAAGAACATCTCATCTTTAGTAATACTAACTCGTTTAAATCTCCAAGGTTATACCTCCAACTACAATAATCAAATCTTTATTTATCATAAATTTTATTTCAATATTAAGCCATATAATTATATAAATAAATAAATAGATAGGATCAATGAATAATTAAAATAAATATAAATAAATAGAAAGGACCAGTACGGAACTGGAGATTAATATAAATAAGTAATTGAGAATAAATATAAATTGAATAAATAGGACCAGTGCATATCTGGAGATGAATATAATTAAATAAATAATTAGGAACGAGAACTAAATATAAATAAGAATGAGATTAGGGACACCTCACTTAAAGGTAAATATAAAAATATAATTACGAAATCTTATTAATTGAAATTCTATCTCTTTCTGAACTTGCACCATTTATTCTAAAGATAAACTTGTATTATACATATACTTTAAAACAACTAAACATAATCTATTATTATATAATGTTTATAACATTATCATGTTATATATATATATATATATATATATATATATATATATATATATATATATATATATATATATATATAT
>Ga0214542_1008212_pt1 | contig 17462 bp, 5 predicted proteins | sample CNSS1metaG_FD_160096 | JGI IMG/M metagenome (GOLD analysis project Ga0214542, IMG submission 160096) | Root nodule microbial communities from cowpea collected in UCLA plant growth center, Los Angeles, California, USA - CNSS1 | ecosystem: Host-associated > Plants > Roots > Nodule | place: USA... | reverse complement strand
GTTAAAAATCAATTCTGTGTTCGTTGGGAGACGACTTTGGGTTACTTTACCCTTACTATTTTGTTGACTACTTTCTTAACAATACTGAAGTTGTTATAGATAAGTAGTATTAATTTGAACGCGTCAAAGACAGCGTTATCACTAGGTTTTTCAAAGCCTTCACACAGAGAGTTCTCAAGTTCTCAGACTTCTCTAACTTCTGTATTTGATAATGAAAGGCTACCACTCTATTTCTAAAAGCCTATTTAGGAATTAGGTTAAGAATATGAAAAGTTAAGTCACAATTGCCATAGATAATCGATTATCATAAGTGATAATCGATTATCACAAAAACGTTTATGAAAATATTTTTCTCACTGTGATAATCTATTATCAGCTAGGATAATCTATCATTAGCAGGTGATAATTGATTATCATAGAGGCTTTTCTCAAAAATCAGTTTTAACTGAGATAATTGATTCTCACTAAGAATAATCGATTATTCCAGTGAGTTTTGCAAATAAATAAAATTTTCTTGGTGCTCTACTACTTGAGTTTTGCCTTTTGACTCTTGACATGCTAATTTAACTATTTTAAATAATATACACAGATTACAAGACCTAAACAAATAAACCCTTAAGTCTTCAATGCATCTATTGAATCAAAGCATTCTTTTAAGTCTTCAACATTTTTCCATGCATCATCATCAAGTCTTCCATACTTCTTCATAAGTCATCATCATCATCAAAACTCCTTATTGGAGGAAGATGTCTATCTTCTTCTTTTTTTCAACAAGTTCAACCCGGGTGAGCCGGGTTCTTGGTGGGCCGAGTGAAAAATTGACTCGTACTAACATTTGTAAAAAAATTTCAACCCAACCCGACCCAAACCTGTGGTGGACCGGGTTGGCCCATGGGTTTTGACCCACTTTAGCGGCTCTACATGTATGTATGTATGTACGGGTCTAAAGACACAAAAGTGTCTCCTAAGGTTATATGAATATACCTTTTTATGTACTAAGTACAATTATAGTATAAAGTCATACAACAAACATAAGAAGGGTAAGCTAACAATTAGTAATATCAATGTGTGTAAAAATAATTATAATCCAATGTACATTTTAAATAAAACATATTTTATTTGATCCATTTCAAAATACTTCATATCTACGTTCAGACCTAACCTTAAAATGGATATAAGATAGCAAATATCAAACATACATCTTCAAGAAGAGTTTATTAAGTATATCTTATCAGAGATTAACACATTACTAATTTAGGCACTTTTAATGGACATAAGATCTCAACTTCACAAGTCATGGTAAGTTCACTCCACAATTCTCCATCGAAAATAAGTCATTGTAGTGTGAAAACTCTCTATCAATTTCTCACCACTTGATGTCCTAATTTATACAACTAAGACCATTAGTGAAACAAATGTATTATCTCATTTTATTTGTAGGTTCATGTTTAATATTACAAACCCTAAATTGGATCATCACATCATCCCAAGAATGTAACTTAAATGTTCTAGTTTCAACACATAGTCTATCCATTCAATGAAATTATAAATTTACATCTCAATACTCATATACAATACATATGCCATACATGTTTTTTTTCATCAATAAACTACAAAAAATAGGTTATTTTGCGGAGGTTTTAAATTCGATTTGCGGGGTTTTTACCTTCTGCAAATTAATTTGTGGGGCGTTTTTCAAACCTCCATAGATAGGTTCGTCATAAGCTATTTGTGGAGAGTTTTAACCTCCATAGCAAATGTTTTATAATTACCCACCTGCATTTATAATTTCTTAATTTAATTAATTTTTTTATAATAATAAATAAATAAAATACATAAATTTGTAAAGTACATAAAAATTAACCAAAATTAATTTTATTGATGATTTAAGATAAAGTACATTAATTGGAAATTACAATGTAAATATAAAAAATACATAATGTTAAAAAGATTAACATTTAAGGGGCAAATCTTATCATCATTATCATCATCTTTGAACTCTCTAAAATGTGCCAGTCTTCAACTTCATCTGCATTATAGTCTTCAACTTTATCCATCTTCAAACTCTCTAAGGAACAAAATTACCATTTCCTCTAGAGATCAGTAGCCTTACTAAGGTTGCCACATCCACTACATGGGACATCACACAGAACCCAAACAAATAATAACTAGGCTTCTTGATTTAGCTCCATTTTATCATAATGTTTTTCTGTTGAGCTTCATGTTTGGTGACAATTAGGTTGGCTGTAGACATCCATTTGGTTTGGTGAATGAGAAGATTACATCTTTTGATATCTAGATCATTTGCTACAACCTTATTAATAGGCATAGACTAATTATTTGCTAGATTGTTTTGTCTACTAAACAAATAAAAAAACACTATGTACAAACACAAACCATTCCATCGGGCAGAGATCCTATTTTAGTTGAATGGTGTAAATTCTCAAGCAATTGAAATGTTTTTAAACCTAGCGCTGCACACACTGAATAAAGCTAATCAATTAGAAAAATAGTCAGAAGTACTACAATAGTCATTGCAAGCAAAAAAAAAAAAATAGCATAAGAAATGGTAAAAGTAACAAAATACACTTCATATAAGAATTAAACTAGATGCTATCTTGCACATGGATTCAAATTTTAACATTTTGATAGCAGAGTCATACTGCGTAAACTAAAACTTTAAAAAGTAAAACCTATAAATTGTAAAAAGGCCAATTCACGAACCAAAACCCAATTTAGTCAAAAAAACATATTTAATTGTCGTACTTCTTAAAGATTTTAGGACCTTCGTTGTGAACATGTGAGCATAAGGTTTGTTTTCTTGCCTTCTACTCTAGATGTGCTTCCGTTTACAATCCCTTTCATCATCGATGTCACTATTGATACCTGCAACAAATCAAAATATCTATTATTTGCAAAGTCCAAGCACAAAGTTAAGAAAAATATCACTAGAAATCTAAAACTCACAACCTTATTGGCCCAGTTGAAATGACCTAGCATGAGCACATGCTGCAAACTATCTTATCCTCTCATATCCAAAACAACACTTCATTGTATAAATGCAATACATTCACATTCCCGCTTCATTCCAAAAGAACAAACCTAATTTATAATTTTCTCTCACTCAAGTTACAATGGTTGTCCAGGTTGCTTCCTTGGTTTTTGTTTCCTTTCTGTCGCCGAAGAGATTTGCTTCATTCTATCACATTAAATTAAAATATCACCCTAAGTGAAGCATAAAATGGAAACCAGGCTTCACCAAAGTAGAGAGAGAAGTGGCAAATGGTTCTATAAATAACCCAAAATTGACAGCAAAATTGTACAATAATATTCAATAAGATAACTCTCATTCTCCCTGTATAAAAGTTGCATTCCTCTTATGCACTCAGCAAACAACCCTTCTCATGACTAGTTGAGCAATTTTGACTGAATAAAACTGATTATGATTTAGTCCTGTGGAATAATACTTTAGTTGACTTTTTGCTAAAATTATAAGTGTTTCCATGTTCCATCATTTTCCTTACAAAAAACATGCACATGACTTTCTATTGAATATATTATATATTAGAAGCATCTCATACAAGTTCATTAAATCATATAACTTTAAAATATGCATATGCATATACACCTATGAATAATTTCTAGCTGGTATGCTTAGTTGTTGAACACTAGAATTGTTGGTGGCAACACTTGCATGCTTTCTGGTAAATATCTAGCCACCTATCAATGCCTACTGCTCAACACACTAGTTGTTAGTTAAGAAAATTTAAAAAGCAAGGCAAAATGCTGTTTCAATCCATACTAGAGCCTAAAGCCAAATGGAAATACAGAAAAATGTCATTAATATATAAATGACAAATCATGAACTATGGACATTCACAATGGTATTAATATTGCTTGGAGTAGAAGCTTTAGGAAGTTCATAGTTTACTCAAATTCTAATGTTTCCATGGACAAATATTGGTTGATAGGTTGCAGCAATAGATTCGGCGAGTGCACATGCTCAAGTTGTTGATACTTTAGCTAAGTATGAACTATTTCTTCAGCTAAAAAATGTCAATATTTGTTATTTTGCTCCCTTCTCTTATGTCTACAATGATGATGTAGCATGTCCTTCTTAGAACCTATGAATTTTCTTTTTTTCTTGGAGCCATACCTCTTTGATGTCAACAAGAAAGAACCACTATGGCACAATAGTGTTAGATATAAATAGATGCTTACCTACTACAAATGAGATGATTTACAAAATAGGAATCTTAGTGAGTCACCATCTTTAATGTGTCCTTTGTTGTTCATTTGTTTTAGCATGTAATGGAAGAAAAAGAAAAAAAATAGTCTTATGTTAACTGAAGCATTTCCAAGTGTTGCACTGAAGACAACAAAAGAAGGTTGATTAGGCGCAAAAAATTTATTGATTCACAAAATTACAACTAAAATAAAATGGCGAAGCCAACAAACTAATATTGGCAATTAAGCTAAGAAGCTAAACTGCCAATGCAATGGTCCGCACTTCAGCTATAGGCACTTTAGCTAAACTGCCAACGCTTCATTCTGTAACTGCAACCCCCTTCTTTTGTTCTCTTTTCATTTTCAATCTGCCACATCTCCTTCTCCCGTTGCTGGCGCTCAAACCAGTTATAGGCATCCACCCAAACTGAAACAAAAAAAAGATATGCACAATCAATGAAACTCAGAGAACACAAAAAAAAGGGCATGAATTAAAGCATTCACAAATTAGGTTCACACAGTAGTAAATATAAGCAGAGGATTAGGGTGTTTACTAGGTTGAGCGAATTTCTCATTCGCTTCCCTTGCCAACATCAGATGAGCTCCGATTGGACACCTATTCATATTTGCCAATGAAATCAATGAACTAGAGAATGCAAATGACAAAGGGTGTGAGGAGAGGGAAAGGTGAAAGGGAGAGTTGAGAAATGAAATTGAAGCGTGAAACCTTTAAGCTACCACTCCTTTCCATAAACCTCTTAAAAAAAAACATCAAAACCTTCTCCATTATTATCATTTGCACAACTCACCTGAACATCTTAAATTATTTTAATCTGTGGAGGTTTTTTATAGCCTCCACAAAATAACCTCTACTAAATGTTTTTTTTAGTTATAATCAAACATTATACTTTGAAACAAAGCAAATTCGTCGAAAAAATATAATTTGCTCAATAAATTTAAATAAGAAATTTGCTCATTACTTTTGAGTTGAGATTTTTTAAACAAATTCTCATCCTATGAACAAATTATTTAAATTTACCAACAAAAGATTTCACAATATCACAATCAAAACAACAAATACAAAATTGAAAATTTCCAAAATTTCAATAAATTAATACAACAAGTAGCATAAAAATCACAATATCAATTTTAAACGATTTGTCGAAGATGTCAAAGGTTAAACACCTTATACTCAACCAAACATACAATTTAATACGCGGACAACATATGTGCACCACAATTAAATTGTCAAAGTTTACATTCTCTTGGCCTTATTCATTTATCATTTAAGTTAATGTTACAATATTCAAACACAATGCTAAATATGTTTAAAAGCACACAAAAAAATTACCTTTTCTCATTATACAATACCCAATGAGATAAAAAAAATCATATCACAAATAATCTTAAATCTAAAAATTCACATAAACTTTACTATATTTTCAAATATCTTTTCATTTACATATATTTCAATTTCAATATCACCAAATTTTTACCAATAATATTTATCATAATATTTTTTAAATCAAAACCAATACAATATATAAAGACAACTTTAATATCATTAATTTTAAGAATTGTTTCGTAGTTATAATCAAATTAAATTTATTATTTAAAATAGTTTCTTTTAACTAACAATAGTTTTTTCTCTGAAAAATATTAAGATGGAGAATTAAACACACAAAAACATTTAAAAATATAGTAAAATCATCACAACAAAAAATTAAAGAAATTGAATTAGTTGAAAAAAAAATACTGTTTCTCACCTAATATTGTCGGTAAAACCTCAAGATAATTTGTTGATGAAGATAGAAAATTGAATAAAAGAGTTTAAAACAAAATTGCCCCATAACTCTCTAGCTTCTAATAATATTTTATTTATGAAAAAAGATGAACGTGAGTTAAGATAAAAAAAAAAAAAGATAAGATAGAAAGAGGATGGCATAAATAAAAGAAGAAGAAGAAAAAAAGAAGAAAAAAAGTGAAAAATAAAAATGCAAGACTTACACTTGGCATTTGTTAAATATCAGTCCTTATGCAAAATATGAATGATTTGGCATTTGTTCCTATCACAATCTTAATTAAATTTTAATAATGTGTTTAATTGTTTAATTCTATTTTTATAGATGTAACACATTTCTAATTTGATCGTTTTATGTTTTAGTCATTATATATAAGGGATATAATTAAGATGCACTACATAAATATATATAAACTAAATTAATGATTTAAATAAGTAATGTTCATAGAGATAAAATTGATAATATTTTAAACGTATATGGAACAATTTTATTATATTTGTATGTGTAAGAATTCAATTAAGAATTGACTACATATTTAGAAAATAAATTCGTTAAACCAAATTTATATCACAAATGATTTATATTTTTGAATATTTTTTCTTTCGTTTGAAAAAAAACTAATGACAAATTTTATTTTCTTTTAAATTATAATTTATTATTTTTCCCTAATCTTATATTAGAAGCTTATTTCTTCTAGTGGTCATGACTCTTCTTTTTTCCTTGGTTGTCATAACTTTTAACAAACAATTTCATTGGGAATCTCTATGGTCCATTGGCCACGCATATCATGTTTTCGGTTCTGGCCATTTTCTAACTATACCCTGTGGGCGTTTTCTTTCTGCACATCCAAAATTTCTAATTGCACCCTTATTTTTGTAAAATGACTATTTATTCTTTATAAAGTTGACTTCCGGATAAGCTCTCTGGAAATTGTGGAACATGATCTGAACGGAATTTCAATAACATAATTTGTGGAATACACTTGCTGAAACATATGAAATGCTTTCTAGAATAAGTTTTTGAGAACATAATTTCCAAAACGAATTTTTAAAATATATATGATATATTTTAAAATAAGTTTTCTAAAACAAACTTTTCAGAGATGCATTTTGGAACAGGATATTTAGTGTAAGTTTTTCAATATATCCTGGAATGAACTTTTCAAAATAAGCTTCGTTTCTTCTTTCTCCACTCAAAGAATACAATAGCAATGGAGAACGAAGGATTATTCTGATGATGGTGGTAGAAGGGACAGGGAGGAGAGTCTCTTAATCTTTTTGCTGTGAGTGTAGGGTATAGGGGTATAAGTAGTAATCATTGGGTGCAGAAAGAAAAAGCCTTATATGAATATGCTCCATTCCAAAAGCCCATGGTATAAAGGGACCATTTCTTCATTGTCAAACTCCCATGTGGAACAAAAGAAAACTTCACTCCATTATTATCTTCTGAAGCAGGATAAAGAAAAAAAAGATGACAACAAAATCGAAACCAAATTTGGAATATATACCAGGTTTTCAATTCTCCCAGTGCCAATTTTGTGACCTTGTAACTTGCAAGAATGAGATACTATGTTGGTGATGAGTTTGATGTTTGTTTCTGTAACATTTACTGAAAGAAAGGTTCATTAACAGCTACTATTCTTCTCAAGAATTCCCCTTTACGACAAATGTGTCAGTTCCATTTCATTTCCAACTTTTGATTGGATCTGAAATCAATAATCCAGCGGTGTCAATTTCATGCTGAAATGTGAATGTCCCTTTTCCTTTGCTTGTACGCTTGAATTATGTGAGTGCGTGTATTAATGACATTTTTTTGGGGGCCAACTCTGTCTTGTGTTTTCTGGATTTATGAAAATAAAAATTGATAGAGGAGAAATAGATGAATTAATTAAGATTCCAACTATTATTAGAAAATATTTTTGAATTTAGCATGTTTCTTGTTATTTTACCCTCCCTTTATTTGTTTTAAAAGACTTTACATGTAGGAAAATGGTAGTTTGAAATTGCCTTGTTATTTGACTTCCAATTGATACCGCTGATGTGGCAAAAGAAATGATTTTTTTTACTCTCTTGTGCCTCCATCATGAAACACATAGATATTTTTGTAAACGGAAATGATACTTGGATAAAATTTTTTGACACAATTTTGACAAATCTGACGTGGCAATTGAGTTTTAATTTTTTTATTACAAAATGTTTTAATATGGCAACCGTTGTATGTGCGGGGTTGGTTTATTTGCAAAATGAACGAAAGAAGTGAATTAGAGAGAGAAAGGGCGAAAGAGAGAAGGGAAAAAGAGAGAGAAAACGAAGTGCTTCCAACTACCTACCTGAAGTTCTCGCCGACAATCGAGGTCACTTACACTTTTTCCATTGACTATCATTCATTGAGACTGTTGCATTCAGAGTTCGGTGTGGGTTTGCGGAGACTCAACCACCTTCAGTCATCGACGGCAAGAATTTCGTCATCCATAGTGTTGCATTGTAAGTTTGTTGTGCTTCTATTAACCATTTCCATACCGTCTTCGATGATGATGAATTTTATTTTGTTTTCGTAAAGTTTTGATCTTTTGTGCAAAAAAGTTGGTTTTACAGATTTTCGTTTTTGATGGAAGTTTGGAAAACTGATTTGGTGGTGTTGTCATGACTGTTTTGTGCATTTTTTAGTGGCCATTGTTGTAGTTTGCTCTTGTGTGTTCTAGAGTTGTGGCTCTTTGCAAATTTTGAAGAAAGCACATTTGTTTATTTTTGTATTTGGGTGTTGGTGTGTTGTTATTTGGATTTTAATTTTGTAGTGATTTAGTTTATTGTTATGTAATTTCTGGGGTTTCGGCAGAAGGGGGTGTTGAATGTATGGTGGTTCAACAATGTCCTATGCTTTGTATTCCGTTTTGTGTAAGAAATGTCCTCTAGTTTGTGTTGCTATTTGGAACAATGACATTGAACGCAATTGTTTTGCAGTAGTAGGATATGAAAACGTTATGGCTGGTCAATTTGGATTTAGTGACAAGGTATTGGCATGGTGTTATTTGTATATTCTGTTGTGGGTCTGTCAAAATTTAAATGAAGTATTAATTTTTACAATTTCATTGATTGTTAGGCTCGATTGCGTACATTTTGTTACACAAAGTGCATTGTCGAGATGAATTGATTGATCTTGGATAGCCATCGTGCAAGGATTGAGGATATACCATTCAAATGGTGTTTGCACATGCAAAAACCATTACAAATATGTAACCCTCTTTTGCTTGAGATGTTGAAGCGTTGGTTACCTGCTCAGAAATCGTTTTGTGTCATACAACGGTCTATTCTGTTTACTTGTGCTGCCATTTGCATGTGTTTAGGATTGTGGGTTGTTGGGTTAGATGTAGATTTTGATAAAAAGGTTTGTGGGGTAGTGGTGGACTTTTGAAAGACAAAATAATAACTGTTGAAACTGTTATTGAAATCATTAAGAGTTTGGTTGAGAGTGACTCTGATGAAGTTGATAACGTATGTCGTTTGTACATATTTGTTTGTTTTGCTGTGCTTTACTTTCTTAGGAATTCAAAAAACTATTAGTAATATTCCTTCTAGTGTTTTAGATGACATAAACGGGTTGTCAAATTACAATTGAAGTAAAGCAGTTCATAGTTATTTGGTTAAAAGTTTAAGTCGTGCATTTTTGGCACTCAGGCAGACGATGTTTTGCCTAAGTGGGTCAGCAACAGTTTTGCAAGTACACAGTACTTCATTTAATTAGTATTTTTTATTTGTACTATATTTAACATGTTGTAGTCTAGAATGTTGTTTGGTGTAGATTTGGGCTGTAGAAAGACTTTCTTTGTGTGGGCCAGAATTAGAGTTAATGTTTCCGAGAATATTGGCCTGGCTAGACGTTCACTTCAAGTCAAGACGCATTGAGAAGCTATTCCAAGAGAGTCAAGTAAAAGTTCATACAATTTATGGTTTATAACAATGTTTACTATTTTTTAACACTAAGTTGTTGGTTTTGGTGTTGTTTTAGATATTCTGGGAAGGGAGGTTGAGAGAAGAAGATAAGCAAAACAAAATGATTCGCGAAGCGTTGCAACTTAGTGAGGAACCAAGCTCCAAAAAATCGCATGTGGATGTAAAGTTGGCTTCGATAAAATATTTGCGAAAGAGATTGAGAAATCATGGAAGACGCCTGCGGAGGATGAAGGAGGAAATGAGTGTATAGGCAATGCCAAATTCTTCAAATGCTTCTTTTACAACATCATGACCAAGTTCTTCATCTGACACTACCACATCAACAACACATTGTACAAAACAACAAAAAATTATAAAGCCAACACTTTGAGTTGCAAACAAGTAAATGATCAAATGACCATAACTACAAAAAAAAAAAAAAAAAAATAAATAATAACGTCATGTTAAGCAAAATCAACATCATAACTTAAAGACAATAACAAATAATAATGTCTTTACCTGGAGCAGATAAACACATCTTACAACATGGAAATGCTTTGAACTTGATTCATTCTTCAATAAATAAAGCAATGCACAAGCTACTAACCAAGTACTCGTACACTAATGTACCCCGATTATATTTGCCAATATTGTCCATATCATCAACTATCTGGAAAATTATTGGGAAAACACTACCCTTTTTATTGGACAACAAGAATTCTGATATCCCTAACAAAATGTACATCCTGCAAAAGACTTCTACACCACCAACATCATCATCAAATTTCAAAAGATAATCATATATCAACTTAACATTAACTGTTTCACCCCCAAAAATATTCCAACTGTCACTATCCACAATTGTCTCATTTAAATCAATTCTTTCACCCCAAACCCTCAAACCAAACCCTAAACAAACATCTAATAGATTAAATTATGTGACTTGGCCACCAACATCAAAACCGCCCCTTCTTTCAACCCATTTAAAACATAAATGACTTAGAAAATTCTTACTTATCTTGACTGAATCATTTAACATGGTGAACCACAAAAAAGGAGTGCCTGTAATATACTCCTTTTGTTGCACACTTAATCTGTCATTGACAACACCGATAAATTTCACTTTGCAACAATGACGAAATAACATCTGTAAAACATAACAACCACGTAAACACCATTCATTAAAATTGAAGAAAGATCAATACATTAGTCCAAATTAACACACCTTCTTCTCCTCAGTGCAATCAACATATCCATCATGTTTGCTGTCCATTTTGTACTCCTACACGACCATACATATCAAACAAACCACCCGCATCACACAAAACCACATGTAAAGGCAACAATGCATTAAGCCCACATCAATAACCTTTACCACCGAAATATGTAACCTTTGAGTTAAATAAATGAAATGCTACAACCTTTATGTTCAATGTCATGAAAAACAAACCTAAGCTTGTTCAACTTTCGGCTACTCTGTTCCAAAACATTTTCGAACAAAATAAGGGTTTTGGAGGGAGGAACACCTTTCGACGAATATGCAGGGGGGTAAGAGGTGTAATGTGCTCACAGAAGGGTTCAATGGTATGGTGGGCACGATGAAATGGTTGTCGTTGACGACTTTCGGTACCCGCTATCTCCGGTAACCCACCCACACGGCTACAATGCGTCGAACTTTCCACCACTAGTCTGCAGTGCTTCACTTCTCTCACTCTCTCGCTATCTGTAATGATTGTTCCTCTCTTTTTCCTTTGCAGCACTCGTTCTCTCTCCGTCTCTATCTCTACCACTGCTTGAAACTCTCTCTATATTTCGCTCTCTTTCTCTCTCTTTCACTTTGTGCCCGCACTACTCCAAACGTTTACTGTCTTTCGCTCTCTCTCTGTCTCCTATTACTCCAGCGAGAATGTGGAAGCACTTCGTTTTCTCTCTCTCTCTCTCTCTCTCTCTCTCTGTCTCCACCAGTTCCTTGTTGCTCTCTATCTTTCGCCTTTACTCTATCTAATTCACTTCTCTCTTTCAATTTGCAAATAAACCAACCTTGCATGTGTAACGGTTGCCATATTAAAGCATTTTGTAACAAAAATTTTAAAACTCAGTTGCCACGTCAGATTTGTCAAAATCATGTCAAAAAATTTTGTCCAAATATCATTTTCGTTTTGTAAATATAATTAGGGATGACAATAAGGTGGGGACGAGTTTTGCTATTCTATATTCATCCTCATAAAAGAAATTATCTTTATTCTCATATCCAAACGCAACGAGTATTAAACCTTTGTCTCATTCTCATCCCCACCGGATAATGGGTATATACTTGTACCCATACCTGTACCCGCTTTCTTACTTTTCAATATTAATTAATTAATTTTTATAAAATAAAAAAAATTACGATAAATGATATAATATTATCAAATATTCAATATTAAGAGGAGGATTGTTTCTTCGATATCAAATATTTAGAAAGGAATTATAATTGTATACATTTCACATTAGAATACCAAATAAAATTTTATGAGAATTAAAACATTTATTAAATTTGCAAACATTAATGAAACCTAGTTGATAAAATTTAAAAATATTTTTTAAAAATTACAAAAGGAAAACAAAGATTCAAATTAAAATATATTTTAAAAGTTTGTTTACTTCAATTTTTTAAATTCTACTGAATCTCTTATTCATATACTAATGAAAGTTATAATACATCATTTGATCAAAATCACGCAAAGAAAAAAAATTGGGACGGGTTCGGACAATACCCATGAGGACTAGTTTATTTGTCATTCCTAATTACAACTTGAATTTAGCATTTGAACTTTAGGGGCTGAAAATACATTTTGGGTTTTAGGGACCGAAAAGAAGAGAGATATGAGAAAAGAAGAGGGATATCCGAGATTAAGAGAAGAGGAGGAACACCCTTTGAATTGTAGCTCATTGTAGACTCCATTTAAAAGGTAACCTTTCCTTACCTCTCGTTCAACTCTATGTGATAAACAAATATAGTTTCATTTCTTATGCATTGCTTCGCAAAGAATATAAATGTTGATGTAGGTTGAGTAGGTTTGTTTGTGTTTCCCCCATTTTGTCGCATTTGAAAGTATTGAGAATTTGTTTTAAACTGTGTGTGGTAACATATATTTTTCACTGTTGCCTAAAGTCATTTTTGTTGTAGTGGTAAAACAATATAAACGCACAATCCGTACCCTCTGGAGTCCTTTTCTCATCCCCGACGCAAAATTCAAGCTTTGTGATTGTAATTCATTTTAAGGTTTGTTGTATACTTATTTAATTTTATAAAGAATTGTAATCGTACATTTTCTAAATAGTAGACGTTATTAATGTAAGTATTGAAATGGATAAAATGCCAATAAGGCATAGGGGGGAGGGATGAATTGGTTAATTAAAAAGTAAGGTGACTTTTAAAATCCTAAAACAGTTTTCACTTGAATCACATAGGAATCAACACAAGCACAACAAAACTACCCTTGCAGACTTGGAAAACCACCAGGCACAACCTAGAAGCTTGAGAAAGATCAAACCTAAGTGGTGGCATAACCTAGCCTAGCAAACCTCTTCCTTCAAGCTTCAAATACAAAGCAAAAAGCTCCAAGAATGATCCAAGATCAATCTTCAACAGTTGCACATTTGTATGATCACGAAAGAGAGACTATTCCACTGATTCTAGACATTTTTCGTGCTCAAAATGGTAGTCCCTACCTCTCTTTCAAGAAAAAAACAAATTTTGTAGTTAAACTGTTATGAAATTCAACATATTGATTTTCAAATCCATCGGTTAATTTCACTTAACTTAAGTGAAATCAGTCGATTTCAAAATAAATCAACTGATTGAATATGTAATAATTAAAACTACTGCAAAAAACCTTTTAATCTGTTAAAAAGTCATTCAACATATTAACAAACATCATTTAACATGCTGAAAAACAATTCAACAGATTAAAAGACACAAAAAAGACCTTATACATCTATATAATGCTAAATGGTCTACAATATGAACTCCAATCTTCAAGCTTGCTTTCTTCCATGACTATCCAGATATAGCACACAACCACGAGGCTTGATTAACACGTGAAACACCAAATCTTCACATCTTCATCAATTTAAGCATGGTTCCAACATGTTCCAAGACAATGACTTCATGTCTCTTCATCAAATCTTCAAGCACTAAATCATCAAGTCCATTTGTGCTAACAATTAACTGAAGTGTATTTTCTCACTCTAGAGGAACCAAATATGTTGAATTAACATAAATATAATTTATTCCTATTGTTGAATTATCGACTATCCATTCCATGAATTTTATTTGAATACTAAAACAATGCCTTATTTTTCTCCCTAAAATATTTATGGGTAGTAAAAACAGAGAAACTTGTAATATTGCTTTCCTTTTTTAGTTGATGATATTTCAAGTTTGTATGGTGGTTATTGTTGCACTAATTGCATGTTGCTAATGGGGAACTATTTATATTTCTATCATAAAACTTTTCATGTAAAATATAACCATTATCTTGAAATTCCATTCCATTATTCTTACCTTGAACCAACTAGAGAAATCATTGAACATTAAGACTTGTAATAAAGAGTCAAGGCTAATAGCCATATAAGTAAAAGTAGCTCACTAGTTAGTGGAACAACTAAAAGTTGTGTATGTTATATGTTGTTGCATAGAGTTTTGTGATTGTTTCATTCAATATAATTGAAGAAGTTTGGGCTAATGTTATTGATTTTATGATTGTTTCATTCAATAATTGAAGAAGTTTAGGTTCATTAAATGAGGACTTGTCAGATGGAAGTTGGACAATCTATTATGAATAAACAAGTTTATTATGTATACTTTACACACTTTTTACTTAATTTTATGATAACATTTTATTTTGAGAGTAAAAAAGTGACTTTAATTTGATATGTTTGTCATCTTCGACATTCATGTAGGACCAATAACTTGGCTCATGTTAATAAGATGTTAACGAAGGACCAAAAGTCATGTATCAAGTGTACTCTGTTTGTATGGTTAATAGAAATTGTTGATGACGTCAAAATTAGTAAGACTTTACTAAAATAATGTTGTAGTAGGTTGGTAGACAGGAAGGGAGCATTTAAAATTAGGTCAGTTCTTGTTCCTTTTTCATTGTTGGATGTGTGTCTAAGATTGAGGCTTAGGGTTTGTAGAGAAGAAGTTGACATGTCCAAAGATCATAGAAAGTGTCATACTCGACAATTGTTTGAAACAAACAATGTTAAGATAGAAAATGTTTTGGATGATCTTCAAAAACATTTAAATAATTATGAAATTGGTGATTTTTGTAGATTGTACATATTGTTAGATTTGTCAAAGTTTTTTTTTTGCAAAAAGAGGGAGGGAAAGTGCAAATTGAGATACTAGTGTAAACACAATCGCTATAATGCTTGTGTGTACATATTTTTTAAATATGCACAATATTACATTAGTAGTTGATGAAATTCTAATGTCATTAAGTTAATATACAAAACAAATTTATATTTATTAAAAACAAAGTGATATGAATGAAAAAAGATGAGAAAATAATTATTTATGAATAAAAATATTTAACAAGTAATTATATTGCAAAGGGTAAAATTTAAATTATAAAACGTGGACACAAAAGAAGGAATCTTATATAGTTATTATAATAATAATAATAATAATTATTATTATTATTATTATTATAATTATTATTACCATTATTATTATTATTATTATCATTATTATTATCATTATTATTATCACTATTATCATTATTATTGTTAACATTATTTTTATTTTTATTATTATTATTATTATTAGAAATAATTTTTAACGGAGGTTATTTTTTGCATTCCCAGCGGTTTTAACCACCACTAAAGGCGTTATCTACGGTTTAGTTTTCCCCTATAAAAGCTAGCGTCGTTAACAGATTATCAGTGGTTTTCAGCAACCCCTGGTAAAGCAATACTTACCGGCAATTCTGGAACCCCGTTATTTACCGGCAGTTGTGGAACCCCCGCTATTTATCGACGGTTCTGGAACCCCCGTTACTTACCGGCGGTTTTGGAACCTCCGTTACTTTCTGGAAGTTTTTCAAACCTTTGTTGGTTTTCAATTTCAATCAATTTCAACGTTTTTAAATCCCTGGTGGAGTTTTTTCACTTCTACACTGCAATTCATTATTTATAGATGACTTTTGCTTGGTGTTTTAAACCCCTTAAATTTTATTTGTTGCACTTTTTTAATCCACATAATTTCTGAAACATATCAAATAATAAACAAAAATTCTAAAATTTTGATATTTGTTTATAACTAGATATAATATATAAAAACAAGAAAGTTTGTCTGTTCAAGGTAAACAATAAAATTTAGATGTTCAAACTAGTGGAAAATTATAATATCTTTGTTTCTTCATAAAAGTAAAATAGTAAAAGTCTAATATAGCATTCTTCGACTATCAGTCTTGATCTTGATCTGAATCATTTGTTTCTTCATTAGGAACACTCCCTTCATTACACCATTTTTTGCCTTAGGCAACAATGAACTTGCCAACACATAAAAAAGTGTTGCTTAAATATATTAAAGACAACAGTTTTATTGAGGTGGTTTAAAATTTATCAAATACCACACTTTTTTGTAGTTGTGGTTTAAAAATTAATAAAGACCACACTTTTTTATAGATGTGGTTTAAAAATTACCAAAGACCACATTTCATAAAATATTGACTATTTATACCATACTTTTTAAAATGTCGTCTTTAAAACATGTGATAAAAAAATGTTGCCTTAAATTTACAAATAACTTACACAAAAAATCTTAAATCTTTTTACACATAATATTTATCTTTGCTAAATAGTCCGATACAATAAATATATCATAATTTTTTTTCTCATGGAAAACGATATTTGATTTTTACTTTAAGTTTTACTAATGTAATAATGTAATATTTTAATACTTTAAAATTATGTAAAATGTAAACATGTTTTTTTTTTCGCGTTAATAATAATAATAATGTATAGAAATTTTATGTTTATGACAGTATTAAAATTTTTCAATTTTGTTCTCTGCTCACAGTGTACATTTAGTTTTTTTTTTTTTTTTTTTTTTTTTTTTTTTTTTTTTTTTTGCAGTTTTAGTGAATGTTTATGGGCTAGAAACATTTTTGCTTAATTTTGTTTTAAGTCATAACTGAACCATTGTTTAACTTTATTTTATAGATTATTAATTACTTAATAAAACTGTAATTTTAATTCATGTAATACTATTTTCAATTATTAATTGCTTAATGAAATTATAATTTCTTATGTATTACATTAAAAGGGATGGAGAAGGAGTGGACTAAATTTCCAAGGATTAGTAATGAGTATATAAAGGGTGTTGAATCATTTCTTGATTTTGCTTACACAAGAGGAAGACCTCTAGGACGTGAGATTTTATGCCCATGCGCTAAATGTAAAAATTGTATTTGGGCTAGACGACACGTGATCTACGAACATTTAATTATCA
>Ga0214542_1008211_pt1 | contig 17464 bp, 8 predicted proteins | sample CNSS1metaG_FD_160096 | JGI IMG/M metagenome (GOLD analysis project Ga0214542, IMG submission 160096) | Root nodule microbial communities from cowpea collected in UCLA plant growth center, Los Angeles, California, USA - CNSS1 | ecosystem: Host-associated > Plants > Roots > Nodule | place: USA... | reverse complement strand
ACACCAAAAATACAAATACTTCCTAGTGTAGTCGTGGACGTAGGCATACACATTGTAGCCGAACCACGTTAAATTCTCTGTGTCTATTTTTTCTCTCCTTTATTCTTTCCTTTATTGCCTTGTTCCTGACAAGTGGTATCAGAGCCGATGGTTAATACCGGCTCAGACGACTGCAGTACCAGTATGGTCCTAGTATCGAAAGTCTTCCTGGCAAGAGTCCCAGGTAAGGGTTCCAGGTAAGCGTGTCCCGTTAAGAAAAAAAAACGGCGGTACAGAAAAGGGCAGAATAGGAGTACTCGTGGTTGGGAATGCTTCCGCTGGAGGGGGAGTGTACCAATGTGGTTGAAGGGACTCACCCTTGAGGGGGAGAATGTTAGGAATCCAAGTGTGAGTCTAAGTCCCACATTGACCAGAATTGAGAAAGTAGAGCACCATATAAGGATAAAGGCCCATAAACCCATTGCCTTAAGGTTTTGGGTTGAGAGTGGTGTCAGTGTCTTATGTGGTTGGGCTCAGGTCTCATTGGTGTTGTTCTCCCCGGTGAAACCCCCTCTGTAAAACCTGACATAGATAGACACACGTTTTATTTTTATTTGTTTTGGGATCACAGCATTTTTTTATTTGTTTAGTAAATGATTTATTTTAAATATTTCACCTCAAAAGAGCACTTACAATTAATAAATTAATAAAACTGAAAAATTATTATTTCTATTATGATAATTATAATGAATTTGTAATCGTTATTATTATTATATTTCTATAAACATAATATTATTATTATTATTATTATTATATTACTATATAATTATTATTATTATTATTATTATTATTATTATTAGTTTTATCAATACGAAATATTATTTTTATAGTGGTATTATTATGATAATTAGACACTTATTTTAGTTTTATTTACTACCAATTTTATTTTAATTATTTGCAATTTTTTATTTATTAGTTGTTTATTTATCAATATATTTGAGCATTATTTGAATTAAATAAGTAGTCACAAAAATAGTAAAATAATAAAATTTAAAATAATTTTTTTATAATAAAAAATCATTTAAATTTAAAAAATAATAATTAATAGGATAAAATTTTAAAAATAAAATAGGACACTAAAATAAAAATATATATATATATATATATATATATATATTTGTCGTATTCTTATTCTTATTATTATTATTATTATTATTATTATTATTTCTATTATTATTATTATTATTATTATTATTATTATTATTATTATTATTATTATTAGTAGTAGTAGTAGTACTATAGTGAAACACACATCTTACTTTTACTTAATACGAGATAATATATCAATTACTTGCATTTTTTATTTGTTTTATTGTTGATTTTCTTTAAATCTTTGAACTTAAAAAGTAGTTACTAAAATTAATAAATTAATACAACTAAAAAATATTTTTTTTATTATGATAATTATATTACATTTAATAATTATTAGTATTATATTACGGTAGTATTATTCTTATTATTATTGTTGTTGTTGTTGTTGTGGTTGTTGTTGTGGTTGTTGTTGTTGTTGTTGTTGTTGTTGTTGTTGTTGTTGTTGTTGTCGTTGTTGTTGTCGATGTTGTTGCCGTTGTCGTTGTCGTTGTCGTTTTTGTTGTCGTTGTTGTTGTCGTTGTTGTGGTTTTGTTGTTGTTGTGGTTGTTGTTGTTGTCGTTGTTGTTGTGGTTATTGTTGTCGTTGTTGTTGTCGTTGTTGTTGTCGTCGTTGTTGTTGTTGTTGTTGTTGTTGTGATAGTTGTGATAGTTGTTGTGGTTGTTGTTGTCGTTGTTGTTGTCGTTGTTGTTGTCGTTATTGTTGTCGTTATTACGGGATATTATTATATTGATATTATTATTAGTACTATTGTTATTAGTATTTTTATCACTACCCGATATTATTATAGTGATATTATTATTATTATTATTATTTATTTTTATTATTATTATAGTTAGACACACATTTTATTTTTGTTTACTACGGGAGGATATCTCAATTACTTGCAATTTTATTTATTATGTTGTTTATTTATCTATACATATGAGTATTATTTGAATTCAAATAAGTAGTTACAAAAGTAGTAAAATAATAAAATTGAAAATAATTTTTTTATTATGAAAAATTATTTAAATTTAAAAAATAATAATTAAGAGGATAAAATTTTAAAAACAAAAGAGGACACTAAAGATGTGTATTAATCTACATATACTAAGTTGTTGTATTATTATTTATTTATTTTTATCACAAATATTATTATAACAGTAATATTATTAGTAGTAGTATAGTGAGTCAACCCATTTAACCCACCAACCCGTGGTGGACCGAGTCGGGTTGGAATGTTTTTGGCTCACTAATAAGTGAGTCAGGTTAGGTTGGCTCACTAAGTAATTAACCCGTGGTGAGTCGAGCCAGGTCGGGTCGGGTTACCCGTTTTGATAACTCTAATAGTGAGACACACATTCTACTTTTATTTAATATGATATCATATCTCAAAACTTGCAATTCTTTATTTGTTTTGTTGTTGACTTATCTTTAAGTCTTTCAATTAAAAAAGTAGTTACTAAAATTGGTGAATTAATAGAATTGGAAATTAATTTGTTTATTATAATAATTATATTGCATTTATATTAATAAATTATTATTATATTACTATAGTGGTATGATTATTATTATTATTGCAATTATTTTTGTTGTTATCACAATGAGATATTATTATAGTGATAATATTATTATTACTATTGGTATTAGTATTTTTATCACTACAAGAGATTATTAGAGTGTTGTTGTTGTTGTTGTTGTCGTTGTCATTGTTGTTGTCATTGTTGTTGTTGTTGTTGTTGTTGTTGTTGTTGTTGTTGTCTTGTTGTTGTCTTTGTTGTTGTCGTTGTTGTTGTCGCTGATGTTGTTGTCGTTGCTGTTGTCGTTGTTGCTGTCGTTGTTAATAATAATATTATTAGTGTTTTTAATTATTAAATATATAATTTTTAAATTTATTTAAATAAATATAACAATTATTATATTATTATTTTATGAAAAACAAAAAGAATTCTATATCAAGTAGGGGTGACAAAACAGGTTAGCCCGGCCCGTTTTAGCCCGGTTCGCCACCAATAAACGGGCTAGACATTGTGACCCGTCCCCTCTTAAGGCAAGCTGGCCTATCTATTTTTTTTTCTTTTTTTTAACATTTTTTAATTTTTTATAAATTTTTGTTTATAAATCTATTATATATATATATATAAATTTATTTATATAATATAAAAAAAGTATTATATTTTAATTATTTTTAATTTTAAACATAAAAAAATGGGTTGACGGGCCAGGGTGGGCTGGCCCGGTTTGACCCATTAAACTGGCGGGTTAGGCAGGCCGGGTTACAATGGGTTGGGAGGCTGAAAATTTCAACCCAGTCCACCCTTTTTTTGGCGGGCTGGCGGACCTGGCCCACTTTTGACATCCCTAATATATCAAGTGCATAATCCAGATAGTTGAGTCGAGAGTCCATTAATTGTTGAGATGAAGATAAGCATGCAAATTATTCTTTGGTTGTATATTGCTTGTGTTTCATAACTTGTTTATTTAAATGTTAAAAATTATTTTCACTAGCTTACCCTTCTATATGTGTAATGTGTTTTGTTTGTCTTTTCTTTATGCGATGATTACCATTATTGGTGGGAGCAAATGATGAGGCGTCTGTTGATGTGGACCAGATGTAGGGAGATGTTGTTTAGCTTAGTAGTTATAGCTAATTTCCTTTTTTGAACACCCTTTTATAGGAATTTCTTATGTTTTGTTTTAGTACTCTATTTTGAGTAATCTTTTGAAATTCCTGATGTAAATTTCGGATGACTATAATAGTGAATCTTTTATACTCTCTTATGTTGATCAAAATATCAAATCATGTAATGTTTTATTTCAATAACTTTTGTCTATTAAGTAGAATGTTACAATTTCTACAATTAAATATTAATTTATTTCATTGTTAAATATCATGATAGCTACATAGGTTTTTTTTCTTTTTTACATCAAACTTAAAGAGATATTTTGTATATCAAAATTTTGAACTTTTCGGAAATGCTTATAAAACATTAAAGTTTATTGGACTGAAATTGATATTTTGTAGTCAAATTTAAATTTGGATTTTGTGGACCAACAATTGTGTAATAAACATAAATAAAGAAATTAATTTGAATTAAATATTTTTAATATATATATATATAACATGAATGTAGTTATTATAGCTTATTATAATTTCTACATGTCACAACCTAAATCGCGACGGGATAACGAACTAAAAATAAAATTAAAAAAAAAAAGGGTTTGGAGTCGCCACCATAGTTATTATAGGAAACTATGAAAAACTATAAAAAGGAGCAAGGTCTACGAAATAGAGTTTGGGGGTACGGGACTTAATTACGCATAGGGAAGGTGTTACCACCCTACAACGCCCATCCTAAGACAGTACCTTTAATTAAAATACAAATTGATGTGATTTCCTTTAAATGTTTATTTTCCAAAAAATAAATAAATAAAATAAATAATAAATAAATAAATAAAGATGACAAAGAAAAACAAGGGAAACAAACAAAAATTTTGTTTTTTGGGCTCGACAAGGATTACTCCTTACTCCTACGTATCTCCATTCATAATGGAAAACCAGGGTCATGTAGTTCTATATGAAACAACTTTTTAAAAAAAAAATTTGTTCGAAGATGTTGATATCACTCTTTAATATTTGAAAATTTTGTATTTTTTTAGTAATCTTATAGAAGAGAGGGAAGGTATTAAATACTAAGAGGACACAAGTGGTCACACGAGCACTTATACAATTTAAAAGTTAGAAGGGTATTTAAATTATTTATTTGTTATTACTTCCTTTAAAGAAAACAAAACTTCCGAAATAAGACATGATACCCAAAAATGTGACTATTATATATCCATAATTTATGAAAATATTAGAAAAATAAATAAATAAAAGATTAGGAAATAACGTTTAGGATTAAACATATTATTTTATTATAAAAAAGTTTTAAAACACTTAATATGAAAGATATGGTACAACATATTCATACAACATTAAAACATGATATCTCTCACTTATTCATGCAACAACGTTCACAACACAATACAATCAACAAACATTAATTATAAAACTAATGAACCCAAATATGCATGACAGTAATGTTTTTTCCATATCAAAAAGATATAGTGAAAACATCAAATTCAACCAAGATCATAACCAAATCTCAAGAAAGACTGCATAACACAACAAAAATTATTTTTTGTGAACCTGAAATTGTGTGCTTAAAAGAAATTGTGTGCTTAGGGTGAGAGAGGTCTCCAGAATTCCGATAGAAAAATTTCTTTATTTTTTACTTGACGGGTTTATATACACAACATTATAAATATAATGTAATCTCGTAATAAAGTCAGTCTTGATTACAAATAAATTTAAAAGGCAAGAACTGGTCTTAATATTATCACATTATGATAATCAAATCACAGCAAAATCAGAGCACAAAATCAAATGTGATCAACAAAATTGATTTTAATTAGTAAAAGAGATATTGCTTTGAATCATTACTACTTTCTTCATCTGGAAAAAGAGGTGTCATAAAATCAAACGTGATCAGGACAGATTAATTGTAATTACAAAAAAGATATTATTGAGAAACATATTACTATTTTCCTCATCTAAATAAGGAGGTGTCATAAAATCAGAGCACAAAAATAGAGTAAATGATTCTAAATATTAGAACATATTTTGTTTCTAATTATTAGACTAACTTCTTAATCTGGAGAAGAAATGACAAAGCATAGAATGAGGGTGAGAAAATTAAATTTTGGACTACCATTAGTTGTAAGAAAAAATGGTGTGGATGTACAAAATATTTTGGGCTAAAATAGAAACAAAGACTCAAAAGAAAATACATAAAAGATTAAAACAATCTCTCTCTCTTTTTTTTATTATTTATTATTATTATTATCCTATTATTATTATTTAGACAAAACCAAAGAAAAAACTTATTTACTTTTTTATTATTTATTTATTTATTTATTTTCTTAAAAAAACAAATTATTATTATTTATTCTATTATTTATTTAGCCAGACGAAATTGGGGGTTGACACTACATAAAAACAATAATTTAAATAAATAAGTAATTTGATTGGAACGAAATATTTACTCTTTTTTTAACTTTTAAATGCTAATCAAACTTTTTAAACTTTTAAAATAGTAATTATTACTCATTATTATTTACGAAATAGTTATCTATTATTTTTTCCCAAACCTTTTAAATTTTATTGGAACAAAATACTTATTTATTATTATTTACAAAATTTATTAATCTATTATAATTTATAAATATTGTTAATATACTTTTCTTTTAATTTCATACTGTACAAATTAATATTGAAAACTTTTAAGGCATATATTTATAAATATTTAATATAATATTATCTATTTTGAATTCTAGAGTACACCAAAATGATAACACCAATACACTAACCTATAATACGGGTTTAGATCAATCAAAGATCACCGAAAGTTAGAGTAACGTGAAGAATTTGTATGGCATTATAAGTGTCTCATATTTTCAGTTTCTGTATTTAGTCAATTTTTCTTTTAGGATAGTGATCTTTATTATTGAGATAAGTGTCTTCTTTGGAAAAATATAATTTCCTAAACATGCAAAATAGTAAAGAGATAATTTATCTTAGTGATCTCCTATAATAAAGTTATCCGAAAAATATAAATTTTGTAGTATGTTGCATTCAAACAACTTCTATTAATAACTTTAGAAAAGAGCTTCATGTTCAATTAGATGACTTGGACAGCATTGTCATGCATTTTGGCTGCAGACTATAGTTTCATTTATTTATGCTCATAATTTTATTCATTAATTTATACTCAATTATATTTATTTATTTTATTTATAATGGAACATTAAGTTACAATTTTTCTTATATAATTATAATTTATATTCAATCTTAAAAATAATTTCGTAATCTAATCTTACACAAAACAAGCAATAAAGTTAAAAATCCTTTGGGACTCTCATCTATTGGCTGCTTCTTTCCTTGTGATCCTAAAAAACAATTTGGTCAGCTTCCTCCGGAATTTCTTCCATCCGCTATCGATTTTCACTACCCTTATGGAAGAATTTCTTGTGAACAATTTGCATCTCACTTCATCTTTAGGATCATAAAGATGGACATTTTTTAGTTTTCCATTCTGCAAAAAGTTCCATAAACCATTTTAATTTGAGATTCAAATGTTACACACAAAAAACATCACAAATGCTAATCATGAAATACACCTGATCGAATGCCTTAAACAAGTGTCAAACAGAAATGCAAGAATCATTCATATTCATATATTAGACAAAAAAAATACACATAATTTTATTTTGAGATTCATATTCATATTCTGATGTGATGCAAAAACAACATCACAGAGAGAAAAGATTAGAAATAGTATTCATGATTTATACACCAGTTTTAACGGCTAGAGCAAGAATTAGATAGAAAACAAAACCTTTAAACTAACGTGAAAAAGAATTGAAAGAATGAGTCATATCTGGTACACGAAAAACAAATTTGAAGATAAATGAAAGAAACTTGAAAACATAAATTTGAACTAGTTGAAGATAAAAATAAAAATTTGGAAATAATGAAGATTAAAGAAAAAAAAATCTAAAAACAAAAGATAAACGTGAAATGGATTGAAATAAACATTACAATTTTAGGCAAAAATAAGAATCCAAAAACACATATTTCAAACTCCAATGATGAAAAAGGATTAAATTTGAACCACTTAAAAACAATATGAAAAACCAAAAAGAAATGTGGAAAACACAAAAAAAACTGGGTAAACGAAAAACAAATCTAAAAATAAATGAAAAAACATGAAAAGAGAAATTTGAACCGGTTAAAGAAAAGATTTTGAAAACATCAGTGCTTAAAGAAGAAATCTGAAAGAAATATGAAAATGAAACATATACAAACCTGGTCTTTGAGATAAATGGTCTTGAACTGTCTCATAATATTTCGTAAGTTGTCCATTGATTTTGTGTTTAAGAGGAGAATATGAACTCCAATATTGGTAGAAACTGAACAAATCTTAACTTTAAACGCCTAAAGAAATTAAAGAAATGAAATAAAATGAGAAATTAAATGTACCCCAATGAAAAGAGTAAAAATTAAAAAAATAAATAAATAAATAGAAGGAAAAAAATTACAATAAATTAGATCTTAGATTTGTTTGAAGAAAAACATGGTGATTGAAGAAAGAAAACCTTCAGTTCCTTAGAAAACCTGAGAAACAAAAATATCACAATAGAAAAAAAAAATCAAACCTTGAACGCTTGAACGCGTGAAACAAAAATATGATTGAAGAAATGTATTGCCTTTCTTCAAGGCTGAAAAAACAGTAGAAAGATTAGAAAAGGAAGCAAAACAAGTAAGATCTTAATAAAGAAGAAAATAAAAATTGAAAAATATAAAGAAATCAGAGCAAAGAATTATACAATCCAAATCGAAGAAAAATATACCCCATACATACAAAAAATAAAAAAACAGATCAAAAATCATAGATCAGAACAAACATCAACTATGAGTTCGGCCGTAAACAAAAACTATAAAAAATTAAGAGAAAATAACAAATAAAAAAGCAGATAAAAAATCATAGATAACAAACATCAACTATAAGTTCAGTCATGAACAAAAAATATGAAAAAAAAAATAACGAAATCACCATGGAAATAACGAGAAAGCAACAACAAAAAAACCAAATGGAAACCCCAAAGATTAAAATCACGAAAAAATAAATCAGTCAAAGCTATGAATCGTAAGATAAAAAAAAATGCATAAATATATTATCAATCCATAAAACAAATGATAAAACAAAAATCAGTTGAAATATAAACAAAAGAAATTGAGAGGAAAAGGGAAAGAAAAGAACGAAACAACCATAGAAGATGGTAAGCAAGAGAAACATAGTGAGAGTGAAGAAAGTTTGAAGAGAGACCAAGAAATAGGTTAAGATGAGAGCGAAAGAAAAGGATAATAGGGTGAGTCTAAGAAACCAGGTGAGAGGGCGAAAGTGAGAAGAGAAAGCGGGAGATATGTTAAGGTGAGAGCAAGAGAAGAGGGTGAAAGAATAAGTCTGAAGAGAAAAAGAATACAGTTTAGGATTTAATAAAATTTGGGAGGGAAATGAAATGAAGGTTTGAAAAACTCGATACATATCAAACAATTGCTCCGCCATGTGTTGCAATTATATGCATAAGGGGCTTTTTTTTTTTTTTTTTGGGTTTTAAAGTGTGTTGTTCATAGGCATGCTTTTGCTTTGTCCATTCTATTTTAATTTTTGTAGAAGTAGTTTCAGGTAATCATTTTACACTATCAATACACTTCTTTTAGCTCTTCTTTTAGCTGTGGCTGTTTTTGTTTTGACAGGCACAAAGTGCACTAAGATTCACCCTTGGCCATCTTGAATATTGCATCATTCAAAAATGGTTAATAAGCACTCAGTTCTCTTGATGCTATAGGATGACAAAATCTCATTGTAAATGTTTTTTCCTTGTATATATGTAAAGCTATTCATTTTACATGCTTAGTTGCTTACAAACTGCAGCATCAGAAACCCAAACTTGTTTACATCCATCACCACAACTACTGTTCCTGCAATCAAAATCTGCCAGTATTTTAGAAAACTCCCAAGACCTTACTGTACAAGACACACTGCTGGACCAAGTATGCTCTTTGAGACATATTCTTCAGAGGACCAAAGTGGCAAAATTTTTATCTACCCACAATTTCCTCTTTAACATGCTCCAATTCATCAGATTTAACAAACTCTTTACTTGACCTTTCAGGGGAAGATGCCTTTTCAGGGTCATCTTTTACGTTAGCTACATTCATTGGGGCTTCATTGTCCTCATGAGTGTTAGAAGGAACTGTTTGAACCACATGTACCTTAGAATTGGGGGAACCATTGCTGCCTGGGGCCATAGCCTCAGAACCAACTGAAATTCTTTCAACTTTGGGAGATTCATCATCTGAAGAATCAGATTCGTTTACCCTTTCTGGAAGTGCTTGAGACTCATCTTTAGATTTCCTTGATTTACAAGAAATAACTTGTTTGAAGCCTCGAGCCGATTTTCCTGCTGCTTGTTTCAAAAAATTCTTTGCAACATCCTTCGCATTTCCCTTTGCAGGGATTTCAGAACCACTCTCTTCAATCGAACCCCCTTCTTCCTGAACCTTAGGAGTTGGAAAGTCAGAAATGTTCTCATCCATCACAAACTTCACACCAATCATCCCCTTAGAATTCATTGCCCTAATGTTATCACGTGGAGATAGAGTGTCCTCTTGAACCGGCTCCTCCCCCCCTTTATTTCGGTGGAATACTGAACCAATCTTGTGCAGACCCCTCCTGAACGATCTCAGCCGGTGCTTTTCTTCGGGATTGTTATCAGAACTGCTGCTGTCATTGTTCAAGGATCCAGATTCGGTTGATCTACCGCTGCCAACTAAATCATTAGATTCTCCACGAATTTCAGTATCAAGGCGCCGACTCTTCCCTTTCCTAGGCTTCCACTTTTGGGAAACTTCACTTCCTGGGTGATGAACCCAAACTCCTGTCTCCTTTTGTCCTTCAATGTCTATAGGTTCATAGTTATCTGCCAACTTCTGAGAATTTTCAGGTGGAACATGTGAAGGGGAACTATTATCAGCAGTGTTATGTGCTCCAAATGAGTTTTTTCGTACTTCAAACTCCATGTTTTCCTGTTCACCCGTAGTATCAACTCCGTGTACAGATCAAATTCAAATTGAAATCAAACAGCCAAACACCAACTAAAACAGGAGCAACTTACTACTGCCCCACATGCTATTTTTTTCATTTTCTTTTCTATTCTGTTCTTATCAGAATATTTCACATAATTAAATATTGATAAGTACAAATATATTTGAGAGGGACTGGGACATTACCTTTCCATTAGCTTCAAGAATAGTTATTGCCAAACGCAGTCTCCCCATTTTCATGTTCTCAAGTTGCAGCCATATATCGTGTCTTTGTCCATCCCTAAAGTCGTTGATGTTCACAGAACAGTCCCTGAAAACAGCACAACATTAAATTATTTGGATGAATGCACCAGTGACAGAATAAGTGGCAGGAAATCATGGGAAACATACAATGAATGAAGGTTGGCAAGACATTTGATCAAACAAGCAGTAGAAACTAGATCAAACAAGATATTTAGAGAAATGTTGTCAGACTCATACGAAATTGAAACTTCTGTGATTCAGAATTACAACTCAGTAATCAATTCTTTCCCTTTCAATAAATATTTTCTCCATTTGCTTAACCGGCATCTTAAAGGCAATTAATTGTGCAGGCACACACACAGATATTTTACAAAATACAAAGTGTATGAAATGGAACAAACCCAAGGATATCATCATAGAAATGGTCCTTGTCACGAACTGCAATAACTAGCACATTATCAGACTCCCATGTTATGATGGGAATTTTAAATTCCTCGTGCCATTTTGGAGTAAGTGTTTTCCTTTGTATTTTTGTCCTAAATCTGTATCCACCCATATGACCTTTCACATAAGGATCCGCTAAACCTGAAACATACTATAATTTAGTATGCACATAAAAATATAGAAAAAAAAAAAAAAAAAAAAAAAAACAAAAAAAAAAAAAAAAGCTCACAAGAATCATAGGTAAGGGATAACCATTTAGATCTGATGGCTTCATGTCAGTTGCTTCAATAACTTCTACTTTTGCATATGCAACAGGCTCCATCTCATCCACAGAGAACCAACATTCTATATCATTAAGATTAAGGGATGATGAGTATATAATAATATGAAAACAAATATATAAAGGATTGAATATGCCATCCAGAGTTAAACTAAACGATTTGTACGGTAGGGATTCTAGAGAGGGCAACGGAAATGTCCTTTCTCCACTGAAGATATGTGATGAGAGAAAACCAATGACTTTGTTTTATGAAACCATAAGTTTCTCCAAAATTTCCATAATTGAAACCTTGTATTAATGAAACCATGAGTACTTGTTCACCATGCCTACTTAAAGAACTAAACTCATATGTCTTGAATAGGTAGTAAAATTACAAGATCTAGTAAAATTGACATTTTCCACTTTATTTGAGCAATGATTGATCGCCACAATCTGGTATCCTAAATGTTCATAATATGGTTGATGAGCACAATAATGTTCTCAATCACCAAGGCTGCCAATAAACTAGTTATTACAAAAGTCTATAAAAAAAATTACATATTTTTACCTTGCTGTGGCGAAACAAATTTCTCAACATCAACAACCAGCATATTGGGCTGCAAAAATTCCAAATATGTAAATATAGAGAAATAATTAAAAAGATACAATAAATTTCTAAAAGCAGAAACAACCAAGAGACACAAAGATTTCTAACACATTTGATATTTATATCACATCATTTCAATACCCCAAGAAGCCAACTGATAAGAATACACAAAAATACAAAAGTAACAAGGTGGGAACAAGTGAACAACACAGAGACAAACTTCACCTCCACAAGGGTCTGTTCAAAAGCAATAGACAGCAACTTATCCTGATAATGAAAGCATTGAAATTAGACATCATTTAAAGCAAAAGAAAGTAAGAACGTAAGAAGATTTTGCAAAAAACTTTACTTACTAGCCACCCAGCAATGCCTGGAAGTTCAGTCACATCAAGCCCATGAGTAAAAATAGGTTTGACAGTCATTTGAAAATATGGAGGTTCAACAAAGCATACACGCAAACGGCCAAGAAAAGGCCATGTTGGGAGAAACTTTACCCCAACTAATATCTACACAGAACAGAACAATAAAATAATATTATCAAATATTAATAATAACAACAATAGCAATAATGATATAAATTCTATTTTATTCCCTAATCTCTCCTAACTACCAGAGAAGACATTACAAATCCGCAATTAGTTATATGAAATTAGCTTTCAACTATACAAATCTCATAAAGAATCTTTCACCAAGCATTTCATCAATACTAATAGCTAAGGTATAATAAAGGTTAAAGTATAATTATAAACTTTATGGTCAGACTTAAGAAGGATGGCGAAATACTTTAATATAACAGAAACTTGAGGCATGCTTAGTTTGAAAACATTTTCAGATTTCATTTTTTCTTTCTGTATTCACACAAAAAAAAATGTTTCCAATTTGTTACCTATTTACAAATGTTTGAACAGAATAAATCTTTGAACACAACAAGGTAAAAACAAAGATCTCCTTTTTATAATTACGTTTAAAAAGTAGAAAATAAAAACAAAATCATTTTCTCAATTAAAAATATTATGTATCCCTTCTCTTTAAAAAGAATAATTTTAAAGTTAACTAACAAATTGCAAAACGACTTCATCTCACTCAATACTCCATTATCAACTCTTCTTCAATACAAAAGATCATTTCTAACAATCAAACTACATTTCACTAGGAATTTTCCAGATATCTTGGCACATGCATATCCCTGAATCCATGCTTTGTATCCATGAACTTGTATTGAGTAAATAACAGGAAAAAAATATATATTATTCAACAAATATGTCACTGTAAAATCAAAATTTCAATGCCATACCTTCCCTTCGATATGCATGCCTGTAATGTGCAATTTTGCCCACATTCCAAACCCCAATCTTTTCCTTAGTTTGACTGCGAGTATTGCACTCATATCATCAGCAGAAAGAAAATTCATTCCTAACTCCAGAACCTGCATGAATCACATGGTACCTAAGTCAAACCAAAAAAATAAAAAATCATTCATAGATGCAGAACAAGACATTCTCTTGATATGCTGCTTTAATTATCACATATCACATACCAAGTGGTCATCCTCAGTCTGGCGAAGAACCCTGATTTCAGTAAACATAGGTGGATTTCTTCCCAGGTATAGGTGCTGAACAACAGCTTCCTTCTGCAAATGTAGTTCACATATATCAATATCTGATCACACCAAAAGTCAAAGTAATTTTATATTCACAAAAGCATAAAAATAACCCAAGTCACAGAGAATATGAAATTCATATAATATCACTTTTAAGAAAATGGTTTGAAATCCATATTGCTTGATCCAGCTCAATCAAAGACAAATAACTAAACAGTTTGAACCATACAGCAGTCCAAGGTTTGTACTTCTCTAAGAACCATGGTATGATAGGGAATAATATCTTCTGAGAGGCAATATGTTCCATACATATAGGCCATATGTTTTCAACTGCATGGTTCAACCACCGGACTGTTTCAGAATCTGAAAGTACCTGAAGAAGCATAAAGACATTAAGCAAGTTATATCAGTAAATCATTATAGCAGAACACTTGCAGTTAAAACTTGATGTCTCAAATTTAAACCTGCAATTATGAAATAAAAGAACAATTTCCAAAAGAAAAATTAAAATATATATTTGTGTATTTTATTACAGGGGTGAGTTGTATCTTTTTCCATAGTTTTAGTTGTTCGTTCATATAGTTTCATCTTCTGCATCGATTGAAAAAAACCATTCAACTAATTTTCAAGTAGAATTAGTTTCCAGCTCAGTAAACTGACTATATATATGGTAGGACCAAAACATGAAAGCATTGTTTTCAAACACACGCACACAAAAGCAGAAAGAATCTTGGAATATCATCCAAGAGAAACTTATTGATAAGCAATGCCGTACAAATCCATTCACAACGCTGACGGGAGTTGGATAACATGGATGTGAATTGGACTTCGTTTCGTCTCTCAGGATCAGCTTCTGCCTCAATTTAAGGAAATGGTTTAACTTAAAAGGACAATTTATTCAGATTCCAGTTTATTTTTCTTCATTGACCACTGTTCATTTCATTTAGTTTTCAAGCAAACTCAGTTACTACTTTCCCCTCAAACTCCAATATCCACAAAATCAAAATAACCACAATAAAAACAGCAGAATTACCCTTCTTTGATTAGCTTGCTTCCTCTCCTCAAACTGCAACTTCTTCCGCAGCCTCGTAACAAAACGCTCATGGACCTTTACAAAAAAATCAAAGTCAGAAACAAAGTAATATTCTACATCTTTTTCTCTACCCTTTAGACAAACACAACAAAACCCAAATAACGATTCCTTTTCTAAGCCCCCTATCTTTGATTTTTTTTTTTCTCATCCACATCATCAACTAACTAAACAAAAAGGCAAACCCAAAGATAAAAGAGAAAGGCAAAAATAGCTAATCAAACATAACCAAAAGTTATCAAATCTCCAATCATGGTCCTCACCAGGAAAAGATAAATCAAAGCTACAAAATAAACAACGGAGTGGCACGAATTGAGTGCAGAGAGAATCCAAATCGCAATCAGCACAATCCCCACATGGTGCAAGATTGAAATTTCCGTCATATCCATCCCCTTCAACCCAAAAAGAAAAAAAGAAAACTGCAAAACCACCCCTTAACTGAAACCACCACTCCTAGAAACAAAGTTTCAAACTTTATAGACACCCATTGATCCAAATCCAACCCTGAACCTCATAAAATGCCAAATGCATGCCCATGAAGGAACCCAAAATCCGGTATATTAAAAAACCGAATCCGTGCCTAGCCCCACCCCCAAAAGGGTATAAATAATTGAATATTCAAATCCAGAAGGAGATACGCTACTGTTGTGACAACTACATGCAAATACAGGAATTTGTCTCAAAGCAAATAAGATTTCCAAGAATAAAAAAATGGTTAGAGAAAGTGAAAGGTAAAGTTTGCTAGAGTATGTCCCAATCAAGAGGCCCAGGAGCATTGAACCATTTCAATTTCAATTTTTTGTTGTATTGATTAAGAACCAGTGAAACGGTGCCGTAAAAGCGAAGTAACGCGGCCAAATGAAAAACAGAGTAGCAGGATTTTGTAACATCTGAGAAACATAAGTTAACACCTAAAAGGAACCGCTTTTTCGGAAGCGGCAGATTACGAATGGCATAGGCGTTATCTAATACCAAAAGGATAATAATTTTAAATTCTCCAACATTTCTTTTTATTTATCTTATTTATCATTTTTTCATGTTTTTTTTCTTTTCACATAGTGTTTAGGAAGTGCCTAGGATTAAATTGGTCCCAAGATTGCAAAAAAATCCACAAAATAATTAGTTTTCAAAAGTAATTTGCGTAAATAACTTGCTCCAATTGTATAAAATTCATATTTCTAATATGTGTACTAAAATAGTGATTTTACTAATAAAAAATATAAGATGAATCTCCAAGGTCTAAGATGCTCAAATACAACCTAAGCAATCCATTAAAGTTTTTTTTTTGTTACATTAAAATGTGCCTAATCTAAATATTAATTCACATAGGTTTTGTTGAGTTTTTATCAATAAAAATTGAATTAACCAATACTTTCTAAAATTTTCTCAGAATATATTAATTTCACTATCTTTTTAAATTATTTACTAACATCTTCTTTATTTTAAAATATTATATTACTATATTTCTAAATTATATATAAGTTCACTTAATGTTAAAACTTTACCAATTATCCAATCTCAGGTCCATTGAACTTCAAAGACACTTAAAAAAATTACACGAAAAATATATATTTAAATTGTCTTAATATTTTGAGTTATATAAAATTATTAATTGAAGAAACTTTAATTTTGATATAAAGTAAATTAGAGTTCGTTTTGAAACTACTTTTTCATTCTTTCAATTGAAAAAAAAAAAAGTTTATTTCTGGAATCAATTTTCCATTCTCTTAAAAAATGATGGTTATTTTTTAGATCTCGTTTCTATCTCCACGTAACACCAATATTCTCCATATCCGATAAGACAACAACACTATAATGAATCGCTGATGAAAGTATTATCACTTTAAAACTCAAAAAATTAAAATTTTCATATCTTATTTTTAAAAGACATATAAGAGAACATTTTGTCCAAATTTGACAATAACAGTTTCACATATATAAAATGATAAAAGGAAAAAATATAAGTGTAATTTAGAAAATCCTAAAAGCTTTAGTGTTATCTAACAAGATTTTTAATACAGATTAAAAGTTATAATAATGTTAATATAATAATATAAACCTGTTATTTATTACTATATTTTCAGAAATACATGCATTTATTTTATATTTAAAGTTTTTAAAGCGTTAGAAATGTTCATGTTAAGAATATAAAGAGATATTGAATTTCTCAGATATAAAGTTCGAAGACAGGTAGGTTGGCACGTGTCAGCAAAAATGAGCTCAACGTGTCGGCAACGGGGATTCCATATTTTTTATATCTTTTTCAAATATATGTCGGCACTGAATTTTTTGTCTTTTGACTAAATGGTTTTCAAACTTAAGGATTAGCATATATATATATATATATATATATATATATATATATATATATATATATATATATAAATAATTTTCTTTTT